>SDBT01017532.1_pt1 | contig 11304 bp, 8 predicted proteins | sample 2277101 | NCBI WGS metagenome assembly SDBT01 (sample SAMN10404973, study PRJNA504765) | marine sediment metagenome | isolation source: marine sediment core GS10_PC15, 103 cmbsf | place: Arctic Ocean: Southern Knipovich Ridge | collected 2010 | reverse complement strand
GAGCAAATCAAATTTTGCTGAAATATCAAAAATAATTTCACAAGTCATTATGCCCAAGAAAGGTCGTTTAAACAAAGAAGAATATGAACGGGAACATAATATAGAATTTATAAGAAAACGTAAGCGTCATGCGGCGATAGAGTCTGATATAAATGCTCTTGAACATCATGGACTAAATCGTTGTCCCGATAAAGGAAAAGAACATTTCAGGAGTTATGCAGATTTAGGCATTGTGTCTTATAATATTCATCGTCTTGGTAATTTCCTTCTTGAAGAAGATCGAATAAATCAAAAAAAAGCAGCATAGCCTAAAAAATAAAAGCAGAATTCGAGACAACATTGGAGGCGTATATCCAAAAATGGAAATTAGGTGATAATACACAATAAAATGAATATTTATACAGATTAATTACTGATAGAATATCGATGTTTTGCCTGAAAAAATGTATGGGCATCGCAATTTTAGTTGAATATTACCAAAATTTTGCTTTTTCGTTCAGACACTAATTACTTAAAATCCCATTTTTTTCACTAACTCCTGAAACCTGGGTTCAGAACGAAAGGGATCAAGTAGCGGCTCGACATTTATGTACACCAGTAAACCGAAATGTTCTTTATAGGCTTGAATTAAATCATCCATAGCAGGTTCTATATTCCCCAGGGCAGCATTCAAAAGTGCGGTGTAAAAAGGAGAAATACCTTCTTCTTTTACCCGCTCTTTTAAATTATTTAATATACTTTTCGCTTCTTCCCGTCTCCCACTCTTCACATAGACACTTCCTAACGCGGTAACAATGATCGGTCTGGCATTGGAGAGATTAATCGCCCGGTTAAATTCTGATATCGCTTCGTCATACATCTTTTTTTGTTCATAACTAAGACCCAGGGCAAATAGCGCTTCAACATAGTCAGGATCCATTTCTAATGTTTTTTTGTACTGCAAAATTGCTTTATCATCCTGCCCGGAGAAATGATAGATCCTGCCTACCCCTGTACAGACGGAGGCTGAAAGAGGATCCAGCTCCTGTGCATGAAGCATTCGTGGCAAAGATTCCTCAAAGCGTCTTAACAAAGCCAGACAAAAAGCATACTTTTCATACGCAGTAGCATAACCTGGTTTAAGTTCAATCGCTTTTTTAAAATTTTTCTCGGCTTCTTCCCAATCCCATTCCAATCTGAAGTTAATGTACGCCTCAGCGTTGTACGCTTCCGCCAGAGTTTCATCTAATTCAAGCGCCTTTTCGACAGCATTTTTTGCTCTAACGATGACAACATCCTGAGAAAGTGAGCCGTACCCTCCCCCACCTATAAGGGTGTAACAATCGGCAATCCCCACATAGGCCAGAGCATAATCAGGATCTAAACTGATTGCATTCTGAAAATAGTCAAGACTTTTAAAGATCGATTTTTCATTTCTTTTGTTCAGATGGAAACGTCCCAGCAAATACATTCTGTAAGCATCAGGATTATCCGTGCCCATTTTTTCAATTTGTTGTTTTTCGATAGGTATTAACTGAACTCTCAGTTCATTAGCAACTTTCAGAGCAATATCAGTTTGAACCGCAAAAATATCCTTCAATTCTCTGTCATATTCTTCTGACCAGAGGTGTTCCTGAGTACTAACATCTATTAAATGAACATCGATTCGTGCTTTATCAGATGCTTTGCGTACACTGCCTTCCAAAATAGTACCTACATTTAATTCCTTACCTATTTCTTCAATATTTAGCTCTGCATTTTTGTACTTCATAACAGATGTCCGGGCAATGACATTTAATCCACTGATTTTTGCTAATTGAGAGATTAGTTCTTCAGTCATACCATCAGCAAAATATTCATTCTGTGAGTTATCACTTATATTGACCAGAGGTAATACCGCAATTCTGATGGCTGAAGCCCCAACCGGCTCTACACTTATCATATCCCTTATTAAGAGCAAGGTGACCAGTAAAGCAATAACAATCCCTATATAAATTAAGGTTTTTTGTTTTGTAATTTTTCGAATGATAAGATTGTCTTTAAATTCTTTCTGTTTATCCCATGGAAGAACAAGACGATAAATATTCATTGGAGACTGGATATTTTTTAATTTTTCTGATCCAATCTTTTTAACCGGGATATCAATTTTATTCTGAATCTGTCTGGCCACATCTTCCGAGAGACATACTCCTCCCGGTTTTGATAGAGGTTCTATCCTGGCCGCTATATTTACACCGTCACCGTGAACATGTTTACCAACCTGGATCACATCTCCCACATGTAAACCGATGCGTAAGACTATTTTCCTTTCTGAATCCAGTTTGGAATTACGCTCAAACAGACTTTTTTGAATTTCAATCGCGCAGTTAACTGCTTCCAGGGCACTTTTGAACTCAACAAAAAATGCATCACCTACCGTTTCAACCTCTTTGCCTCCGTATTTTGGAAATATTGGACGTAGGAGTTGCCGGTGTTCTTCAATAAGTTCAATTGCCAGCGATTCGTTCTTCTGAGTCAACGCACTATAACCGACCATATCAGTGAACATGATCGCTGCCAGTTTACGTTGTTTGTTTGAATTAGGTTGTTCTTGAGACATTGTTATCTTTGGAATTAGGAATTGGAAAATAAATCGTCATTTGTCATACCGGAGGGATCTATGCGATTGCTTGTATAAATATTTTCCCTTCAAGTAGTTGAAATTGTACCGACAACTGCAAAGATTCTTTCAGAATGACAATCATAGTATAGATACCAATTCCAAGTTCTAAATTCCGAGTTTCAATTAGTATCCTCAGTGGTTTTTATTTTTATTCTCTTTAAAATGTACTAAACGTCTACAAATCATATTTTATTTCTTATTCTTACTGACATATCTCATGGATTTTATAGTAGGCCTCTAATTGCTCCTCCGGGGATTTACAATACGTTGTCACAATCAATTTCATGCCCGGTCTCCACAGTTTTTTTACCGTTGTACTGATCGTATCCACATCGCCGACAATACGTGCATTGACAACGATATTGGAATCAGTGAAGATATGGAACGGCTCAACTGGATTTGGATCGGGGTCCGTTTCCGGAGAAAATGCACCGTCAACAACTCTTAGATTTCTCATCTTTTTTATATGCTCAACCCGACCGGACCAATTACCACATGAATGGAAAACCGGTCCTCCAAAAGCATTTCCAAATTTTTCAGTAGCTGGTGCACAGAGACACATATAATCCTCTCCGGATATCATCAGCATATTATCATCACTCATTCCAATACCCTGAAAATGAGGAGAAGAAGCAAATCCATGACCGGGCCAGACAACGACAGAATCAAGAAACTCTAATTGCTTGTCTGTGAATGCAATCGCCAGGTCTGCTACCCTCTCTAATAATTGTTTAAAGTCATCCGGATTCATTACCACATCCATCATATAGCCGGTCGAATCGACAATATATCCGGCGCTGTTTAATGGTGATTGTGTATCGGTCACAGACACAGGTACCTTACCCATCGTCTTCTCCAGGAAATACTCGATCATATTGAGGATATGTTTACCGATAGCCGTCTTTTCTACTGGAACAGGGTCATAATTCAGTGCTTCGGTAACCGTCTGGAAACATCCATCTACCGCCGGTGCCTGTTTCTCAGGCCATTGATAATCAAACCCATACGCCGAAGCAATCGTTCCGATTCCATACCAGGGTTCAAGAAAATTCGGGATATCTGCCTTATAGTCCATGCTTGTCTGCAATGCGCCTAATTGCCATTCCAGAGAATCCTTCATGCTCTTAGATCCAAAAGAATAAACTTCACCAACACGCATACGTCGATACACAAGGATACCACTATTCGCCAACCAAAATTTTTTGCATCCTTCACGCATGCTCTGCTCATATTCAGCATAGCCTTCAATATTAAACTTCTCAGGTTTTAAGGGTTCAATGGTAGTGGCCTGTGCATCTGCCAGACTTGTATCAAAAGATTTGGGCATTATATCTCCAGTTTTTCACTAGTGAATATTAATTAACCTGGTTAATTCATGAATTTTAGATTTATCAAATAGCAACAATAAAGTTTCCCCCCTACTAAGTCGGGCAGGCTCTTTGCTAAGGGGGAATTAAATTGTTGATTATATGTTACTTATACTCTTAGAGATTAATTTATATTCTTATTAGGCTGAGAGCCATAAATACTTATTAGTTAGGATCCGAACGAAACCAATAATGACATAAATCCGACCAACAGGATAACGATTATTACTGAAATCAGAAAGCCTGTCCAATCTTGCCTGTCCCAACGGTCAAATTCCCAATCCGAATCCGGAAAAAGTTTAAGCGCACGGACGACTGTTGGATTGGCATAGGCATGATCCAGATTTTGCCGGTCTTTTTCCGGGTCAGAATCTACCAGAATTTTCATCTTTATATAAAAACGTTCAACATTTTCATCAATCTTCACTCGTATCATTAAGGCGACGATTACAAATACGATAAAAGGTATTAATGTTCGAATGAGTATACGAATCGTCTCATTCATGGCATAGGGATTATGCTGTAAATCAAATCCCAGTAAATCCAACATCACTAATTCCAGATTTAATAATCCGGCACCTTCTAAGTTTTTATTCTGATCTGATCTTATACCTTTTGTCCAGTATATTGACTTTTTAGGAAGCACATAGGTTTTGACAATCGGATCACCTATTTTAACTTTTTTGGGGCTCAAACTATTCACGATCCCAGCCTGGGATAATAGTTCCCATTGTTCAATCTCTTTATCTCTGGCTTCTATATCTGCCTTTTTAGCCTGGTAGGTACGATGGATCGTTGCAGGGTTTGTCGTTTTCAGAAGATGAGGCTCACTTTTTAACCCGGGCCATATTTGGGGAATAAGCAGCGGCAGGATAAAAAATATCAGAGAGGTAAATACAATAGAAGCCCAGGCAGCGGGGGCATGAGCTCTCCGCCATTTCATGCCCAACCAGAAACTGGCTGCCACCATTACATTTACTTCCCACATAAATTTTAATATCTGTAAAATTGAATCAAATTGGGTGGCAATAACTGCGGATCCGATAATCACCAGCCCTCCCGCTATTCGTCCTACCCCGATATAATGCTTTTCCGATTTTCCGGGCACAAGTGGTCTGTAGATATTGTGTGTGAGGAGACCGGAACAGGTTATCATCAGGCAATCTGCTGTTGACATTTGCGCGGCAAGCAGGCACGATATCATCAAGCCAACCAATCCCAGATTTAAGCCGCCAAGCAAATCCAGCGTAGCATAACCCCAGACATAATCAGGATTACTCACTTCACCTGAATATAACAGAATGGCAGTCAGGGCAAAGAATCCCCACAAAATAGTTACGAGTCGTTTCATAAAACTTCCCGTCACAAATCCGATTCTTGCTGTATATTCGTTCTTTGCTGAACCATTTGCGATGAGAGAATTAGGTTGAATGACAACATTCAAGGTGCCCATAAAGGCGATGGCCAGGATATAATACCAGGTAAAATCAATTGTAGTGGGTGATCCAAAGATTTCAAAAACGGATTCAGGAAGATGACTGTGCAGGATGCTGAAAGCATCCCCGATATTATCACCTCCAAAGCGGTAACTTATCTGATAGAGGGAGAAGGGAATCAGAATAAGAGATAAAATTATAATAAAGACGCCCTGTATGGTGTCGGTTATAAAGGCCGCTTCCAACCCACCGGTAACAGCATAGGCTATGACCGCCAAAACTATTATCCAGATCAGCATATTTTGATCAACTCTGGAAAATATTTTTTGTGGTTTTAAAAGATCCAATTCGGCCAGTTTATCTCGTTGTTCTCCGGTCATGGCCTGATAATCCATTTTGCGCAGGGTTTCCCATTCAGAGGAAAATTCATATTCCCGACGCTCCTCTAAGGATAATTCGTTCACTGATTTAGGTGTAAGGGCCGCAACTGTTTTAGTAATGGCAGTAAAGCCAACAGCAAGTATCGCCATCAGACCGATGCTGCCAATAATAGCATAGACACCGGCGAGTGATCTTGAGCCATAACGTTCCTCAAAGAAATCACCCAGGGTAAGAAGTCGCAGGCGTCTCATCCAGGGCATTACCAGCCAGTAGAATGGCGTAGCAAAAAGGTAAATGAGGGAACTCCACATGCCGGCAGCACCATTACTAAAGGTTGTGGTTGACACACCGATAGCTGTGTCCGCCGACGTTCCCTGCCCGAAAGCAGCAAAGGTTTGGATAAATTTCCCAAACCGTCGGCCGGCCAAAAAATAATCTTCCTGATTTTTAATTCGCCGCATGGCCCACAGACCAATTCCGATAACTATGAGGAAGTATATAATGATAACGAAGATATCAAGAAGAGGTAATCCGAACATGAGATCCAATCGTTTTTTTTGTAAAGTAGAATTGTTACAGGAATGAGTTAAACAGTTTACACCTTGAAATATACTAAGAAATATAATAAGAAACAGAGATGAATTATCCAGGTTAGAAAATTGATCCCAATGATGCAGATTTTAATGTTGTAGGGGCGACCGACCCGGTCGCCCCTACATCTGTAATATTAAAAGATCTCGTAAAATTTTGCCATAAATCTGAATCATATTTCTCTCCAGCGAGGCAAAGATTTTAATCCACGGATTATTAAATACACTTTTTTTTATATTTTTGAATTATTGGAAATATTTTATGATAAAAATATATTTTAATATACTTCTATATCAATTTACTAACAATATTCATGATATTTCACTCATAACAAGATCCTATGAAAATCATAATTCTGATTATATTGGGCTTTTTTTTATTGACGGATACCCGGCTAACCTTTGCAGAAGAGAAGCCAATGATTTCCGGCACGGTCTTTATTCCTGTTGTCAACAAAAAGCGGCGTACGTTTCGGGGAAGATTATACCGGAACCGTTTATCATCTCATAAGAAAAAAGAATCATCGGAGAAAAAAGCCCGGTCCCCTTTCTCGGATGTTATTGTAAGTGCTCACCCCCTGTCCTATGTTTTTGAAGTTGACTCATTACCCCCGGTAAATATTCTTCAGATCAATGCCGAGTTTGTTCCACGTGTCATACCCCTTACCCCGGGAACAGAAATTATGTTTATCAACATGGATAAATTTTTCCATAACGTCTTTAGCATAACACCAGGTTCAAAATTTAACATTGGTCGAAAACCAACCGGCATTATTGAGAAACGAAAAATTGAACAGCTCGGTGAAATCAAACTCTTCTGCGATATTCATGCCCAGATGAACGCCACGGTCATTTGCCTCAGCACCCCTTACTTCACCCGGGTTCAGGCAAACGGACGATATATTCTGTCCGATCTGCCTGAAGGTATGTACGAATTAAAAATTTATCATCCGGATCTGTCTGAAATAAGCGAAATTGTGGAATTAGTTGACGGAAAAAGAATTATTAGAAACTTTACCTTAAGCAGGTAGAAAAAAATGCGCTTTAACATTCAAACAAAATTATTTCTGCTAATGGTCGGGATTACGGCTTTGATTTTATCCGGTGTTCTTGTTGCCATTACCATGACCGTCTCTGAAAAGATTGAACAGCAGGTCATGGAAGATTTTAACAAAACCCAGGCTCATTTTCTGAAACAGCAAAGCCTCATCTACGACCGTCTTGTTGAATCCTGCCTGTTAATTGGTGAGAATTCGACCTTTAAGGCCAATGTTGAGATACAGGATCCTGCCACGGTGTATGAAGCGGTTATGGAGTTCTCAAATTTTGCCATGGTAGACTTATTTATTGTGACAGATGAATACGGAAAAATTTTAGCCCAATTCGACCAACCCGGCAAATATGGTGATGATTTAACTAATCGTCCCAGTGTTGTTCGCGCTCTTAACGGAATCGTACCGGATATCGATCCGACCTGGGCAGAATTATGGGATATCGGGGACCGATTGTATCAGGTTGCTACGGTTCCGCTATATTACAGTGATTACCGCATTATAGGATCAATTTCGCTAGGGACACAGATTACCTATCATGAAGCCAAATCTTTAAAAGGGGAGTCAAATATCGATATCAGTATGTTCCTTGATGACGTCGTCCTTGCCTCTACCTTATCCGATTCACTCACCTCCTCTGACATTGATTCACTTACCCGGTTCCAGTATAATCATCAGGCGATAATTGATACTGTATTAGCCAAATTAAATCCCAGTTCCACTTTTACCACAAGACTTATCGCTGATGATGTCTATGCCTTCATCAGTCCTCTTGGAGAAGGTGCACCAGCCTTTTATCTGGCTACCGTCAACAAAGCGACTGAACTCCTTATCCTGAATGAATTGCGCAAAAATATTTTCATCACCGCCGGTATAAGCATCGCTATAACTATTCTGCTGGCACTTTTATTGGGAAGAACTTTTTCAAGACCAATTATCAGACTTGTAAAAGGCATGAATAAAGTCAAGAACGGTGATTTGAGCATCTCAGTGAATCCCTCAACCAAGGATGAAATCGGGTTACTTACGACCACCTTTAATGGGATGATTATTGGGTTGAGAGAGCGCTTACATCTGATGAAATATGTGGGAACCCATACCATTGATATGATCAAAAAATCTTCTCATGAGGAAGTATCATTAGGAGGTGATCGAAGGGAATTGGCTGTATTGTTCTCTGATGTACGTGGTTTCACCGCCTATAGTGAGAACCGCACCCCAGAAGAGGTTATTAACATGCTCAACCGTTATCTTGGTTACCAGGCAGATCTTGTAACCGAGTTCAATGGTTCGGTTGATAAATTTGTCGGTGATGAAATGGTCGCCCTTTTTATCGGTGAAGACGCAATCAAACAGTCATTGGACTGTGCTGTTGCGATTCAGCGTCTGGTTAAAAAAGAGCATGAAAAAGATCCATCACCAGTCTATGTAGGTATTGGGATAAACTACGGTCCTGTAATTCTCGGAAACATGGGTGCACCTGAGCGGATGGACTATACGGTCATTGGTGCTGCAGTAAATCTTGGGGCCCGTTTATGCTCGGCCGCTGCTCCGGGCCAAATACTGGTAAAAAAAGATTTAGTGAATGGTCTCTCTGATTACTACAGTATCGGAGAAACAAAAATGATGTCATTTAAAGGATTTTCTAATGAAATTGAGATTGTTGAGATTTTGGCCACATAGTTTTCTGACAGGGTTATATCTGCTGTTGATATTGCCACAATCGTCCTGGTCACAGGTTGAATTCAATGGTACATTGGATCTTTCCGTTGCAAAAGGCGGCAAGGATTCAAGGTTTATTACCAACGAAATTAATAATGAATACCGCAATTTGCACATGGCCATCTACCAGCTCAACTTATTCGCATTCGCACAGGTTACCGACGATTTTTTCGTCAATTCCCGAATCCAATGGGATATCTGGGGAACGGGAAAGTTAAATGCTGCCCGTATTACCCTGGCAATGATTGGATGGGAACCTGAAGAATCGGCCTGGAGTCTGAGCATCGGTCGATATATATCCCCCTTTGGGCTCTATCCAAAACGAATATTATCAGCAGACAATCTTTTTACACAGGCCCCCCTGGGATATGGATATTTTATCAATATATCAGATGAAAGAGGATACTGGCCCAAAGCCGGCAACTCCGGAATTTATGGACCGAACGACGTTGGATTGACAACTGTATATTTTGGTGGTTACAACACAGGTTTTTTAGCCAGTTGGATCATTGTGTCTGAATTATTTAATATTGATTTTGCCTTAACCAATGCAGCAATAGCTTCGCAGAAAGATTACACAAACCTGGCAAATATGGGAGGCATTGTTCGCTTTGGATTCCAACCTTTTATTTACTGGCAGCAGGGTATTTCAATCAGTTACGGCAGTTTTATGCAGAGGGCCGGCGTTAATACACTCTATGATGATTTGCAACAATACACACAGAGTGTTATCGCTACCGATTTAATTCTTGCTCATTCTTATTTTGAACTATCAGGGGAATTTATCTACTCGGTTTGGGATGTACCCATGTTTACCGGAACAGATTTTATAAAAGATGATGATAATCAACTAAAAAAATTCAATCTTCAAAATTATGCGGCTTATGCGGATTTTAAATACGAGCCACCATTTTTTACAGGCTATTACATTGCCCTCCGCTATGATATTCTTCGCTTTCTTGATTCCAAGGATATCGAAGATGTCAATTCTAAAGATTACAATCCCTGGGATAATAATGTTACCAGATATTCGTTGGCCATGGGATATAAATTTGCCCGCGCAGTATTATTAAAAGTCGCTTATATGAATCAAACAACAAAGAATTTAGATCCGGATCCGGATGATGATACGATTATTGCGATTTTAACAGTCTCATTCTAGCCTGATCTATTCATAACACCGCGTTCTACGGGGCTAACAAAGAAAAAGAGGTCCACTAATTACACTAATTTTTACGAATTTCACGAATTAAAAAAGATATTATAAAAATTATTTCTCTGCGCCGCGCCCGCCGGTTGGAGGGCCTCTGCGAGAAAAATCTTTGCGACTCTACGTTAAATGAGTATATACATTTTAAAAAAATTTGCTACAAAAATAAATATAAACCAGGGGGATAATATGGAAAGAAGAAATTTTTTAAGATCATTGGCTTATACGGGCGGATTGGTGACTACCGCCGGAATACTTCATTCATGCAAATCCTCAACAGCGGCGACGGACGGAGACTTTTCAGAGGATGAACCTATCGTGAGAGCCGGTGCTGAATTTGAGGCCATGGGAGTAAAGACCTATGAAGTGGCTGCTAATTCGGGTCTATTAAAAGACCAGGCAGTCATTGATACGGCTGTGGCTTTTATGAATGATCATAAAAAGCATTTTGATGAACTCAACAAATTACTCTCTGCTAATAGTTTTGACGAAGTGGACCCGACAAATGCCAGTCCTGATCCCGGGGTCGGCAGTGTTGCCAATCAGACGGATGTCCTGAACCTGGCCCTGAGTGTGGAATTTCAGGCTGCTACTTTTTACTTCTCGAATATTGTTACAGCTATTAAAAGTGCCTCGGCACTAAAAGTGTTCGCCAATATATTACCCGTAGAAACAGCTCATTTTAATACCTATAAGAATGTTCTTGGCTACACCCCGGCAATCGATGGGGCGTTTTTTGAAGATCTGACTTCTGGCCTGGAACTCATTTAACCTGAATTATTCATAACGCAGCCTTTGGCTGCAATCAAACTTTCATTAACCACGGATTAACACAGATTTTCACGGAATATAAATTAAACTGAATAATTCATAGCCACCAAGACTCAAAGATACAAAGAAAAAAG
>SDBT01017531.1_pt1 | contig 11305 bp, 10 predicted proteins | sample 2277101 | NCBI WGS metagenome assembly SDBT01 (sample SAMN10404973, study PRJNA504765) | marine sediment metagenome | isolation source: marine sediment core GS10_PC15, 103 cmbsf | place: Arctic Ocean: Southern Knipovich Ridge | collected 2010 | reverse complement strand
GCCAGAACCTTCGATGCCTTATGCGATGCCGTTGCCGAAGGTCTCGGAACAATCACCACCGCGGACTGCCGAGGGTACTTTCAAAACTGCGGATACGCTACAGGCTAAGGTAATGTGCTCTAAAGGACCGAGATGTAACCTTTGTTGGAAATCGGTAATTACCACCGAGGCTCCGAAAGACAGGACATCTTTTGCGAGCCCTTTCTAAAGTTGCTGACCCTACAGGCCGATAGAACGGCCGGTCAAGTAGCTGTAGAGTCGGAAACTGGGCGCCGTTATTGGCTCCCTTCCTGCTCTGATCGTCCAAAAAGCGCCAGGATTATCCATGCCGGCCCACCAAAGACCAGCATTCCCAAGACGCCGCCCAGTCCTCCACCGGGCACCTCACCTTTTGTAATATGGTTGAGTACCATGAAGACTCCCCCTCCTGCCATGCCAATCCAGAAGGCAATCCTATCCCTGGTCTTACTAGTCATTTCATGCTCCTTTCAATTGATTGAACCGAGTTAACTTTTAAGATTCCTTACCACGACGGCCGCGGGAGAGAAGCGGGCGAGCCCTTTTTCAAATATCGCCAAGTCCAAAGGGCCCGCCTGTAATTGCTTTTCATAAGTGCCCTAGCACTACTTCCGTCGCCTGATCAAGCGGCTTCGCCGAAGCAGGCCAAGTCCGCCGATGGCGAGCAGGCTCAGGCTCGCAGGTTCCGGTACGTCCGGCTGGCTGGCAAGCAATGTAATCTCATCGATCGAGAGGGCTCTATCGTAAACTCGCACGTCGTCCATGGCGCCGCTGAGCCATGAGTGTACACCACCAGATATCTGATGATGTCCCAGCCTTCCGCTTCCGCCGGAATAGCTCAAACCCGAACCAGATCCACGATATTCTCCGCCGACATCAATTCCATCTATGTACAGATTAAAGTCGAAGGAGCCGTTGAAGGTTACTGCGATGTGGTGCCACCGCTGATCCGTCCAAACACCCTCAGCTACGCGGTGTTGTCTGTTTTCGGACCGGGAGTAGCCTTCATAGATCGATCCGATTGCATCCCCTTCGGATTGAGTCCAGAGCTCCGCACCGTATCTGAAGGCACCTGAATTTACGGTATCGTTTCGAAAAAATGGTGTTGATGATGCGGTAGGGTCATTTATCTGTGCCCAAAGGGAAACGGTAAGTGCCATCGTGGGCTTGACCGATGAGCCGATATCTATGAAGTCATCGATACCGTCAAAGGCCATCGCCCGATTGGCCCGTCCCAGAGCATCGACGGTAGGGACAACACCGGAGAATGTGGCATGATTTCCGTTGCCACTTGCATCTGTTCCGTCGTTATTGAGCTGCCACCAAGCTACAAGCCCATCACTAATGCTCGCCTCGGCTGAGCTGCAAAGGACAAGAACGCACACTCCAGTACACACCACAAGGGCTGACCAATTGAGCTTCATATTCATCGTAAGTTTCCTTTTTTGTTTGCATGCCGGTTTTCGACCTGCTTCGAAATATCAATACGCAGCCGAATCGGGTAAATTGCGCACAAGGGGAATATCCTCCGATTGTGTGCTTATCGGTTTGCTGATATAAGGGTTAGATGCGCGAAGTTTCAGTAAACACGCCCGGCGGGGGTTCGGCTACCAGAACGATTAATACATCCCTGGCCGTTTTCGCATGCCTGCTCTGGTCGTCGGATCTGGGCGTGATGAAGATAACTCTTCAGTACTGCTCGCCGCTGACGCTGTTGTATACCCGCTATATCCTGGCGGGGGTGCTGCTCATTCCATTCTGGCCGGGGAAGATAAAAACGCTCGCGACCATTCGCCGGTCGTGGCGGTTCATGCTGGTTGCCTGTTTCCTGTATATCATCGTCGGCTGCGGCGTTTTCACCTTCGCAATGCAATGGGCCAAGGGCGCACAGGCTGCGGTTATTATCGGGGCTGCGCCGCTGATCGCGTCGGTTATGGCGCACTTTCTAATGCCTGATGACAAGATGGACCTGGCCAAGCTCGGCGTGATTTTCATGGGCCTTCTCGGCATGTCGGTTATCATTTTCAGTTCGAATCCGCTCGAGCCTACGGGCTTGACCGAGCTTATCGGCATGGGCCTGGTTTTATTCGCCATGGCCAGCGGCTCGGTTACGCAAGTGCTGTTAGCAAGTCGCCGGCGGCAGGTTAACCCCATCTTGCTTTCCAGCATGCAGATGATGCTGGGCGGGTTTGTTTTCCTAGTCGTTGCAGTATCGCTGGGCAAGCTGCCGGAAACGCTGCCACCGCCGAAGTTTTTCATCGCAGTAAGCTACCAGGCGGCAATTTCTGCCGGCGCTCACACGATCTGGTTTTTTCTGCTGAGGCGGATGAAAGTCTCACAGCTATGCATCTGGCAGTTCCTCATCCCGGTATTCGGTACGATCTTCGCCTGGCTGCTGGCCCCTGGCGAGCAGCCGAGCCTTGTGATAGCTGTCGGCATGGTGCTGGTGGCGACGGCTGTGCTTATAAACGCTAGCAGGATGGGCCCAGTCCCATCCATCGAGCCTGTTGACGCTTGAATCGATGCGGCTACTTGCCGGCATGATTGCGGACCTGCCTTTTGGTTTGCTATAACATGGTGATGTCCGATCCGTTATCAAACTTATCCCCCAAGACCGGCCCGGCAGCTTATGTACCGCTTGCGGTGGGGGCCTGCTTTATGTGGGGGTCGGCGTTTGCTGCTATCAAGATCGCCCTGGAAACGGCCGAGCCTCTGACGCTTGCTGCTTTGCGGTATGTTATCGCCGGGTTGATACTCATACCTTTCCTGCCGAGCCGCCGGCGGACAATAGTGCACCTTCGCAGGTCCTGGGGCTTCATCCTTATGGTATCGCTGCTGCAGACGGTAGTCGTCTGCGGAGTGTTTACCGTCGCGATGCAGTGGACACGGGGAGCGCAGGGCGCGATCCTGATCGGCATTTCGCCATTGATTTCTGCGATAACGGCGCACTTTCTAATGTCGGACGACCGGATGTCCCTGGCCAAGATTGGCGTTATCTCGCTTGGCCTGGTAGGGGTTGTGATTATCGCACTGGCATCGAAGCCGTGGGAGCCCGCTGGCCTGGCCGAGCTTGGCGGGATGGGACTGATCGTGATGTGCATGGCTTCGGCGGCGCTGTCTAACGTTATTATCGCCAAGCGTCGCAAGCGGGTAAGCCCACTGCTACTGAACAGTCTTCAGATGGGCCTGGGGGGGCTGGTGTTTATTCCGCTGGCGCTGGCGTTCGAGGGCCTGCCACAGTCGGTTCCGCCGGTAAGTTTTTTCCTGTCGATTGTATATCTGGCGGCGGTTTCGGCGACTGCGTTTTCGATCTGGTTCCACCTGCTGCGGACGGTCAAGGTCTCGCAGCTTAACGTGTGGAAGTTCCTCATACCGCTGTTCGGTGCAGCCCTGTCGTGGATACTCCTGCCGGATGAATCGCCGACGGTCTGGACGGTAACGGGCATGGTTCTGGTGGCGATGTCGGTTCTGCTCAACGCCCGCAAGGCTGGTGCACCAAAAGTTACGGTAAGAGTCGGCTAACATTGCAGCCTTAGCCGTTGAGCCTGTTAAGGTTTAAATCGTTATGCTATAGTCTTAACTATTGGAGACTAAGACATGGGCGGAGACGAATCCAGGAAGTGTAAATATTGTGACCAACCACTTTATGAGGGATCCTCCGCCTTGAAAAGGTACCTAAACATTGAAAGGCGAAATTGGACTTTATACATTGGATCAACGCTGCTACCTTTGTTTATGTATTTTTTTATAAAGGAAACTGGTTTAGTTCTTCTTTGGCTACCATTTGGTGTTTTTTCCTCACTTGTAATAATTGGCCTCTTCTTTATTTGCTGGAAGCTTCCAGCTGACAAGCGTGCGATAATAAATTTAGCTCCGGCTAACATCGATAGCGATCAATACGAGAAGTGCTCTTTCTGCGGCCAACCGATTGAGAACGGATCCCCCGCTTTGGCCAAGTCCCGCAACGCGAGAAAACGAGAAATGGCTTTATCTCTCGTAGCAACTCCGCTGTTTCTTGTCGGGCTTGTTGTTTTAAGCATAATGGGCCCTTCCTTGCTTTGGTTTACGTTTCACTTTCCTTCTTGTGTGATTCTTATTGTCGCTTGCTCTAAATGGAAATAGCTTTCCGCCGGCTCACTCGGCGAGAACCTTAACGACAATCTTTAGAACCTCTGCCGGTGAATCTACGGCGATCATAGGCATGTGTGCTTCATGCGGATAAAGTACGCAGAACATCCCGGCTGAGACGGTTATCATCTGTCCGGTTCCATTAAGGAAAACCAGATCCTTTTCCGTGTCGTACGGGTCGATCGGTTCCATCGCATCGGTATCGCCGACGCCGATCTGTTCGGCCCCTTCGGCGATAAATTGGATATCGATATAGCGCTGGTGGGCTTCGAATTTCCCTTGGTCGATTGGCTTGGTCTGGTATCGCTGGATGAGAGCGAAAACCTCATCGCCGCGGATATCTACCCTGCCGGGCTCGGCGGCGCTGAAATCTGTCTTCGCCAGATACTCCAGGCCTGCTGCGAACCGGTCGTTTGCTTTTTCGTACATCGTAGCGAATTTAATGTTATCGAGAATCATTGCCGGTAATTTCCTTCATTTGTTAAAAATAATGCCGAGAATTACAACCCAATCCCACGTCCTTCCAACACCGTCAAAATTGCCTTGAAAAAATCCTTACTTGGTGTCCTTTTCTTGTTCGTATATTACAGCCCAGTCCCACGTCCTTCCAATGCCGTCATAGTTGCATTGAAAAAATCCCTTCCCGCCCCAGAAGTCCGGTACGAGGTTGGGCTTTTCTTGCATCGCCGCGGCCAGGTGCAGCAAGGCAAGAGGCTCGGGGGCATCCAGCTTTGCATAAGCGAAGTTATTTATCTCTACAAACAGGCCATTAACGAATTTGTTTTCCAGGATGCTGTCGCCGATACTTTCAGCCATCTCGAGGTAGTCCTTATTTCCCGTAGCGCGGTATATCTCCAGCAATCCAAAGATCAGATTCGGGTTCGAGGGTGCATTTTTGCCCTTATTTAGCTTGGTCTGCACGCCGGGTGCGGCTCCGATATCGCCCAGGCCGTGGGCTTTTCCAATGGTCCTGGCCATGTCCCACAAATCGGGGTCTTTGCTTATCCGCCACCCAAGCGAGTATGACCGGAACGCATTCGAAAGGACGGGTTGCTTGACGAAGTGGTTGTGCCATTCCTTGTAATAGCCCTTGCGTTTTATCTCGAAACCGTCGAGATATGTACCGTCGGTCAGCATTGGAATCCACTTGCACTGGTCTTTGTCGAAAGCCCACTTGCCGAAAGCCTTGAGGTCTTGGATTGCCCACTTGGCCAGGTTTGCTCCGCGCTGGCCGAGTTTTTCGGAAAGCATCAGCCGGACTGTAGCAGATGTGCCCGTAACCACGTGGCAAACTCGCGGGACGTTCAGCGTGCCCTCATAGACGACGTGGCCTGGAAGATCTTCGGCGAACTGAACCTCGGCTCTATCGCCGCGTTTGTAGCGGTTGTACTGCAGGCCGCCGAGTCCGGTCTTGGGGTTGCGGGTCTCCACATACCTATAGGCCATTCGGTTCGCCCATTCCAGCGGGGCCGGGTCGTCGTTTAAATACGACAGCATTGCTGCGGCGTAGATCAGGTCCGTCCCAGCTGAGAGAAACGTCAGCCCTTTGCCTACGAAAAAGATCGGCCCGCCCTTGTATTCGTTATCCCAGAGCTTGGGGTTGGTGCGGTTAAACCGGCCGTGTCGATTCATATCCAGGGTGGACCAATCGAGAATTTGGGCGCCCCAGATCGCCTCGATATACTTTTTGGTTTTCTGCGGGTGGAGCTCCCACATGAACTCGTAGAAGGGGATGTGTAATTTCAGTTCGTGGTTGTCGCTTTCCCCGACGATTGTGTCAGAGTCAAGGTCATAGAACAAATGCCCGCCCCATTTAATCAGGCCGTTTTGGGCCCGGCAGTTTACCTGCCAGAAGTCTTGAGCGGCGGCTGCGGCATTTCGATATTTTGGGTCGCCCGTCAGGGCAGAGAGACCTACAAGCGTGCGGAAGAGGTTCTGCTGGCTTGCACCGTTGGAGAGGATCCAACGTCTGGCCCTTATTTTTCCAAACGGCAGGCTCGAGCGTATCTACGTTCATACCGTCGACGAACAACGGCGTGTGCTTGGGGCCGTAGACGTCTCGCCCTTTTTCGACGGCCTGGTCTGCAAAGAGCCGGACCGCCTTGATAAACCTATCGGCTGGGGTGGTCTGGGCTGGGGCGGTCTGGGCTGAAGCTGAACCTGAGATAAGCATCATCCCGGCCAAAAGAACTAACAAGCTTGACTGGAATCGCATCATGGGATTGGCACCTCTTTGAATTTTTTGTCAGACTAAGAAATCGCACAGCCGGCTTTATTATGCAGAGCAAGCCTAACCGGATTGGGACATTTTGACCAGTTTCGGTTGAAAAAACGGGTTTCTTGTGAAGTTTACCGCCTCTAGCAGTTGATATCTCCAAAAGTTCAGCTAGTCTAGTTCTATAGGCGCTTGTGTGGCTGAAAGGTTCGGCTACACAGAATTACAGGTCAGCCTGCAAGAACTTGAGCCAAGCCCATGCCACCTAAACCAAAATCCGGTGACGAGACTCCAAGTGCGATACGCAGCTTGGCCGATTTCCCGGTTCCCGAGGCGAGAGCCCTGCGTAAGCTCTTGGAAGGCAGGAAGATCGAGGGCGTCGTCGAGTCGGATCTGTTCTTTAGCGGCCAGTACGGCCGGAGCCTTCTTGTACTGACTCCGACCGAGTTAATTGTCATCGAAGGCGAGCAAATCGTCAAAATCCAACCACTCGATGAGACATCCTCCCTCCAGTGCAGGCCCTTTGTGGGTAACGGGGTCCTGGAGATAAGGACCTCCGAAGATGTGCGTATCGAGCTGATTCGCTATTCCAATACCCGGGCGGCTGATTTTGAGGAAGCCGCTGAACAGATCAATAAAACCCTCTCGGTCAGCGAGGCTGAGCTCGAAGCCCAGGCGGATCAGATTGCAGGCCTTGGCCCGGGTAGAGATGGTCACCGGACCTATCGCTGCCCGAACTGCGATCATCCGCTGGTAAACGCAGCCGACGCGTGTCCCAAATGCACGTCCAAACGTGCAGTAATGTTTAGACTCGTCAAGCTCATGAAGAGCCACTGGAAGCGTGCCTTGCTGGGGTTTTTGATTTCGGTTCTGTTTGCTGCAGCGAATCTAGCCGGGCCGCGCATCCTTAAGGAATTGGTCGACAAGGTCGTCGTTCCTTTCGGCTACTCTCAGCTTGATAAAAACGATCAGGAATCGCTGGAACTAAATAGCGCAAAACCCATCCCACGAAATCCTGACGGCAAGCCGACAGTAACATCCGAAACCGACGAAAGATTTCTTAAGCAGTACAACAAGCGACTGGGTCGGCTGTTTCCAGTGGCAGGTTTGTTGTTGGCGGTCTACGCAATCTCCCGACTGCTGGCCTATTTCCGTATACGAGTTATTGGGCGGTTGAGCGAGGAGGTGGTAACTGACCTTCGGGCTAAGCTTTACCGGACGCTGCAACGGTTGTCCCTGAGCTACTATGATCGTGAGCACACCGGTCGGATCATGGCTCGTGTTCTAAGCGATACGCGCATGGTCCAGCGGTTCGTTGCTCGATCCGTCCAGCAGATGGTCGTCAACTTACTGATTGTGATCGGCATTACCGCAATCCTGTTCTCTACCAACTGGAAGCTGGCTGCAGTTGCGCTGCTGCCCGTTCCGGCAGTTGTCCTCTGTGCGAAGTATTTCTCACGGAAGTTCCGCCGCGTTTTTAGGTCATGGCGGCGAAAATTTGCGACACTTTCAGCATCTGTTTCCGAGACGATTTCGGGAATGCGCGTAGTCAAGAGCTTCGGCCAGGAAGAGCGCGAAATAGATGATTTTGAAGCTAAAAACACCGAAGTTCTCAATGCTCGTCTGCTGGCAGTGCGGGCTCGTTCGCGGTTCGGACCATTCGTAGGGCTGCTGCTGAATATCGGTGCTGTATCGGTCTGGCTGGTGGGAGCAATGATGGTCATTCGCGGCCACGCAGGGATGGACTGGCCGACCACGTTGACCCTCGGAACGCTGCTTCAGTTCATCATGTATATGAATATGTTCTACAACCCTGTCCGTCAATTGATGGACGTAACCGAATCGTTCCAGGAAGCCGCCACCGCTGCCGAGCGTATTTTCAACATAATGGACATGCCCTCAGAGGTTACCGACACCGACCAGGCCATCTCGCTCGATAAGGTCGATGGGTCGATCCTGATCGATAACATCTCGTTCGGCTATAATGAAAACGAACGTGTGCTGAAGAATATTACACTGGACATCAAGCCTGGTAAGATGATCGGTCTGGTTGGCCAGACCGGCTCGGGCAAGAGCACGCTTGCCTCGCTGATTTGCCGGTTCTATGACCCGCAAAAGGGTAGGATTCTTCTTGATGGGCACGACCTGCGAGATATCAAGACCAAGGATCTTCGCAGGTCAATCGGCATGGTTTTGCAGGATTCGTTCCTGTTTGCCGGCACGATCAAAGCCAACATAGCCTATGGCCGGCAGGATGCCAGCGAGGCAGAAGTTATTAGAGCCGCCAAGGCAGCCAATGCCCACGATTTTATAATGAACCTGCCTGATGGGTACGATAATCAAGTCGGTGAGCGAGGCGTGAAGCTCTCAGGCGGGGAAAAGCAGCGTGTTTCGATCGCGCGGGCCATTTTGAAGGATCCGGCGATTTTAATATTGGACGAGGCGACCTCGTCGGTAGATACAGCTACCGAGGCAGTTATTCAGGAAGCGATGGACCGGGTCGTCGCCGGCAGAACCACCATCGCAATTGCCCACCGGCTATCGACGCTCCGCAACGCCGATTGGCTCGTGGTCTTATCCGAAGGTGAGATAGTCGAACAGGGCACGCACGAGGATCTGCTCAAGACCGACGGCGTGTATGCCAACCTGGTTAAGATTCAGGCGGAAATTGCGCCTGCTTTTGATCCCGAGGGCGGCTGAGTTCGCCCCTTGAATGAAAATATGACCGTAACGCAAGACAAATGTTCTGATAGTTGCCTGTGATGTCCGCGGGCCGGCTGAGTTCGGGTTTGGAATGAAAAAATGACCACATCGGATGAAAAAAACTTTCTGATCGCCGCTGGGGACGTCCACTTTCGCCGCGACGCCCACGGCAATGTTCTGCTCGATTGGGCAGGGCAGGTTCAGATAGTCGCCCGCATGATCGCAGCGTTTCCGCTGACGCATCCGGATGGAATGGTATCGCTGCGGGATTCTGAAGGGGTGGAGATCGGCATACTCGATGCAGCCGGCCAGCTCGATGATGAATCGATGAAAATCGTCCTCGATGCGCTGGAGAGGTCGTACTTTATGCCGCGAATCCTCGACATTTTCGACGTTACCGACGCGATGAATGTCGTCGAGTGGGTCGTTGAAACTGATCGCGGGCCGCGAACTTTCCACGTCCGGCATGTCAGGCAGAACATCCGCCAGATCGGCAGACGGCGGTTCGTCATTAAAGACGTCGACGGAAACCGATACGAGATCCGCGACTGGATCGACCTGCCCGCCCTGGCCCAAAAACTTTTGGAGCCGTATCTCTAATTAAATGGTAACCGTCCCGGTTAAACCCTGATCCACTTGGCAATGTTCACGGTGTTTTTCTTCATCCCGCTTTCAATTCTGCTGATCTCCGGAATGTGGACGCTCATTCGCTGCTTCAAGGATGCAAATGCTGTATTTGAACCCGAAGCCTGCGAGGAGATTGAAGCTAAATAATGAGCCCTGATTAAATGGTAACCGTCCCGGTTAAACCCCAATCGTTGGCTCATCGGTTGCTGCCCCTGCACCAGATCGGTTTCGTCAGGTGCAGGGGTGTCGCCGCCACCACTTTTCGGCGTCCTGGCAACACCGAAAAGTGGTGGACAAATTCCGGATCTGTGGTACATTGGTTGTCGTGGCGCATTCCGGGGTGGTTCCGGGCTGGTTCCGGGCTGTGTCCATTCTATACCTCTGCTTGTTTACGAGAGGACAGCGGAAGAGCCGCCGCTGAGATGGGAAGTACATTTCCGAAGGAGGTTGGCATGAAACACATTGCAATTGTCTTTGTTCTGTTATGTCTGGCTGCGGGTGCACACGCCGCCGTTATTGCCCAGGAGTCCTGGAACTACGGTGACGGCAGCGCAACGTCAGTGGTCGGGCAGACCGGCGGGACCGGTTTCGAGAACAGTAGCGGCTGGCAGATCAACGCCGACGCCACGAACGTCTACAAGGCCGAGGTCCTGAACCCCGGCACGGCGCTGAGCTACACGAGCGGCGACAGCTCGATCAGCGTCGACGGCGGCAACCGAGCGCTGCGGCTCTCGGAAGGCGCCGGTCTTACCTACAAGCAGACGGTCGACCGCAGCCTGGCCACGGCGATAGATCCCGGCACGACGAATGAGGTGTTCGTCAGCTTCCTTATGCGGCTCGAGGCCGACACGGACCACAATCACGACTGGTTCGGTTCGGGCATGAACAACAACACCGGCAAGGGCTCCGTCTACGTCAAAAATGATTCGTGGACAGCCACTCCGAGCACCTGGGGCGATACTCCGGTGTCGGTAACGGAGGTCCCCGTCGCCGGCCATACTTACCTGGTTGTGGCCCGGTTCTACGCGGATGCGACGGCCGCCAACTGGGAGTCGACCAACCCGCTGTTCAATCGTGGGGAGATCTGGATTGACCCCAATGCCGGTGATGCCGGCACGCCCGATGCGGTTTCCCTGTACACGAGTTCAGGCCTTGAGGAGAACCGATCTCTGGGCATAATCAGCAGTCTCACGATGGTGTCAGAGCGGCTGGACTTGACTGATGCGGCCTGGTACGACGAGTTCACGCTCGGAACGACGTGGGGAGACGTGATCCCCGAGCCGACCACGATGGTCCTTATGAGCATCGGCGGCCTGGCACTGATCAGACGTCGCAAGTAGTGAGACAAATTCGTCCTTGAGGGCGATAGTGAATTGAGGCGGGCTCTTCAGACATGGAGGGTCCGTCTGCTATTGCGCGGTCAGGTCAGGCGGATCATTCCTCTCCGCCTGCAGGCGAAGCATCAGGAGCCCGGGCCAGGTCCGGGTTCTGAGGGCAGGCGATCATCTTGCCTGAAATCAGATTGCTGATGCAGGTGTTGCAGGCGAGGCAGGGGACTATCTCGTCGTCCCGGCCCGCGCGGGCGCCTTCGGCCTGAACCTATCCGTCAGCAGG
>SDBT01017530.1_pt1 | contig 11305 bp, 18 predicted proteins | sample 2277101 | NCBI WGS metagenome assembly SDBT01 (sample SAMN10404973, study PRJNA504765) | marine sediment metagenome | isolation source: marine sediment core GS10_PC15, 103 cmbsf | place: Arctic Ocean: Southern Knipovich Ridge | collected 2010 | reverse complement strand
CCGCCCGTGCCAAGGATCGCAAGGAGAAGAATCGATCGTGACCACCTCGCGCTCCACCTACCTCGCCCGGGTCGTTCGGCTCTATCTCGACGACCCCGACACGCCCACCGTCCCCAGCAAGGCAGACTGGGAAATCGCGGCTGATCTCTTCGCTCGTGACGTCCCGATCGAGACCATTCGCCTCGCCTTCAAGCTCGTCCTCATCCGTCGGCGTCGGCGATCATCGCAAAAGCCCCTGCCGCCGATCCGCTCGCTCGCCTACTTCAGAGCCGTCGCCCTCAACCTCTCTGCCGAGGAAACCGAACCCGCCTACGTCGAGTACGTCGATCAGCTCTACGACCAGGTGCTGCAGAATCCACCTCGCCTCAAAACCGCGCTATAGCGCCAGAATCCCGCGCTCCTTGAGCACCGGCGACACATGGCGTCTCCGAGCCTGCGCTGCGCCGTCACCGGGATAACGGACACATTGCATACGGCAAACTCGCGAAGGCCGAGATCGCGGAGCTGGCTAGGGCGGAGTCAGTCGTCGAGTCAGTTCGTGATCTTCGGGTTCGGGCGAAGTTGCTGGGCCAGAAAGCCGAACGTGCGAAAGCCTTTCGCGCTGCGATTCTGGCAATCCGTGAAGAGACCCGGCTCATGGAGCTGGAGGCAAAGATCAAGGGGATTCTATCCAGTGATCAAAAGCAGGATGGAGACGGCCCGATACATCTCCGGATCGTTACCCATTGGGATGTCGATGAAAATGGATGTGTCGTTCCCGGGACACCGGAGAGGGACGCGCTACCACCAGGGAGACATCGCGACAACGTCATTGACGCTGAATGCGAAAGAATTGATGACGTTGACTTCGATAATGAAGGGAGTGCTCTGCAGTGAAAAAGACCGTTGACTACAAGTTCGATGATGGAACACCGTTCCACGGATCGAAGAACGTGAGAGACGGGAAACTGACCGGAGCTACCGATACGGACTATTTTCAGTTTTACTGCCCGGAGTGTCCCGGCAAGCAGGTCCTCGAGAAACTGAACTACAAGGTGATGGAAGATAGACCGCTTGACGATCCCGAGATGCGATCATGGGCAAACCCGGGTCACGAGAGGCGGTGGTTCGCGTTGGCCATCGAGCTGAGGTGTCCGGGCTGCGGGCTGCGGGACTGCGTGAAGATCGGCAATATCTAAACACCAGGCACCTGGGTGCGGGTGGTGAGGGACAAATGCCGATGCTTTGAGTCCCCGCGGTGGTGTTAGTGGTGGACGCATCTAGTCATCGGCTTCGGTATCTTCTGAAGCATCGTTGTCCTCGACTGGCTTTATGATATTGGGATTGTCGTCGCGGAGGACGTGGACATGGGCTACCAGCCAATCCTCGGGCCCATATATTCCACCCTCCACCGTCTGTAATTCCGTTGCCCCAAAGACTCTGAATCCAGAGTTGGCTAGAGCGTTGATCCCTTCGCTGATACTTACTTCGGCTGTCGCTCGCTTCATCGGTCCTGAGTCGCTAACCAGATCTGCCCAATCGCGCAGGTCCTGAAGAAACCCTGCAACGATTTTCACTTCCGCGTCGGAAGCGAGTTCGTCGTGTTCGAGGTAAGACGCATGCACGCTAATCATCAGACTGAGGAGGTCCCTCCCATTCGTAATGATCGGAAAATACGAAGGAATATTCTCTTCGCTACGCAAGAATCTGGCCCGTGGGTAGCCATCCTTCGCGCTCAGGCGTTCGGAGACTTTTCTCTCGTTTGCCGCCTTGATTTCCTGGAGTACGTGCACCGTGTACTCCTCTGTCTGGTCATCGATCAACTTGTGGTCGGTGGCACATAGCAGGATCAGATTGTCGTGCTCGTCGAGTGTATTGGCGTCACACGACGGGTCGTGTCTCGGCCCATTCGTCTTCTTTGAAATTATGTGGCACTCTTCGCCAACGATAGATTCAGGGTCCTTCGCTTTGCGCTCGATGACAAGCTCTGTTTCACAAATTGCACATCGGTTCCCAGAGCGACCCCACAACACTTTTCGAGTCTTGGCAGTGATCGACACGGTGAGGCCCTCCTAATCCCTATAGAAAGAGTCTGGCAGCTCCAGCCGTAATGTGAAATATCTGGGGCCATCGACAACCCTCGCCTTCGCGATCCAGTTACCCCCATCGGCCTCCATGCCGTGCGCCGCGAGATGCTCGGCCAGGTGGCTTTCGGCATCCTTTGCGATATCGTCGGTAGTCTTGGCCAATAGAGCGGGGAAGTCCTCCGGTAGTGCTGGAATGGCAATGTCGGAAAGTGCTGAACGTTCCTCAATCTGGTTGGCCAGGCGGGCGGCCGCGACCGGGTTACCGATCCGGCGCCCCGCCGAATCCTTGAGGCGGCCCTCGTTGATCGCGAGCTGGAAGACACCGTGGGCGAGTGTCATGTAGTGGTTGATGGTTCGCGGGGCAAGACCTCGACCAGATCTGATCCTGTCGCGGACCGCGCGGATCTGCCCGGGCAGGATGTCGGCCGCCGGGCCTTCAGGCATCTCGTCCTGCAGAATCCGGATCATGTACCTTGCGGATTTGAGGTAGAGACCTCGCGCCTCGGCATCGGCCAACCACTCCTCGGTGAGCCGGCGAAAGGCGGGGCGCTTCACGCCGAGCAGCTCCTCGGATTCGCGTTCGATCTCACGCTCGATCTCCTCACGGATGGCCGCCTTGGTCCGCTCTCTGTGCAGGTACACAGACTCCTGGCTCTTTTTCTCAGATTCTGGGTATTCTGAGAGGCAACGAATTTCTCTCCGAACCCGTTGCCCGTAGTGATCTACCACCACAACGTAGTGGTAATGCCATCGTCCGCGGCGGTGCTCGAGGTGGGGCATTCCGTCACCCCCTCTTTGTCTGGCGCTGTATCGGTCAGATTCTATCTGGCGGGAACCTCCTGCGCAACGTTGGGGCCCAATCCCGATGCAGCAAAGCCACCCGCGGCTTCAGGGCCTTTCGCCTCACCCGCCCCCATCCTTCGTACCCCGCCCCTCCCGCGGCATGCTGATGTCTTTCAACACCTGTGCACGGCGGATTGTCTGAAGGTCTCGCCGGTTCCACCACCCGTTCTCACCGCGGAGCAGGCCCCCCTTTCGCCAGACGGCCAGCGTCGCGTCGCTGCACTGCGCGTAGCGACACGCCTCCCTCGTCTTGAGCGCCTCCGCTTCGGTGATCCGGTCGAGCAGGACCTCCACCAAATTGACGAGCATTCGGATGTCCGTGCGAAGTCCGACCACCTGATCCCAGATTCGTGCGAGCATTTCCTGCCTCCCCATGCATTTGAGCCATCAAATCCCCTACCGGGGCAGGGGTCATGTTGTGATGACCAACGGTGGGGCGGCGTCGGCCTTGGTCACGGTGCCCGTGAGCGCCCCGGGGAATGCCTTGAGGTACTCCCCTGCGGCCTCACATCGAACCAAGAACTGGCGTTCGATTCGGAACCGCGGCTTCCACAACGGGCCGTTCATCAACCTGTGGGCACCACTTACAGAGATACACAGAGCGTCCGCCAATCCCCTGGCGTCAAAAGCGGCAAGCCCAATCGGTCGCCATTTCAGCACCATTCCTTCTCTGGCCATACTCAGGCACCCACCGCCGGCCAGCGGTCCAGACCGGAGATTATCGCGGGTTGCCGGTCGCACCACAGTGCCACTGTCCACCTTCCCTCGCCGGCGGTTATCTCGGGGACATTCATGCGGCGAGGATAACATCCGGGCAACGCCCACACTGTGCGCCAGACACAAAGCAGTCCCCCCCGCCGAGGTGGAAGCGGGGGACGCCCTCGAGGAGGACCCACGGCGGACACGCCGGGGGTTTTGAGGCGCCTCCTCAGCGCGCCCGAAAGCGCCCATGTGATTGCAGTCGGCGTCGAGCTCGAGCCGGAGCGTACGACAGAACAGCGATCGGTATCGGGAACGGTATCCCTAGTGATACCATTGAATCCAACTCAGGCGGTGGGGGGTGAACATGGCCAGCATTCCTAAGGCAGTCTCAGACCGTCTCAAGCAACAAGTGCCTAAGTACAAGAGGGTACTGAAGAACGCCGCGCATCGGGATGTCAACGAATCGGATACCGTCACAATCGTGACAGATATTCTCGCTGATGTATGTGGTTTCGACAAATACGAAGAGATCACCAGCGAACAAGCTATCCGTGGCACCTATTGCGACTTGGCGCTTCAGGTCGATGGGAGTGTTGAGTATCTTATCGAGGTCAAAGCGATCGGCCTGGATCTGAAAGAGAACCACGTTCGTCAGGCGGTGAATTACGGTGCAAACATGGGGATCCCTTGGGTGGTTCTCACCAACGGCAGGGAATGGGAAATCCATTGCATACGGTTTGAGAAGCCAATATCTGCAGAACATGTCTGCAGCATTGACTTCATGGAAATCAAACCACCGAAGCTGGCCGACCAGGAAATGCTCTTTCTCCTGTGCAAGGAAGGCTTGAAGCGGGCTGCGATCAAGGAGTATCACGAACACGTTCAGGTCGTGAATCGGTACGTCCTCGGGGCTCTTGTTGGAAGCGATCCGGTGCTGACTGTGCTTAGACGCGAGCTGCGGAAGCTCTCGCCCGGGCTGAAAGTTGACAAGGAAGAGGTGGCCTCCCTGCTCCCCGACGTCCTCAAACGTGACGTTATCGAACACGAGTGTGCAAAGAAGGCAAGGGCCAAGGTCCACAGAGCCGTCAAGGCAGCTCTCAAGAAAAAGACGGTTACATAGAGGAGAAGCCGGGTGGCCTGACAGCAACCTTTACAAGCTGGAGGGGGAGCCACGGGAAAGGGAAGGTCACCCCCAATACTCGATGGGCCGAAGGCGGCGCAAGAGCTTTCTCAGATGACCTTTGTTTCGGAGGCGGTTGCCGAACACGCCCAGATCGAGGCTGCCGTCCTTGGACTCGATTACCTTCCGGGCTTCGAGGGTCACAATCTCGACATCCGGTCAAGCAGTACCTCTACCAGTTTGGCGAGCATCCGAATATCTGCGCGGAGCTCCACCACCTGATCCCAGATTCGTCCGAGCATTCTTCATACCCCCCCCAGACAATTGAGTCATCGAATCCCCTGCCGGGGCAGGGGTCATGTTGTGGCGGCCACCGGTGGGGCGGTGGCGTTCTTGGCCACGGTGTTTGTGAACGCCTCGAGAAGCGTCTGGCCGGGCGACTCCTCCATCGCGTCGAGCATCTTGTTTACCCATCCGGACAGTGGGTCGTAGCGCCGATATCCGTTTGGCTTGGTTCTCCATTTCGGCCCCTTGGGTAGGTGTTTTGACCACTCAATGGCCGTCACTGAGGAGGGGTCGATGAGAGATTCTACGTTCGCACGCTTCTGGGTAAATACCAGCCACCGCCCCTTGAGATGATCGACTCTCAGCGCATACATTAACCGTCTGTTCCTCAGAAGGCCCAACACCGACTCGGATGTCTGGGCCCAGTGTATCGAGTCGACCTCAACGCGGTCGTCCTGCTCTGACTCCTGGTCGGCTGGCAGGGGATGCAGATTCGCCGCCGGAGCGTTGCGCAGGTCCCAGAGCTCCCGGTGGTTTTGATGGAGTGAGGAAAACCTCCCACATGGGGCGAGAATGAGGTGATCGAGAAGCTCGATGTCCACAATCCTCCCGGCTTCGACCATGCGCCTGGTGAGGTCGAGGTCATCGTGGGAGGCCTTGATGTCGCCGCTTGGATGGTTGTGGGCAAGGATGAATGCGTCTGCCCACAAGGCCATGGCGGAGCAGAGTACTTTTGAGGGCAGCACCGGCGTTTGGAGAGGCGTGCCGCTGGACAACACCTTGAACCCTACGGGCTTGTGCGCGGCCGAGAGGGCTAGTAGGGCGAGGTGCTCGCGGTCGGCATCGAGATCCTCGTAGATTCTACTGAACAAGGAGGCTGCCAATTCCGGTGTGTCCACGCCTCGAGGGGTCTGCTCGCAGCGTACAGAGACTGTGAAGGTTTTTAGCTCATAGTGGTCGATCGGCGTCACATCATGTACATTGTGGATTGGAAGGTCTTCGAGAGCTTCCATGGTGCCCGGACTGGCTTGTCGGTTGGCCGGGCGCCTCTTTATATTCCGTTCCTCCTGCATCGTGTCCTCCTTTTTTCTCTTCGGATTGTGCTGGTTCTCCTGTTGGCTTCGTTCTCTCGGGTCCTCGGGGCCGCCCGCGATTAAATGGCCCGAAGTTCCCTTCTCAGACGCCGTTGTCTTTCGCTCTCCGCTCCGCCCGCGGCATGCCGACGTCCTTCAACACCTGCGCACGACGGATCATCTGAAGATCCCGCCGGTTCCACCGCCCATTTTCACCGCGGAGCAACCCCCGCTTTCGGAAGTTTTCGAGTTGGGTCGTACTACACTGCGCGTAGCAGCACGCCTCCCTCGTCTTCAGGGCTTCCGTCTCGGTGATCCGGTCGAGCAGAACCTCCACCAGCTTCGAGAGCATCCGGGTGTCCGCCCGAAGATCAACGATCTGGCCCCAGATTCGACCGAGCATTCAGTTCTTTCCCGTTGGTTTCTTCTTCGGTAGTGTCGGATTCTGGTCGAGGGCCCAAACCAACAGCCACTTCAGTGCAGCGGATCTGGATGAGAACCGGTGTGTGAATCGAAAGTCCTCGACGCGCTTGAGGAGATCGTGATCCATCGCGAGGGTGATAATCGGTTTAGTTGTAGGTGTCATGGGTTAATAACCTCCATGAGTTAATATACACCCGTGACATGAAACGTCAAGGGAAAATCGACTCGGATTCTGTCCCCTTCACCTCAACGCAGCCGCCTTGCGCTTGTCAGGGTTCGTACGGCGCTGGCCGTGAGCGACCCGGCGCGCCTTCGCCTCATTGCAGCTGACCCGGGTCGCTGAGCTCGGGCTGATCCCGTTTGTCTCACCTGTCGGCTTTGAAGATTGCTTCGCCAGCCTCGATGCCCCGTCGCGCCTTCTCGTATGCCCATCGAGGTATCACGGGGCTCTCGGAATTGAGCCGGTCACGCTCCTCGGTGAGGCGTTTGAGCCCCGGCGTCAGCTCCTCGTCGTTGCTGGCCTGCTCACACTCGATCTCACGGAAGATCCTTGCCTTGTTTCGCAGCACCAGGTACCGATTCCCACACTGTGTGTAAATCTGAACCTGTTTCTGCGGGTCGAAAAACGTCATGACCGCAGCGAGCAATGCAGCTGAGAAGGCTGTGACGACCGATACGAAGGTTCCATACTGGAACTCACCGAGCACGGCAGCTCCAGCGATCGCTGCCAGCACCGCGGCCGGCGCCCCTACCCAAAAATGAAACGCCCGCCACCGTTCCGCTTGCGCGAAGTGGGCCTTGCCCGAGTGAATGGCGTCTTCTTCCACCCGCTCCGCCTCCGCCACGATCTTGTGCTTGACACTCATTTCATCTCCTACGTCTGAATATCGGGAAACGCCCAAGGATCAGCCGCCAGAGCTGAAATGCCGTCGCAATCTGCCCACGTTCTTCAGCCTCCAGCGCCTTCGTCGCCACACGATCCACCCTTCTCAACGCCCTCATTGCCTGCTTCTGGAGAAGGGGCGTGCGTGACGGATATAACACCGCGGAAACACCGGTGGGGTCCGAGATTGCAGGGAGGCCCGCGTCCACCACAGCTCGCAAGAAGTTGCGAATATCATTCGCGTAATCGCCAGTCGAGTACCGCAGCGCGAACTCTGCCACCGCCAGCTCCAAGTAGAACGAGGACACCGGGATCTCCCGCTTGTACTTGACCGCCTTGACGAACCGCACCAACGGCCTGACCCGCGACCCACACTCGCTGTCGGCGTAGGTGACGTACGCATTGTGAGCCTCCGGACACGAATAGATCCACCCGCCCTTGCCGTCAGCTATCCCGTACACTGGGGACCCCAGATGCTCCTTCGTCCAGACGGCCGGCACCACCTCCGTCCACTCCGAATGAAGGGAACCGAACGGCAAAACCACTGCGGGTGTCGACACCCGTACGCCCGAGGCAGAGAATCGACGTCGCAATGCATTAGCCACAACGGCCAGGGTGAGCCGGGAATTTTTTCGTAGGTGTTTCATCGGGATGCTCGCGAAGTAATCGACGTCGCTGAACCCTCTGATGCTCGTACCGTTTCCGAAGGACCCGGTGCGAAAAAACCGGTCGATGGAGAAATTGGCCTTCAGGCATCTCTCGATCGATGCCCGATGACGCCTTGCCCTGTCCGTCTCCGGGTCGGACGGCGTCAGCATCTTCAGTAGCTCACGAAACCCGCTCTCGACCGTCGATGCCACACGTGGAGGAAACATTACACACCAAACTTTGGAAACCCGTCCCGTTTCAAGACAAAACCATTTCTCCTTGCCCAGGGTGACGCGGTGTGTCAACGGCGTCAAGGGTGCGCTTTGTCGGCGCTTCGCGCCTCCCTTGACCCCGCCGACCACTGCACCAGAAGAAGGCAGCCCAGCAGGTGACGTGACTCGCCCTCTTCGCGGAGCCTACTCTGCATATTCGCCCAGAATCTCCCCCCCATTCTTCGTTGAGATTTGATGCCAGAGACGGCAAGAACCTGCACCTTGCGAACGGATTGTTAACTATTCAATCAGAAGCACTTACCGAATGGTGCAAGATGCCACCCCAAAAACCACCGCAATCCGGAACTCACATTCTATTTCGCGCGTGTGTGTAAACGGTTGTGACCGTCGGTCATGGCCCAAAGGTTGGGAACTTTCGACCCCCTACCCCCAGCGGCCGTCTTCAGTCGCAGTCTTGTGGCTGTGGCAGGACTTGCAGAGCGGCTGGTGGTTGTCGGGATCCCAGAAGAGCGGATCTTTCGGGCCATCGACGCGGACGATATGATCCACCTCCTCGGTGGGCGCCACGGACTTGGTCGCGACGTGAAACCCGAACGGGTCGCAGCAGATCGGATGACGCCGGCGGTACCTCTTGCTGTACCGTTCCCACCGGTATCCGTAGCCCCGGCTCGTTGAGCTCCCGCGACGGCGGTCATACTCCCTGTCGTGTTTCGCCTTGTGTTCCGGACAGTACCGGGTGCCGGGCTCGATGAGCTCAGGGCAGAGATGTTCCCTGCAAGGGACGCGGGGCCTCATGAAGACCACCGGGCTGGGCTACTCGATAGGCTCCATTCGACTAGCGGCAACGACTACTCCTCATCCCACAAGCTGGAACCAAACTTGTGGTCAAAAAAGTCAGCGACGTTTTCGCCGCGAACAGCGATCGCCTGGCTTGATATCCCAAGGGCCGACGTCACCTCCGACATCTCTTCCATTGCAATACGCTGCAATTCCCATACAAAATGGACCCGCGGCGAGCTGTCGGCGGTGGACCACATCTGGTGTTCGCGGCCGTCCTCAAAAAGCTGCTTGGCCTGCGCTGCCCTCGCTAACTCGGATTGCGCACAGCAGAAGCTTGAAAGGGCTGTCCTGTTCGAAGATGGTATTCCCTGCTCTTCAACGATTCCCACCCACAGCTCGAGGGCGCCGGGAAACATTTTGAGGTACTCCGGAGCGTCGTCCGCCGTGAGGTAGGAATTCGCGTTGTCAGTCATCGTTGTCATCCTTTCCGCCGGCGGCTCTCAGGGGTGGAGGACCCCCCCCACCACGTCGTTCGAGAAGTTCACTCAAGGGGTCTTCTTCCGGCTCTTTGTGCGGCAGGCCGATTCGGCCCCGGCTCGCCGGCGTCATTCCAAATTCTACGAGCAGCGAACGGACGGCGCTGAACCATGAAAGTGCGACGTCGACCGCGGGGTGCCGCCTGAGCTGCCCCTTCGAGCCGCGGCTCAACAGGCCTGACGCGAGGTCGGGATCCTCGAGGGCGAAGATTTCGTCCCGTGGGTCGAGCAGCTCGAGCGCGCGTTTGTAGTTGTCGTACGCGACGCACAGGAGTTCAAGGGACAGCTCGTCCACCTCCGTCAGCAGGTCAGACCGATGAAGCCGCGGCGCCAGCTTCCTCCACAACCGTTTGCCATGTCGCCCGAGGGACGAGGGGCAACGAGGTACCGAGGAGGTGGATGCCGGCCGCGGTTCGTTCTTCGCCCGGTCGGGCCGGAACGTACCGGTGAGCACTTTTTGCGCCGTCGGTTTGCGAGATGGCACTGTTCAGCCCCCCCTTGAAAAAAACGAGCTGGAGGTTGACGGCACGCGTGAATGGTGATGACGCCGGTCCAGAGACATAGAGGCACGGGTTTTCGGACCCCCATACCCCCCCTGCATCCTCTCGTCACGAAGTGCGGCGGCCATCACGAGACCGCATCGAGGGCGCCGCCGCACCCGTGGAGCTGGAGAGCGTAGACATGGCCGACCGGCGTCTTGGTTGCGGTGAGCACGCCGAGATCCACCAGGTCACGACGAGCGCGCGCGACGGTGCGACGACAGCACGGCCAGTCGGCGTCCGGCTGAATGTTTTCTCCGAGGTCGCGGTCGGATATCGGGCGCGTGGATCCGCACGAGTTGGCGCGAAGGAGAATCTCGCGCACCACATTGATTGCGGCGACCAGGCGGCGGCCGGCTTGCCGGCGGTTGAAGTTATCACTCATGGGTAGGCTCCTTGGGGTGGGGGTCCTTGGGGAAACGGTTGCGGGTTTTTGTGAACGTCAAACGCGACACAGCTGCGCGGTGCTCGTCCAAGCACTGACGGACATACCGGGCGGTCGTGTTCGGCGAGGAGTGCCCCATCAACTCCGAGATCCGCAGGAGTGGCACGCCAAGGCGATGAAGAGCTGTCGCATACCCGCGGCGGCAGTCGTGCGGGGTGGGGACCGGATCGAGGCCGGCGAGCGCACCGCGGCGACGGACGAGGACGTAGACGGCGTGGGGTGTCAACGGCCGCAATCGCCGTCGCAGCCAGTATCCGAGAAGGGGCCCGGGGTTGGTGCCGCGGCGCGCGAGCCAGGGGCGGAGCTCCTCCACCGCGTCGGGCGGCAGAGGGAGAACTCGATCTTTGTGCCCCTTGCCGTGCGGCTTGACGGTCTCGCGGCCTGGCCGGTAGTCCAGACGGTCGATGGTGAGGTCGGCGAGCTCGCAGCGACGAAGACCGGCGCCGTAGAGTAGGGCGAGGGCGGCACGATCGCGGTCGCCGATCTCGTCGTCGGCACATGTTCGCAACATCGCCTGGAAGTCCTCGAGCTCGAGCGCCCGGCCGGCCAGGTCGGATTGCCCGCGGATCGGCTCGAGGTCCGTTATCCTCGCGCGAGCCTCTGCGTCGATCAGCCCGGCGCGCCAGACCTCCTTGATGACACTTCGGAAGGCGCCCAGGTAGCTGCGTGCGGTGGGCGGGGCGTAGTGGCCCGCCAAGCGACGGCGGAGGACGCTGGCGTCGGCCGGTG
>SDBT01017529.1_pt1 | contig 11305 bp, 14 predicted proteins | sample 2277101 | NCBI WGS metagenome assembly SDBT01 (sample SAMN10404973, study PRJNA504765) | marine sediment metagenome | isolation source: marine sediment core GS10_PC15, 103 cmbsf | place: Arctic Ocean: Southern Knipovich Ridge | collected 2010 | reverse complement strand
TGGGAGGACGGCGGGTGAGCCAGCCGTCTAACTGGACGCCATGGGATCGAGCCCGACCCGAACGTGCTGTGTCACTGTGGCTCAGACCACCTCGTCGCGCGTATCGGCCACCATATCCCGATCCCTACGGCTTGATTGGACGCCCGCCGTCGCTCTCCAAGATCGATCAACCGTGTTCTGCCCCTCACCCGAGCCCGGCACTAACTGGAGAAGTGTCACCGACGCTTCAGCCCGACTCTTGAACGGACGGTACGAGGGAACTGATACGTTTCTAGGCCGCGACCGACTCCGTCGGCCGCACTCGGCTCCGCTCGCCGGAACCGGGTGAGCCTCGATAGGTGTTTGGTGCAGGCACGGCCTGCACCCGCCAACAGAAATGAAGATGGAACTCGGTAGCCCGATCTCGCCGCTTTGCTTCTACCGACGTCTACCCGTTTGCCGGTTGACCACCCGGGGCCTTATGGGTGTTATGCGGCCAGTACTGCAAGGCAGCGCCGGGAAGGCGCTACCGACACCTGCAGCAATTCCATCAGGCACTGCCATCCCTGCGTTTCGCAATTGCCCTCAGATCATCCACCGTTCGAATCACTACTCGCAATGGCCAGATGGCCACAAGTGCGAGCCGCCCGCTCCAGCTCCGAAGCAGCGGCGGCTGCTTCAACAGTGGTCGTCTCAATTCGACATAAACCCAGCCCGTTCCGGCCACGAAATAGGCGGCGAGCGCAAACACCCACTGTCCTTCAGCTGTCCAAGTAGCTATGGCCCATCCAAACAGCGCTAGGAAGACCAGCCGATAAAGTCGCGTGTAGTAGACCGCGACAATGACCGAGATGGTGATTACGGCGGTCAGGATGTCCTCGATCGTCATTGCGCGCGGAGGCTGAGTCTAAACGAGTTCATGATAATGATCTCTGGACCGTATGACGGCTCTGAGCTCAGCGGCGCAGGACATCGCCCTGCGTCCCCTGCGGCGAGAGGTTATGCGGGCGGGCACATCGGCGTCGACAGGATGGATCATGGCGCAGAGACCTTCGCTCCTTCTGGGCTTGGCAGATGACTCCAGATCGACTCGATGATCACCCAACCAAATTCCGTTGCATGCATGCCATATGCGTCCCCAAACGGGGCTGCGCCGACAACGTAGTCGGTCCACAGCAGATCTTTGCCACGCAGTTCGGCAGTGGCTGCATCGAATCGCCGCGCTCCATCGGCATCCGCGAAGTTCGGACCGCGATTGCCGCTGTGAAGGGAATAATGAACGTTCTCTTGCTGAATGGTAGCGTAATGCAGCAGGGCCACGAGGGACTCCGGACTGAGTCGCTTTTGGACGTCAACTAGGTAGCGGCTGACTTGTTCCTCGTAGTGCTGTGCCGCGGCGTGAACGGCGTCTGCTATTCTCGAGACGGTTCGTTTGGGCCGGTAGGGAATCACATTGTTCGCCTTCAGATTGAAGTGGAGTTTGGTTGGATTCTGCTGGGTGATCAGAACGATCTGGCGATTGGGTTTTGTCCCAAAGGCAATTCCCGTTTCGAGGACTACGCCGGCGTTTTGAAATGTCAAGTCAGCGATGAAGATGTGACTCTCCAGGATCCCCAGGACGATCTCCTCGGCAATGACCACGGCGCCTTGAGGCCGGTCGACCCTTCGAGGGGGCGAGAAGGTCCGCGGAAGGCCGCCGCGGGTGTTGGCCTCCTCCACTGCCGCAGAGATGACCGTCTGAAAGATCTTGCGCGAGCGGTAGAAGAAACCCTCCCGGAACGGCATGGCAACGAAAGAGCCGTAGCTGGCAGCAGTAGCTTGGCGCCGAAGAGCGTCAGCCGCCTCATCACGATAGATGCGGTATGGGTTCAACTATTGACCTCAAGTGCAACGGTACTTGTGATGCTGACAGTAGAGCACCGCTCCAGTGTCTCACGGCTGCATAACGGCTTGGCGGCTGAGCGGCGAACGCGACCCGACGGAGCCGGGCTCGACGCGCTGCTTGTGTCGCAAGCGGCGTGACGAGAGCGATCGGCAGCTCCAGGCGCCGGTTATGCGCCTTCGCACACCAACTCCTCATAGATGGTGCATTGCCACGAGGAGAGAAGCTCATCCGAGAAACAACGGACTCCACCAGCTAACGCAGCCAGACAGTCTGTTGGGGTCCGCTGTGTCCGAGCAAGCTACTCGGACTTTGCACTCTCCTTAGGCTCAATACCGTATTCTCGCATCCGTTGTCGGCTACGCTCTCGAGATTCGTTGAGTTCCTTCTCTACACGCTTTCTGATTTCATCAATTCGTTTGCGATCTGACGTGCTGAATCGTTGCTTGATGATGGAAGTAAAGAGGGTTCGTTCTCTATCCAACGCAGCCTTCACTTCACACATTGACTCGAAGGTGTCATCCAAGTGCCTTCGACAGGTTTTGACAACCTCGTCTATCTGGTCGGCCAGGTTCTGAAGATTGGCCCGGAATGCCTCATTGGGCATCCCGTGTTGGATGTGATCGATGAAGATATCATCGGCCCATCGTGGGGCGTCTTCAAACGCTTCGTTAAGCCATACGATCTCGGTGTTCAGTTCAATGATTGTTTGGGCAACATCGAGATTGATCAGCCCGTGGTGCTTTTCCCGAAGATTGATTAGCTTCTTGGGCCGAAATCGGTACCGGTGAAGGTTTCTGTAGCCGGTACTCGCGCGCTCGAGACCACCGATGTTCACGCCCAAGGCGTTGTAGTTGTACTGAAGCGAGCGTTCCAGGTCCACGAGCGAGTTGATTGATTTCCCCATCCGCTTGATGAACTTCGTGAAGTAGTAGAAGCCAATGGCGGAAAGGAACGAGAAGATCGCGGCAAGGAACAGCCCGCGAGACTCGTCCAGAAGGTCTGCGTCGTCGAGCAGCGCCGCGGTGAGATAAACCGCGAAGTTCACAACGTACGCCAGGCCCAGGATGAGCAGCACCCATTTCGCAATCCACTTTAGTCTCATCGCCGTGCGTCGCCCCGATCCCTCTGGCTCACGCGCGAAGTTACCAAAGGCACTAGAACACTCAAGGACAACGATCTTTCTCTACCCAGCGCGCCTTAGTTCTTACATCCATTCTTGTCGCAAGTGATTCTTTCTGATGTTGATACCCAATGGTCGGGGTTCTTTCGGGTATCAACGCCACATCCGGTGTAGCCCCCCTTGGTTCCGCTGTGTACTTCCCCTGTCGGCACATGTTTTACGGCCATCGCTAGCTCCTCCTAGGTTCGGATTTGTTGACAATCACCCCCATTAGTGAGGGCGTTCTCGTGCATCCTCTCAGATGCATAACGGCTCCGCGCATAAGCTGCATGCGCCAACTCACCACCTGCGAAAAGAACTTGATCATCTGTTGCCCTCGCGCATGGCAGCTTCATGCGCTTGTTGGCCGCATTGCATCACAGTTCAGGGGCAATGTCCGCTCCGCAATACCGCGCTACATCAAAGTTCCACACGAAGAACTGCGCGCATAGATCCACAAACTCAGTCTGGGTGATCCCGTGGTCGATGCGTAGCATCTTAACCCGGACGCCTACCTTTCCTGCGATTCTCAGGTGCGTTTCTTCGCGGCAAGACATCTCACCTGAGTCCATAAAGCGAAGTGCACAGTCGAGGTGTTCGAAGACTTCTTTGCCCGGAGAGTAGATACAGTGCAGATACCGAGATCCCCAACTACCAGCGCGATCACGAGTGATCAGTTCTTCACACCTAAAATGGACTCCATCGTCCCGGGGACTCCAGACATACTCGGTGGATTGAACGCCGCGTGTGAGTGGACCCGGAAGCCATCGGCCATGGTCCTGTTCTGATAGGTTGGACAGACGCTCCCAATCCAGCGCTCTCCCGTAGACAATCATCTTGTACTCGCAGCCGCGATAATGCTCGACCGTCGAAACAAGGAGTGGGTCAAGCCTGACGTAGGCACGCTCCTGCGCGTGCTTAGCGAGCGACTGTACTAGCCAATGACTTGCGTTCACGCTCTCAGTCACAGGAACCAGCGAAAAGGCAAAGCCAGATCGTACAAGCGCGCCATTTCGACAAACAAGAAACTCCCGGAGCGGGACAAGATGTTCGTCTGTCAAGGGAAGGTCGCGTAGCGCTGGATGTTCATAGGGTGCGGGCCGATCGACCGCGTCTGATATCAGTAGTTCTCTTCTCTTCGCTGGTATTGCGGATTTGAGCAGTTCGATCAGGTACCACTGACGCGCTGCAGCGTCCAGCTCGGCACCATGCAAATGCGTATGGTGGAATAGAAAGACTGGGTCCGCCTTAATGCTCTCGATTCGTGCCTGTGATCAACGACAATTACTTTTGCCGGTTGACGACGAGCATTTCTGCCGGTTGCAGCCGGCTTGCGATTCCGTGACAGAGTGGCTCCTTACCGGAGGAGTCAATGGTCACAGACGAGCAGGTCAGGCTAATGAGGCAGAAGCGTATGGAAGGCAAGAGTCAGGCTACGGCCGCGGCGGTGGCGGGGATGAGCGTACGGACAGCGCGAACGTGGGCGAAGGCGGGCGATCGGGGTGGTTCAGGACCCGTTTCCCTCGCCGGGTGCCGATCGGGCGGCAGGGGGTGGATCTCCGCGCCGATCCTGGGCGGGGGCGCATGGCCTGATGGCCATCTCTCTGCTCGTGCTGGGTTGTCGCAGGGGCTTCGCCCGTTGAGAATGGACCCATGGAGGTTTTCAGGCGGCTCTGGTTTCGCCACATCCGGAAGTGGACTACCAAATACAAGGTGGATGACATCTTCGTCCGCCGATTCGGCCCCTTCCGCAGCCAGGCAGAGGATAAGTTTCGGCGTGACGACGAAGTCCTTGCCGCCGAGATGGCCAGCCGCGGCCTGATCCAGGGTGGAATTTTCGTTGGGGCGTGGCTCGACCTCAGAGTGCAACACGTGGCGCACATTGCCGAGGAGATGGCGTCGATCTATTTAGATGCCTTCAGGGTTGCCCGTTTCCCCTGGCCATATCGGCGCGATATTCGAGAGGTCGTCGAGGGACTCGAGCGATATCGCGATGGCCAGATCGACGGGCTATCCCACTGGGCACATCGGATCGCTGGCAGGAAAGAACAGGACCGCGAGAGGTTCTTGGCGACCGCACGCCCGCGAATCCATCAGGCCGTTCAGAAATCCATCAGCCAAGTTCTGGCGGACGCCGCCGCGACAAGGTTGCGACGCCGCCATCGGGCTCTCTATGCGATCGCGGCCGCTACTGCGGCGGGCATCCTTGGGTGGTGGACCGGCCTCGTGCAGGCAACCCTTGGCTCCATCTGGGACCACCTTCGTCACCTTTTAAATTGACGAACACTGGAGACAATGAAGTGAAGGAGTATCAAGGCCAGCTAATGCTGAGCGAGGTTCGGGTGGAGGGGCTTGAGCCTGACAGAGCCAAGCGGGCGCGGACTGAAATCGGTGAGTTGTTCAAACTCGTACAGAAAGTTGAAGGCGCCCGCTCTCCGGTTGAGATTCAGGTGCATGTCGTCCTTACACCCACTTTGGATCCCTGGGTCCAAAAGTTGGCCCGGCGATGGGGTCGCACTTCCGGTTTCGACTACGCTGCACGAAAGACCACCGTTGAAGCGCTTGGGATTAGCCTCTTCGAGCCCTCTCGCCCCCCACTGGTCGCCTACGTGATACTCAACCACACATTGTGGACCAATGACCAAGGCGTGGACCTGCTAACTCGGGTTCACTTCCTGTTCCACGAACTGGCCCACGTCATCATCGAAGCCAATCGTCACCCGGTCGCAGTAGGCGAGGTTCGGGGTGGCGAGGACACGTACTCAGCAGCCGTAGCGCACACAGTACGGATACTCCGCGAAGAGGTAGTGGCCGACCTGGTGGCGGACGATCTCTGTTGTGCGGTTCTTCGGACCGACAATGGGGCGAGAATAGCACCCGGTGAGGTTATGGGGCCGTGGTTTGTCGAGGCGGCCGAGGACCTTCTGGCGAGAATCTGTGTATTCGTTGCAGAGGACGTTCAAGCTTACAGGATATCCGACGTTGGCCTTGAAGGGCTGTACCCCGCTGCTTTCCAACTACTCGGAGAGTTGCTGCTTGTTCTCGCGCACGCGATCGCGTTGGCGCGCTCGGCTGAGTCTCAAGAGTCTCTGCTCGCAGCGCTGGAGAACTGCCACGGGTTTTCCGAGATTATCGAACCCGATTGGAAAACCTTCGAGGCCGCCCTGCTTGCCGAAGATCATCACGAGGACGCCGAATCGCAGTTGGAGGATGTTTTTGGGCGTGTGCTCTCTCGCATGGGAATCTCGATTGAAGACCGACGGGGCGGAGACCTCTATGTTCATGTGCACGAGCCGGTCGAATGCGAGAACAGGGCGGAAGACCCAAAGGACTCAGAGCGACTGGAAAGATAGTCCTCAGTTGCCGTCGCCTCCCGTGCCGAATCTTCCGCCAACCTCCGCCGGCGCCGGGCTGGCACTGGCAACGCTAGAGGGCCGCCTAGGAGGCGGACCACAGGAGCGTTTTAATTCCAGCCCCCCTCGCTGTCGCTGGTGTCACCAACGTACGGCCCCGGATCGACACCTGAGGTCGACCGATGGTATTCCCGCAGTCGTTCCCACTCGGGCTCTGCTGGCCCAGGGTGAAGGGTCTCGCGGGACGGATCCAGCGGCCTACGGCGCGGAGACCGGTGCTCAAACAGATCACCAAGGAGGAGGCGCTCAGTTTCGACCCTAAGATCGTGCAGATACGCATTGATGTCGTGGCCGAGCTGGATCACGTCGTCCAGAACACCCTCAACGCGAGCTGGGAACTCGGGATCGGTCTGGTACCCGTCCCCGATCAACTCCACGGCCAATTGGCCGTGCAGGCTTGAACCTATTTCCCGCAACCGAGCAAGCTCTAGGTGAATTCGCAGGCGCATATTCTCAAGAGGGCCGAGCAAGAACCGATGGTGTTCCACATAGATCAGGGCTTGGTTCGCTCGGTCGAGAAAGTCGAACAGCCGCGTGCGCATCTCCTCTTCGATACGCTGCCCCTCACCCTGTCGAACGATTCCCCACTGCCGAAAAAGTTCAAGATGCGTGGGCGGAAACAACATGCATGCGGTGATTGCCCTGGCTCCAGCGCTCACCGCCCCGTCCAACAGGGCTGAGAGTTCCTCGTAGGTCTTAACCCTAAGCTCATTACGCAGATGCTCGCTCTGGGCCTTCAGGGTGTTTTGATGCGTGGCCCACCAGCCGAGAATGACGAGTAGCAGGGCTAACGCTCCAAGCATGTGTTCGGCCCCCAGCCCTAGTCTTTGCAGTGATTCGGCTGCCCCTGTTGTTGTGAATACCAAGAGCAGGGCTAGAGCTAGTACGAATAATCCCCCAAGCAGAGGATCCGCCGATCGCCTCTCGCTCATAGCGCGGGTGGCCGTGCGAGGAAGGCCCCCACTGCTGCGAGGCTATCATCGTCCTGGACAACAAGACTCCGTACCCTAACCTCCGCCATCTTCGCCTTTCTCGGGAAGCAGATGTATAGATCCGACTCTATCGGAATCCCCCCGTGCATCAAGGGTTGGAGGCAGCAACAAAGCAGAGCCCGGCCAGACAATCCGTGCACGCATCCAGCCATGCGCTAGCGCATCGTTCTCGGGCTGGCCTGTATACCGGGCCATGTCGGGGGGTATTTGGAGCGTTAGGGGGCCGCTGGGAAGGTGAGCCGGGAATCCGGCTCTTCGTTCTCCACCTGTTCCCCGGCGTCTCCTCGCGGATGCAAACGCCCGTACTCGTTGCGAACCCCCTGAAGCCCCAGCTGGACTGACCCACGGTGCGTATCAACCCTGTCACCCTTGAAGCTGCTCGTCACCCCGTAGACATACTCCAGGGACGCAGAATCAACAGTGGAGAGGTCTTCCGCAATCCCGGCCGGGTCTATTGGTTCTGTGAAGCAGATATCCACATCCAGGAAAACGTGGGCGGCACTATTGCCAGGAACCAGCAGGGGGAGCGGAACGTCGAACTCTGTGCCGGCCGAACGCGGCGCCCCTTCCTCTGGTCGCTTATTCCATCTCAGTCGCGAGCGCGGTCTTAGACGGAGGGCGGTCGGGGTCCTGGGAGCGTAGTCGCAAATCTCTGGGCCAGGTTCAAAAGTGAGCAGCGCTCCGTCGGTAGGACCAGAGTTCGAGACCTGGAATTGGCTTCTGATGAACCACCCATTGAGATTCAGGGGAGAGCCAGCACGATCGACGCCACCGCACTCGCAATCCTGTGCCCCAGGCAGGGGAAAGACTCGAATCGAGGGATGTCGGACCATGCTGTGGTAAAGAGTGACGAGGGCCGCAATAGCAGCCACAGCAGCGAAGACAAGTGCTGCGAAGGCCACTTGGAGCTCGTTCATGGGTTCGATGTCACCGCGCCTGGACCCCAAAGTCAAGAGTTGCACTGGTGGACCGCCTAACCCGCCCGCACGCTGTAGCCCGTTCCCCGCACCGATGAATGGACCAGGGATACTCTCGGCGCTGGTGACAGCCCGAACAGTAGAGAGGACCCGTAGCGCAGGGCGCCGCTTTCCCCGTCACCCCGTGCGTATACCGGGATGGCGTTCTGGGCGTCCTAGGGCCGCCGAGGCGGTAGACGGGAACGGCTGCGTGTAGGGGGAGCGGGCGGGTCTGCCCAGAGATCAGGAAAGCTGCCCATTGGTACTCTTCTGTTTGCCTCTCTCCCTCCACGCGAAATCGAGCGGTGTCTCGCCGCGAGCAGTGCACGAAAGATCCCAGATGCTCAGGAGAATGACGGAGGCGAGAGCGATGATGTAGGTGACATGCCAGGCATTCTGACCAATGGCGAGGCCAACTGCGGCCAACATCACGACCAGCACCGCGGTAGCAGCGTTGTAGAGCATCCACGGAAGGACGTAACCATGAATCGACTTCCCCTTTCGCCACGGGCGCTTGGAGACCCACCATGGGAGGTCGAAGAGGAGAAATGCCACTAGCATGAAGAGGAACGGATCGTACAAGATCCTCCCTTCCCCAAACAGCTTCTCGTTGATGATGTTTATTTCTGGGGATGCCGCGGCAGGGCTCAGCGAGAGCGCCATTCCATAGAGTATGCAGAAATGCAGAGTCCCAATGAGGACGTCGAAGGTCAACGCTTTCCGATCGGATTCCTCATTGCTGTAGCTCGACTCGAAATAGTGCATAGCCCCCCAGAAGAACCGCACCGCAAGCACGGTAACGACGAGGATGCACCCGAGAATCTTGAACGTGAAAAGTGGCCCCGTGCCGTGCAGCGGAGGCTGCACTCCAGTCTCGCCGTGAATGAAAATAAGCGAGGGGACACCGATCTCCAGAGCTCGCTTTATACAGAAACCCGCGAGCAACCCATGTAGCCAAAGCACGGCCTTGACTGGGTCCCTCAAGAAATCTCCGAGGCCAGCAGGGGGAACAACAGACTACCTAACGTCCAGCCTATCGAGTAACCACGTTTGGCGGGTCGATGATCAGGCTAAACACGAGGGGTAGGAGGAAATAGGCCATACCGATTAGCACCGGTTCCCACATTGTTTCCTCTCCGTATCATCCAAGCGCGACAAGTGCGTCGCACCTTCATTATTTGTTGGCGGGACAGTATCACACCGGTCAGGGAATTCAACCAATGCGTGTCGGATCTCCGCCCACCTTCCACTTGATCATTTTAGCATTATGCCACGCTTTGTGTACGGGAACTAGCCTAAGTATAGGGTTTCCTGTTCTTTAGTGATCACAACTAATCAGCCTCATGTGTTCCGTAAGTCCCCCTCACCCCGCTCCCACGACCCAGTTCCCCCCATGCCGTCGGCTGCACTCCATACACCCTCGGTGCCGGCCTCCGCCCGAACAACGGCGCGAACCCGCACCGTAGGGCGTCGATTACATCCACCCGTGGGTGCCGTCCGTCCTTATGCCGATGTCATGGCCCTCAAGCATCTCGTGCGTCAGCTCTAGTGACTCTCGCAGTAGATCCCTAATCAGCCGCCTCTCCTCGATGGCCTCACGCGTGTAGTAGCCGTGCTTGAGGGCGTTTTGGTTGCCGAGTGGCGCGCCGCTGCCTGGAGCTCCACCGTGGTAGTAGCAGCGCCCTTTCGGCCCTGCCGGCCGTTGGCAAGGCTTCCCGGCGCGGTTCTTCGCCCCGCAACGCGGAAGATCACCAAAGGGATTCGTGGCCCCATCCATGGGCTTGTTCTTCAACTCTCGTCATCACCCCCGCCCCCCTTGTTGCTGGTAACGCTGCCGACGATGGCTTGGCCGCCCTGGTGAACGTTGACGTGCTCGACCGTGACCTTCTGCTGGGTGGTCTTACCCCGGTATCGCTGCAGGGTCTCGACTTGAGTCGCGAAGGTCCGGAGCAGCTTGTTGGCCCGGTTGACCGCCTTGTCCACGAACTCAGGCTCCTGGTCCGCGATCAGGCTTCTTCTCAGCATTTCCAGGCCCGCGTTGTGCGTGGCAACCATCTGGACGGCCAGCATCCCCTCGAGTGGATCACGAGGGCCAACCCCCTTCACCATGGCCAGGGCCCTGGTTCGCGGCTTGAGCTGGATCGTCTCGGTAGCGCCAAACGCTCTCGATCGCCTGCTCTGTGAGGTGGGTGCACGCATCGTCGTTCTCTGATCCGAGGGTTTTGCTCAGCCGGCGATGCCAAGATTTGTAGCCCTCCTTGCTCGCCAAAGGATAGACCTGGATTCCCCCCTGTACCAAGTAGACATGCGCTTCTCTGGCAGTAGGCTTGGTCCCGCCAGCTCCCCGCGGGGAGCTGGCGGGACGGCGCGGGGGCCTGCTCCTTCAACTTGTCTGCGGTCTTCTCGACCGACTCCACGGCCGGCTCGTCATTCGCCGCGACGGGCGTGCTCATGGGGACAGTTTCCATTCGCCCAGCGTGCCGCCGTTGCCGTCGTCGAGGATGAAGCGCTTCGCTCTGATCTCGTCGTGCGTCGTCATGCGTATTTCTCCTGGTTACGTTGGCCCCACTGGCCCCGATACGGCCCCATCGGGTGTGCGGTCAACAGAAAAAGGGACCCAACCGATTCGGCCGGATCCCTTTGTTCTTCGGGCTTGCGCCCAGTAGCGGGGGCCAGATTTGAACTGGCGACCTTCGGGTTATGAGCCCGACGAGATCAGAAGCGCGTTACCCCCCTCACCTCAAGTGTGGGGATGTTCGTGTAAGTGTCCATCAAGCCCGGCCGCTCATAAGCTAGCTGTTCACGGGTACAGAAGAAGCCTGTATAGATCGACAAGCCGCTCGATGGCCCAGTGCATCATCATTTCCAGAAGTTCACGAAGTGGATCAAGACAATCTCACACATGGTAGTTTCCGAAAATT
>SDBT01017528.1_pt1 | contig 11306 bp, 6 predicted proteins | sample 2277101 | NCBI WGS metagenome assembly SDBT01 (sample SAMN10404973, study PRJNA504765) | marine sediment metagenome | isolation source: marine sediment core GS10_PC15, 103 cmbsf | place: Arctic Ocean: Southern Knipovich Ridge | collected 2010 | reverse complement strand
GCGAACAGGAAACGAACAGGAAACGGATTCATTCCCCGCTGATCAGTTTATTCATTACCACTTCTCGCATCACGTCGCGGGGGGCTTTTTGAGAGGTCCATATCTCGAACTGCGCGATGGCTTGGTTGAGGAACATCTCCAGCCCGGTAACCGTCGCGATACCGCCTGCCTCGGCGAGACGGAGCAGGCGGGTCTGCAACGGGTTGTAAACGGTGTCGAAGACGACTATCACTCCCGTCGGGATGGTTTCCAGTGGGCAGTCGTCCACGTTGGGGTGCATACCGATCGAGGTGCAGTTGATGAGGATTTCAGCCTCGCTGGTGGGCGCGTCACTAAGCGGCGCAGCGCGGGAATTGAACTCTTCGGCGAGCTTCTCAGCTTTTTGAAGTGTGCGGTTATATATGACAACTTTCGCGCCATAGTGGACCAAAGCGGCGACGATGGCCCGCCCGGCCCCGCCGGCGCCGAGCACGGCGACACTTCGCCCTTTTAAGTCCACACGGGCGATACCCATCGCATCGCATAGGGCGTCGATGGCCCCGCTGTAGTCGGTGTTCCACCCGCGCAGTCGGCCGGTCGAGTCGATGCGGATCGTGTTGATCGCACCGATCCGCACCCCCAACTCGTCGCAATTCTCCGCCCCGACATAGGCGAGGGCGTTTTGCTTGTGCGGGATAGTTACGCTCAGCCCGCGCAGGTCCAGCCATGGTCGGGCCAGGGCGGCGTCCATGAATCGACGGAAGTTTTCATCGCCCGGTTCGATGCGCAGCGGGAGGTAGACGGCGTTCTGGGCGGTTGCGGCGAAGGCGGCGTTGTGGATCGCCGGGCTGAGCGAGTGGGCAACGGGAGCCCCGATCACACCGAAGACCGCCGTGTCCGCGTCGATGTCGTCCCAGCGGTAGAGCTTTTTTATGTCCGCCAGGGTCGGTTGTCCCGGGGCGGACTGACGTCCGGAGCCCAGGGAGGCGAACGTCCCGAAGGCGCCGAACTTCTTCGCGAGGATTCGGCTGATCAGCCCCGCCTCGCCCATCGCCAGTCCCAGCATTGGCTTTGCGGAGGCGCGGATCAGGTCGAAGGTTCGCAGCGCCTCCTCGCACGTTCGGGCAGTGAAGACGACCTTGTTCACGGCCGAGTCCGAGCGGCCAATCGCCTCGGCCAATTCTTCCAGATTGTCCGGGCAGCCTTCGAAGTCGTGATGGCTGAGGATGACCTTTTTCCTGGGGCGCTGCTCGGGCGGCGTGTCGAGTTCGACGTCCACGGCGGCGACGCTTTCAAGTTCGCTGGCCTTCCTCAGCAAGCTCAGCCGTGCCTTTTCGCTTCCCTCACCGTCGCCGAACCGCCCGCCCTGACGTTTTGGGCGGCAGGTTACGATTACCGGCAGCGGGGCTTCGGTCAGCAAGTCGCGCAGTTGATTCTCATCAGGCAAAGCGGGCAGGAAATCCAGGCGGGCCTCGACCATCTCCGCACCGGACGCGGCGGCGAGGAACATCTCAGCCCGCATCCCCTCGAGACTGTCGGCCGTGAGGGGACAGATCAATCGGGTTTGGCCTCTCGGCGGTTTCATGCGCACCATCATAGCCGGGCCGTTTTGGCGGGGCAATCCCAGACTTACTCAGATGCTTGCCCGGTGTTATTCTTGGAGTTTTTAACCTGCTCGAGAAGCTCTTTTGAGTAGTAGTGCTTCGCTGGTTCGAGAATCGCTTTGATCTTGTCTTCCTCGACCGTTCCGACGGCGGATCCGCTCGCCTGCTTGCAGTAAACCATCTTGCCCGACGGGTCCTTCCCGCCGACCAGCAGCGAGATTTTCCGGTCCTCTTGGGGCAGATCGAGCGTGATTGTCGCCTTGGGCGAGGTGATGTCGACCCCGCCGGTCGTCTGCGGCGTAATCCACTGCTGAACTTTTAGTTCGGCGAGTTTTTCTAAAAGTTCAGCGACGTACCTTTCCTCGGCCGGGCCTGAGAAGGGTCGGATCATTTGCCACTCGCCGTTGCGCTTGAGAATTAGGTGCTCCGCGCCCCGACGGACCTCGATTCCATCGACCTGGGAGGGTCTGAACGCGAGGATGGTTTTGCCGCGCAGTTTCGCCAGCGCCGGCTGCAAGTCGTCCAGCACCGCCGCCGGGAGCGTAAAGACCTCTGCCCTTTGCTTCAGCTTAGCGCAAAGACTTTCCCCGCGGCGGTTACCCAAAAGCAGTGTGTACGTTTGGGTAGGAAATGCGGGTGCGGTAGTGGTCGCGGGGGTCGGCGGGCGGATCGTAACGTGCACGAGCAGCCGGGGCCTCTCCAGCCCGAAAGGCTCGAGGCTGTCGGGTTTTTCGGTAAGGTACCGCTCGGCCTTGAGACTCGTCAGTTCCCCCAGCAGCCGCGAAACGGCGCTGCTGTCAGCCTGTGCGGCGAATGGTTTGACGATTTCCCAACGGTTGTGTTTTTTCTCCAACGTGTAGTTCTGGCGGCCCTCGACGCGCAAGGCGATTACATCCCGCCGATTCAGGTTTCTCAGGACGGTCATGTCGCGGTAGTCATCGGGACTGTGTTCCAGAAGCCCCGCCATGTCGCGTGCGACGACGAAGCTGCGGTGCTCCCCGGCCGGTCGAACGTAGGTTTCCTCGACCCCGCTTCCAACTTTCGGGACCGCCCGGCCAATCAGAAGCGTGAAGGTCTTGTCCTTCTCGTCCACGAGGGAAACGATCCAGAGCGGTTTTTTGAGCCCGGTCAGCGAATCGTCCGGACAGTCCGGTTCGACGTTGGGATCGAACGCCCGTTGATAGTCCGTATTGCTCATCGCCCGGACAATCGCGTCAAGGGGCCCGCTGCGCACCGGGATGGCGTGGGGTTCGATCATGCGCCACCGCCCATCCGAACGGACGAAGATAAGCTTCGCCCCGTCGTAGTCCACGATGGTCAGCTTCTTCGCTCCCGATGGCGTCTCGGCGAAAAGCCGCCGCGGAGCAGGGACGCCCTTTTCCTTCGACCGCATCGCCACCAGCCTGGAAATGCCCACCGCCACGGCGGCCAGAACCAACAGGGAAACAAGTATTATCGTTGTTCTCGGTTTCATCGAGCGATTCTCCGGTTTTCAACGGTCGGTCGTCTTGGGTTTCTTACGAGCCGCGAGCGCAAGCGAGCGGGATTTCGTTGGTTTTCAAACATTCTGCCCGCCCGCTCGCGTGCAGATGCGTGGGTGCACAGCACTCATCCTACATCTGCCCGCTCGCTTGCGCTCGCGGGGCGTAGACTTTCTTTAACGTTTTCGCATCATCATTATCACACATCCGATGGCGAGGATGCCCAGCGGCAGCAGGACAACGCAGAACGCCCAAATGGACGATCTGACGGCGGGCGACATTTCCCGGACCGGGGCGATGGAAACCGGCCCGGCGGCGATGTATCGCTCCAGGCCCACCAGCCAATAGGCGCTATTGACCACCAGGTCTGCGTTTGCGCGTGGGGGCGGTTTTGTATCCAACCCTCCCTTGGCGGTCAGCACGGGGATAGGGGAGTTTAGATATCGGTCCTTCAACCCCGCGCCCAGACCCAGCACGACGATGCGCGACGCCGCGATGTTTTGTTCCTTCTGCCCGCTGCGTGCAGCCGCCACCGCCAGCATCAGCGGAACCTTCAGATCACCCCGCTCGTAGTTGGGTGCGATCGGGCTGCCCGGAGAATTTTCGATCTGCTGGAACAGGCGGATCACGTTACCGGACGCCCACACATTTGTCATGGTGTCGGGAATTTGCAGCAGCGGGTGGATTTCAACCCCGGCGGGCCTCTCGTCTCTGGGGGTGAGTGCGATGGGGCAAATCCTCGGCCAGACCAATTCTCTACCCTGGAGGGGTTTGCCCACCGGCTGAGCGGAAAACCCGCTTAGCGGCATATAGTACAGGTTGATGAGTTTAACCCTGTATTTTCCCGGTTCATCGCTGGGGATGCCCTCGATGAGCATGAAGGAGGTTTTGACGTCCATACCCCAGTCTTTTCTAAGGTATTCGTTCAGCTTGTAACTCTGCGGGATGGGCGGTCCGAAGCCCATGAACCTGGGGGACAGAAACGTCCCCAGGAATATCCCCGTAGCTCCGTTGTCAATGGCCTGGCGTATCTTCTCGATGTGCTCGGGTCCGAATCCGCTTCCCGGTGATGGCCCGGCCGGACCCATGGGCATCGTCACCGGGGCGGGAGGGAGGACCAACAGCACGGTGGGCAGCGGTGGCGAGATCGGTTGCGTTCCGGCGGGGCCCCCTTGCTCCTCCGCAATCTCGGCGGCGGGGAAGGGTTCGGCGAGGTTCCAGTCCTGCACCTTGAAATTGGCCTCTTCCAGCCGCTTTCGGACGGTTTGCAGTTGGGAGACAGAGATTTCGCCGGTCGGCGGACGGAACAGCATGGGGTTGACGCCCTTGGGGGCCGTCGGTCTCAGGTAGGTCATCAGGACGCGGGCGAAGGGTCTGGATTGTGTCAGCCCGAGAATTCGCGAACCCAGGACGGCGTCGCCATTGAAAAACCGCCTCGAGCTTCCCCCGTTCTGCGACAGCGAGGGTCCTTGTTCGACCAGCATCGGGAAGACCTCATCGAACCGGACGACCTCCACCTTTTCGCCGGCTTCGATGACGATGATGTCCCGCCCGCTCAGGTCGGGAGGCAGGGCGTTCTGCTCGGGGGCCTTGAGCTTCTCCCCCTCGTCCAGTATCGGGCGGATATGCTCGCTAATTTTCGAGAACACCTGGTCCTTTTGGGCTCGCTCCAGCACGTTCCGGGAAAACGCATCGACCGTTTCCAGTTGTCGGAGTCCGGTTTCGACGGCGGATTTGTTGGTCTTCATCGACGCGATGAGTTTGTCGACCGGTAAGCGCAAGTCCAGGATGAAGCGTTTTTGTGCGGCTTCATTGGCGTCGCTGAGGTGCAGGGCGGTTTGGGCCCGCAGGGTGTCCAGTTGCTGGGCGATGGCGTCGAACAGTCGGCTGCGGGTCGTGCGAACCTTCCCCAATACGGTGTCAATTTCGATCATCCAGGCCCGGCTGGCCGAGATGAGCTCGATGTCCCTCTTGTCCTTACCCGCCACGGTGTCAAGCTCGGTGGCGGCGTCACGAATTTTCTTGGCGGCCTTCCCGAGGTCCACAGCCAATTGGTTGAGCTTCTTGGCGGGGTTCCTCGGGGATGCCTTGCCCTTACCGAGAATCTTGCGCACCTCCTGCATAGCCCGGACGGAATCATCTACACTCTTGAGCACCTTTGGTGCGTTGGTTTTGACCGTGGCGGGGAGATTTCCCAGGCGTTTCAGCAGTTTGGTGTGGGCGTCGAGTTCCTCACGGGAAGCGCGCAACTGGGAGAGAAGATCATTGAGCATTCGCACGTAGTCCGGGAGGGGGGTAGTAGCCATCTCCCGGCGGATTTTCTTCTCCACGGTTTTCAGGTTTTTCGCCATTCGTCCCAGTGCGTCCTGGAGCCCCCCGCCCAGGTCCCACTGCCAAAGGTAGGATTTCGGCGGCGTCTGCGCCCAGAACTCCTGTTGTGCGGCGAGTTGCTCCAGGAGTTCCGGGAGACCCTTTAGCGCCTTTTTCAGTAGTGTTTCCTGCTTTCCGGTCTTGGCGGCCTGTCGATGCTGCAGACGTCCCATCAACCTCGATCGCGCCGCGTCCCCCGAGGCGTCCGTTACCTGGACCTTGTCGTTGTAGCGGTGCATTTCCTCGAGCAGTTCCATTACTCGTCGAAGATAATTGCGAGTCTGGTTGAGGTTTTTCCCGGGCTGTTCGGTCTCGGCGCGGGTCATGGCGGCGGCGTAGACGGCCGAGATACGAATCGGCTGATTCACGTCTTTGAGGATGCGTCTGGATCGTTCGCTCAGCCCGAATCGACCGAGGGTCTCGAAGTCCCTCTGATACGGGGCGTAAAAGGCGATCATGTTGACGACGAGCACCACCGCCACCGCCGCACCCACCGAAACGCCGACCATCGCCCCGTAGCGGTCGCGCGACCCGCTCGTCGTGGCGGCGACCAGCAGGAACGCCATAACCCCGCCGATCAACATCTCCAGCAGGACCACCAGGGGCGCGAAGGGAAGAACCAATCCCACCAGCAGGGGGGGCGACCCCCACAGCATCCATCCGAAGCCCTGGAGCACCGCACATACCGTCACGATCAGCCAGATCACCAGCAACACCCACAAGGCTGACTTTCGCCCGCGGAGCAGGAAACCACCCGCTGCGGCGACTATGACAGACAGTACGATCCAGATGAAGTACATCCCCACCGCCTCGGGCGATAGGCTTTGCGGGGAGTGCCCCAGCAAGTGTACGATCAGTCCCGCAATGCCCCCCAGCCCCAGGACCGTCGAAACCGCACCGGCGATGTTGCAATATCGGCGGTTCAGTTCCGCCGTCGGGTTCGATTTCTCCTGCGAGTCGTCTATCGCCATCGTCTGGACTCCAGCGTTTTGGTGCTAAGGAAGAGAAATCCGCCCGTTATGGAGAGAAAGAAGACCACCCCGCGGGTGTCGAACAGCCCTCGGGCGAAGCTTCTCAGGTAGCTCATGGCGCTCAGGCGGGCGGCGATTTTGTTCCACGGTTCGGGGCTGTGGGCGGCGAGGGGTTCGCTCAGCAAGGCGAAGACCGCCAGGATAACGATCGCCGCCACCGCCGCCAGAAGCTGATGCCTCGTCAGCGTGGAGGTAAAAACCCCAACCGCCAGGAACGCCGCACCCAGCAGGATCATCCCGAGATAACCCATGACGACCACGCCTCCGTCCGGGCGGGCGAACAGTAGCATCAGCACCAGGAATATCAACGTGCTTCCCAGCAGCGCCAGATAGAACAAAAATACTCCGACGAATTTTCCCAGCACCACTTGTGCGTCGGTAACCGAGGCGGTCATGAGCGTCTCGATCGTTCCGCTGTGATACTCCTCGCTGATAAGCCGCATCGTCAGCAGCGGTGCAACGACGGTCATCGCCAGTCCCATCATTTCAAACAGCGCGCGAAAGGACGCCTGCTGGTGGGGAACCAGGATGAACCACTCGCGCGACCCGGTCCAGAACGCGGGGGGCGGTGCGAACTTGAACGCCACCGCACAGAGGAACAGCGCCCCGACCACGTACGCCAGCGGGCTGAAAAAGTACCCCGCGATCTCTTTTCGGGCGATTGTTAATACTTTCGACATTTTATGGCATTTTCCGATTAAATTGTTTCGTTTATCTATCCCGCGGCGGAGCGGTCGGGGCGCATGGACTGTTCGTACGTTATCTGCACGAAGAAGTCTTCCAGCGATCCGGTTCCCTGGCGAAGCTCGCGGAGGTCCCAGTTCTTTTCCTTCGCCAGGCGGAAGATATCGCCCCGCAGGTCGGCGGCGGCGGAGGCCTGGATCTCAATTCGAGTCCATTTCCCGTGCGAACTGCACTCTGTCTCCGAGACCCCGGGCAGGTCCCTGATCGTCCGCGATATCTCGTCCGGTGCGGCGCCTTTCAGTTCGGCGATAATCCGGCTGGGCCCGACCACGCGCTGCCGCAGTTCCGCGGGCGTCCCGCCGGCCACTACCCGCCCCCCGGCGATGATGATAATCTCACCGCAGGTCTGTTCGACCTCGGCGAGAATATGGCTGGAGAGAATAACAGTATGATCTTCCCCGAGTTCGTGGATCAGTTCGCGCATGGCGCGTATCTGAGCGGGGTCCAGCCCGATCGTCGGTTCATCCAGCACCAGCACCGGCGGGTCGTGCAGCAGGACCTCAGCCAGTCCGACGCGCTGCTTGTACCCGCGAGACAGTTCGCCCAGCCGGCGGCGCATCAGGTTGTCCGGGCGGGATAACCAGCACTTCTCCGCCGAGCGGTCCACCGCCGCCGAGCGCTTCGAGCGCGGAATGTCCCGCAGCGCCGAACGAAACATCAGGTACTCCCGCACCCGCATCTCCGGATACACGGGCACGGACTCTGGCATATAGCCGATCTGCCGGCGGACGGCGAGGGACTCGCTCAGCACGTCGCAGCCATTGACTACTACTTTGCCCGCCGTCGCCGGGAGAAAACATGTGATGATCTTCAGCGTCGTGCTCTTGCCCGCGCCGTTGGGCCCGAGAAACCCGACAATCCGGCCCTTCTCCACGTGGAATGATATGTTGTCCACGGCCAGTACTTGCCCGTACCATTTCGTGAGATGTTTGACGTCAATCATTCGCGCGTTCTCCGGTTTTCCGCCTTCGCCTTTGTTGTGGGCTGAATACGTATAGGCTTTCGCGCCCATATTGTCAAGTCCACTCTGCGGGGGGGACAACCAACAATGCAACCGGCGACAGCTTTGCACTTGAACGGAGCAGTCGGGGCCCGTAGGATACCCCCCTTATGCGGTCTGATTGGGTAGTTCTTCGAGCTTTTCTGTGGGAGTTACTATGAGCCGCTTTTGTTTTGGACTGTGGATGCTTTTGTTCCTGGTCGTTGCTCCCCCGGGGCCATGCGCCCGCGCTATCGCCGAGGAGAATCCGACAACCCTCCCGAAAAACCACGCCGATTCGGCGCGGGAACACGCTGATTCGGCCCTGGCCGCGGCCAGAAAGTTCGTCGAGGCCTCGGACAGATATCTCCATCACAGCAAGCTCAAACGCGGGATGAAGGGCTACGGGCTGAGTGTCTTCACCGGAACCGAAATCGCCAGGTTCGACGTCGAGATCATCTCGGTCATGCGTAACCTGAGGCCTGGGCAGGACATCATCCTGGCGAAGCTCTCGAAGCAGAACCTGGAAAAAAGCATGCTGGTCAGCGGTATGAGCGGGTCGCCGGTGTTCGTGAAGGACCCCGCCGACGGAAAATTCAAGATGATCGGCGCGGTGGCTTTGAGGTTCGGGTTTGCGTCCACGGAACCACTTTGCGGACTCCAGCCGATCACGCAGATGCTGGGACTCCCGGGCGTACTGCCCCCGTCCAAACCGCAGCCCGACAGTAAACCGGCGAAGAAATCGGAAGAGGAATCTCCCGCAACTTCCCCATCCTCCAAACCCTCACCGACAAGCGGTGTGGGTCCGGCAACTGATACGGATGAATTCCTTCGCATCGTGCTGGACCCGGAAAAGCGGGATTTCGCCTACCTCTCGAAACCAGCTCCGCCCGAACCGATCTTCGTCGCCGGCGGGAAGATGCGCCCGCTATCCACGCCGCTGAGCGTTTCCGGCTGCGGGCCTCAAACCCTTCAATACCTTAGAAAAATATTCGCCACGACCGGGATGATCCCCGTCCAGGGGGGCGGGTTCACCGGGCTGGACAAAAGCGAACTGCGGAAGGTCGCCCTTGCGCCCGGTTCGTGCCTCGCCATCCCGCTGGTAACCGGCGACGCGGACTGGTCCGCCATCGGAACGGTTACCGAGGTGATCGGCGAACGCGTGCTGGGTTTCGGACACGGTATGGAAGCCGAAGGCGATACCATTCTGCCGATGGGCACCGGGTACATACACACGATCGTGAACGACCAGTTCGGCAGCTTCAAGCTCGGCGCGATGATCCGCCCGGTCGGTAAGCTCAATCGCGACGAGAACGTAGCCGTCGGAGGCGTGGTCGGACAGGAAGTACGAATGGTCCCCATGACGCTCCGGGTAGACCAAACCGAGGACAAACGGGTCCAGACGTTCAACTATCACCTGCTGCACAAACGTCAGTACACCGCTGGTCTGTGCTCCGCGCTGGTATTTAACTCGGCCGGCGCGCAGCGGCGAGCACCGTACTATAACCACATTCGATATGACGTGGAGGTGGATTTCGGGGAGTTGGGGCTGTACAAGGCCTCCAACATCGCCGGGGGCGGGTCCCGGGGCATGTTTTCCTCCGGCGCCCGGGGCGTATCCGATGCAGCCTCGGACGTAGCAAGGCCTATCGCGGCCCTGATGAACAACCCATTCGGTCCGCCGCCTGAGGTAAAGAGCATCGACGTGAAGCTAACCATCCATAAGGGCAATATCGACGCGATAATTATTGACTTCAAGCTTGATGCGGAAACCTACAGGCCTGGCCAGACGGTCACGGGTAAGGTACTCCTGGAGCGGTTCCGCAAAAAACGAATCACGCTGCCGGTGCAATTTACGCTTCCGTCAGACTTGCCAGACGGCCGGTATCCCCTTACCGTGGGGGATCGTTACTTCGCCCTGAAAAAACAGCAGCGAGAGCAGCCGCAGGAATTCAGCCCGCGAACCGTCGAAGAACTGTTCGAGTCGCTCAAACGACTCGTCGCACCTGAGGCGGACCATCTTTATCTGCATCTCCCGCTGCCTCGCGGCGGATTGGCGCTGGGCAGGAAGAAGCTGCCCGATCTGCCGTCCGGGAAGGCGGATATACTTCTGCAGGCAGGGATACCCGATACGAAAAAATTCACTCTGTCACTGAAGCAAAGCAGCAAGACCCCTTATGTTGTTCACGGCCAAAAAACCGCGACCGTGATCGTCAGGAAACAAACGAACGAAACGTTGATGCGATAGGATCTAAGAAGGAAGGGAAGCACCGCAATGAGGCATTGGATAGTGTGCGTGGTTTGTGTGGGTTTTCTAGCTACCCTTGCCCCGGCGGTCACGCCACGGGTTTGGCGCCACAGCAGCGAAGCGGACTTCGCCAAAAGCGAGAGGAAAAAGACCGTAGTCGACTCGCACGGCGACGTGACGCTCGCTCGAAAGATTGACCTCCTCCTCCCGTCCGGGGTGTCCCCGGGGGTGATCGCGGGGGTGGGTGTGATCGGTGAGGATCTCTACGCCGGTTCCGGTTCGGACGGTAAGGTGTACAAGATCGCCGACGGGAAGGCCCAACTCTGGGCCACGATCCCCGCTACGATCGTCACCTGCCTGGTTCCAAGAGGCGGGACGCTGCTGGCCGGGGGCGGCGGGAAGGGTGCGGGAATCTATCTGATCGACAGATCCGGGAAGGTGAAAACGCTTTTTACCGACGAGAGCGTCAAATACGTCTGGGCGATTCTGCCCGGGTCCGGGGACATTCTCTACGCCGCCACGGGCCCGGAAGCGAAGGTCTTTCGCCTCGGTGCCGATGGAAAGGGCGAGGTTATTTACCAGGCTGACAAAAAGATCGCCCGGAACATCCTATGCTTGGCGGTGGGTAAGGACGGTCCGGACAGCAAACTCCTGGCGGGGACGGACGAAAAAGGTCTGGTGATCGAAATCGACCCCGCCGCCAGGACCGGGCGGGTAATCCTGGACGCCGCGGAGAAAGAGATTTCCGCATTGGTTCCGGATGGTGCAGGTGGTGTCTTTGCTGCTACCGGCGACCCCGCCAAGGCCCGCAAGGCGGGGGCAAAGAGGCCCAACGGTGAGAAGGACGGGAAGCCCGACAAGCCTGACAAG
>SDBT01017527.1_pt1 | contig 11306 bp, 10 predicted proteins | sample 2277101 | NCBI WGS metagenome assembly SDBT01 (sample SAMN10404973, study PRJNA504765) | marine sediment metagenome | isolation source: marine sediment core GS10_PC15, 103 cmbsf | place: Arctic Ocean: Southern Knipovich Ridge | collected 2010 | reverse complement strand
TGATCTCGAGATTCAACCAGTTAACAAATATAAGGATCATGGTAAGGCCGGAACAAATGGTCATTGCTATTGGTCCCTTGCGCCTCCAGAGGATTTGCCTGGTGCCGGGACGATCGGGCCCGCCCTTTCCTGATAGTGCTTCAGACGGGATGCTTCCGTCGCTCATTATGCCCCCTCCTTGCTCGAAGATGCTTGTCTCGGTTAGAAAATATTCCGTGGTTATTATATGTCCCGCATTTAATATATCAACTGATATTATTCATATGGACACCCTTATTCCAAAATCCTGTACGCCTTAAAAGCCGAGGACGGGGAAAGCCGTGGACGTGAAGGTGAATCCAGGCAAACCACCCGCATATCCGACTACTCCGACAGAGTCAGGCGCCGGAGAAGATAACGCCGTTGAGTCGCGGTCTCTTTCCCACTTCTTGAGCTGCGACTTCAGTCGCGGTCTTCCCGTCGATGAGAAGGGCGGTACGGGCCATCTCCCTTGTCAACAACCACCGGGTTGCCGGGACGGGGTGGTGGGAGTCACGCCATCCCCAGCATCCCGCGGTACTCGCCGGCGGTCATCGGCTCCCTGCCCAGTAACCTCGCGATAGCCACCGTATCACGCACAACGTCGGCGTTGCGGGAGATGATCTCGTCGGCATGGGGGTACCGCCATAACGTGTCTTCCTTGCCCACCCGAACGTGCAGGCCCAGCAGAATCGCCAGCGTCGTCAGGTAGGAGGACGCCCGGCCCCCCGAGGCCACCCATATGAACGGCTCCTCGGCGGGATCAACCTCGCGGATCCTCCTGACAAACGTCACCAGTGTCTCGCACATCGACAGGGGGTCCCACATCGGCGCGCAACCCGGCACTCCGGGTACGATGGCCCACTCTATAGGGTGCTCAATCACCCCCGGCTCGATGAGCCACCGGTAGGCGTTATCCACGTCCCCCTGGTTATAGACCGCGATCTGCGGCTTGTGTCCGGTCTCCTGGAGTACCTCCACAGTGGCCACCGCGGTTGGTCGGGGGATGCAGAACAGCGTATCTCCCAGGTACGTCGCGGTGGTGTTGACAGCCGCCGCCTCGTAGTAATCCTCGTATGCGGGCTCCAGCATATCGTTGAACGTGGCCCCCAGCAGGCACTCCCCATCGATATGGACGTCCCGGCCGAAGCGGTTCCTCAGCGCCCCAACCACCCGCATGGTCATCTCACGATCGGCGCGGGGAAAGCCGTTTTCATCCCTCACGTGGATGTGAACGGAGCAGGCGCCTGCCTCAACGCACTCGATCGCCTCGTCGGCTATCTCCGCCGGAGAGTACGGCTGCGTGGGGTTCTGCTCCCTGTCGAACAGGGCTCCAGTGATGGCCGCCTTCACCATCACCTTGGCCGGTATCTTCCATGGGGGCTGCACCCTGCCGTCCACGACCTTCACCCCGAACGGTAACGCCATGGTAACAGGCAGGTCCTTGTACCTGTCCTTCAGTTCATCGTAAGACACGATAACTCCACCTCCCGTTTTAACGCCAGGGTTGATCAGGCGTTTTCGATATCAGGACTCCGGCGGCATCGTTCAGCCGTTCCTCAAGAAATCTATTTCTCGATCTTCGCATAATCACTCCCTGTGCCGACACCAAGGGAAACCTGTACTATTCTACTGGATAACGCGGTCCAGGTATCTCACGGCAAGATAAGAACAGCAGGGGGTTACGCTATGAAGAAAAAGGGCACAGTCAAAGCAAGAGAAACCCGCCCGACCAAGAGCGTCAAGTTCCCCGCCTCGGACCGGCTGTCAATCAACCACCGCCGAGGCGTCAGGGTCGAACGGGTTCATGCGGACCGCCAGAGAGAACAGGTACGGGTATTCGCTCTTGAGGTGCCGCAGGTAGTGTATCCACTCCCCAACCAGTAAACCGTAGGCTCTCTCCATGTCCCCCGAAAGGTGGGCGTAATCCGAGTCGGGCAGATCGGAGAGGCCACCTCTGCTGGCTAGCTCCTCGGTCAGGTGGAACACCGCCCAGAGAAGGTCGGTGAACGACTCGTGCTCCAGGAGCATGGGGTTCTCGATGAGCCGGAGCATGAACTCCCTCTTGCCCACCAGGAACTCCCTCAATCCCTCCAGGTCACACACATGAGCGTTGATCGTAAAGCAGGCCGCGGGTACCTCGTCCCCGGCCCGCTGGAAGTCGTCCTCACCCCAACTACCGGCCAGCACGCAGACCTCTCGCTTCTCCTCGCCCGCGGTGTCCAGGCAGTATAGCAACCTCAGGAGAGATGTCCCCATATCGCTGAAGAACACCCCTATCACCATGTTCATCTTCTCCATGACTATCCTCTTGTCCCGCCGGGTCAATAACTCGTTAAGGATTACCGTCACCAGCAGGACCTCCAGGGGGAGAAACGCCAGGTCTCCCACCATGTAGATGAACACGTGACGTGGGTCATGAAAAATGGCGTAATGCATGAAGTAGATCATTGCCGAGAGCAGTATGAGAGAGGCTCCGATCAAGAGGTACCAGTTACGTTTCCTCATTATATGTCCCTCACTTTATCCCTTACTCGACCGGCTCCAAACACCTCATCCAGCCACCGTAGGATGGCCTCGTTGGTGGCCCCGGGAACGGTGCGTGGGCAACAGTGGCCACCACCATCGATAAGGGCCATCTGCGCCCCGGGAATCCTACCGGCCAGCTCAACAGCGGCCCCCGGACCCACAAGCCGGTCCTCCACCCCCCTTAAAACCAGGGTGGGCACGGATATGCTCCCCAGCCTGTTGGTAAACCTTATCTTGCCAGCGGCGATCATGCGGTCGAGGTAACAGCCGGGGCCGCAAGCGGTCCCGTACTCCAATATGTACTCCACCAGGTCGGCGTTTCCCGGGGATGGGTCCATGATGAAACCGCGGTGCTTCCCAACCCACCCCAGCAGCCGCTTCCTCTGCGAGTCGGAGAGAAACGGCAGGAACGCGAACTGGTGAACGAATGTCGCCAGCGTGAACATGTTCAGGCCGAAGCCCCCCCGGCGGGGGCGGTCCATGGTGTTACAGAGCACCAGCGCCAGCACCCGCTCACTGTGGGCTACGGCCAACTGCTGTGCCACCATCCCGCCGAACGACTCCCCCACCACGACCGCCTTTGTGAGCCCCAGGGAATCCATTATCCGCAGGGCGTCCGCCGCGTAGTCGGACATTGTGCTGGATAGCGTTGGCCGTCGAACGGCGAGGTCACAGGCCACCACCCTGTACCTGGAGCTCAACCCCTCGAGCTGAAAGCGCCAGAACACCTTCGAACCCTCCATCCCCGGCAACATGAGGATGGGAACACCTTCTCCACGGGCCACGTAGCCCGGGCCGGATACCTCTCTGACTTCCATTGATAACCTCCCGCCGCAGCTTAGGGATGCTCTCTTCCGGGCCCTGCTTACGGCGTTGATAGTAGCACTACTTTATAATACTAACTCCGTTGTGATAAAGTGCGCCTTCGGCGCAAACGTCAGACCGGGCACGGAATACGTCAGGAGTACAGTTGGTATTGGACAGGAAAAAGCACGAGGATATCGACATATCGACCGAGCCTGTTCGTCCGCTCAACGCCGGCCCTCCCGCGCGCCCGCCATTCCTTTCGCCGGCAAGGGAAGGCGGGGCGGCCCGTCGGTGGTGGGGTGGTCTCACAAAGCAAAGCAAGTTGAGTATTCTCCTGGCGGTTGGCGCTTTGATTGTCGTCATCTCCATATCCTGGATAGCTTCCTCCGCAACAGGGGACATAACTGACAGTGCCGTCCTGGTAGACGGCACGGAGACCGTGCCGCCAGTGGACACATCCGCCCACTTCACGAAAAACGTCTATTTCCTGGGTCTTTCGACTCTCACGTTCAGCCTGGACGAAACCGCGAGCAAAGCCTCCCTGACGACCTTGGGGCTTATGGCGGAGATGCCACACCTGACACGCTCAACCGGAAGCAAGGATGTCCGTTCCCATGCCCTGCCGGTGATACCGACCCCCCTTGCCGGGGCCGGCCGGGCCTCCGGCATGGGTGAGCTCCGGGATACCAGCGGGGAAGACGCCGTGGACGGCGACGCGGAACTGATCCGTAGAGGCAACCAGATAGCCGACCGCTACACTCCCCTGTACCGGGCTTACCTTGACGAGGTCACGGCCATCCAGGATACGGTTAGCCGGCTGTGGCCGCCCGAGGAGTTCAAGGCATCTTATGACCTGCTGCTGAAATCCTGCGACACGCTTTCACTGGCAATGTCGGAGAGCGTCCGGGGCCTGGAACTCCTCCGTAACACCACCCACGATAATGCGCTCCAGGCGGACCGGGCAATCCAGGAATCCTCCCGGCTCTTATTCGAAGGAACCGGGTACCTGAACCAGTCGGCCGCCCTTCTCCCGCTGCCTTAGTACTCAGGTTGCCGGGGGCTGCGTCGTTGCGGGCGGTTCATCCACGGGAGGCGCCTCCGGCCCCGGAATCTCTACATGCAGTCTAACGGCGGGCGCGGCCAGCAGCCTGCGGTAGACGTAAGCCATGGCCACCATTGTCGTCGGGACGGTCGCAAAGAGTCCCACGAAACACGCCAGCAGCCCCAGCAGGTTGATTCCCATGAACGCGAGGTCGAGCACGAACACGTCCCACTTGACTCCCTGGGTAATCTCACCGCTCCTCTTGATGGACTCGACGGGGTCCATTCCCTGATCGATGATAAGGTACATGAAGAACTGGTACTTGACCGCGAAGATGATGCCCGGGACGATAAGCAGGATCAACCCCCCGAGCACTATCAGCCCGTACAGGATAGACCCCACCAGGAACTTCCAGAACAGGGGATAGCTCAGGTACAAATCCGCGTATTCGGCTTTCTCCCCACCGGCGAATAGAAGACCGATCCTCACATATGCCATGTTGACAAAGAGACCGATCACCATGCCGATGAGGCTGAGGATAATCACCAGGGCCCACGAGTCGTAGAACAAGCTCTGCAAGCCGGACGGGATACCGTCCGCTACCCACGTTATCAGCACAACGACAACGAAGAACCCGAGGTTAGTCTTCATTGTTTCCCAGCCGAACCGCACCGCTTCGCCTATCGAGAACTTACTGGTTGCCAAGGCTGTCTCCCTCCCCTACCGCCGTTGCATGTCGCTCTACCGTTACGTCACCAGACCGTGAGGGTCGAGTGTCGGCTACTCCTGCCCTTCTCTCATCCTCTTCATCTCTTCCTGGATCATCTTTTCTCTCGCGGAATCCCCTTTTGAACCGATGAAATATGAGGCCACGTTCAACGCAAGCCCCAGTCCCCACCCGGCCATTACCCAGAGAAACCACGGGTAACCGGCACCGGTCAGCGCCCATACCACCACCAGGAACCCTTTGACGATGACGTAAGAGGCGATATGCTCCAGCAGGCGCGCCCTCTGCTTGACCCTTTTCTCCGCCTTTTCCCTTAGCGCCGATTCCTGGGACTGGGTCACCTGCTGCGGCTGAGGAGGTCTCACTGGCACCGGTGGAGGTGTTTCGGCTCCCGGCCCCGCCACTGCGCCAACCTGTCCGGCCGGGGCTACGTCAGCGCCGCAAGCGCGACAGAATCGGTCGCCTTCAACCATCTGGTTTCCACAACTACTGCATTCAGCCATGCTTTCCCCCTGTCATCTCCGCCTACTCCTGCCTGACCGGCACAACGCCGGCATCTACCGGGAACTTCGTTTTTTCTCCTCGATTATACCCTAAGAGGTCAGTATCGCCGGAATGAACTGACCTGTCTTCTTCGCCAGTCGGTCTACGCAAGACTTGCGGGCTACGAGGACGTGAACGACCACGAGTTACTCCTTCGTGACCCGGCTATGCGTGCCGCCGTCGGAAGGAAAGCCCTTGAGAAGAACGCGGCAAGCTCACAGACAGTTGCGAGATTCGAGACCGACATCCTTACCCAAGAAGAGAACCTGGATGCTCTATCCGACCTCAACCACTCATGGGTCTCAAGGGCAGTCAAATCAACGAAAACCAAGAAGATAATCCTCGACATGGACTCATCGGAGTTCCCGGTACACGGAAACCAGGAAGGCTCTGCCTACAACGGTCATTTCTGCTCAAGGTGCTACCATCCCCTTCTCGTGTTCAACCAGTTCGGTGACTGCGACGGGGCAACCCTTAGGCCCGGAAACGTCCACTCCGCAGACGGCTGGAGGAGTTTGCTGGAACCCATCGTGGACCGGTACAAGGAGGCGGGAAAGAAGCTCTACTTCAGGGCCGACGCAACCTTCGCCGCACCGGACGTGTACGAGTACCTGGAGGAGGAAGGAATCCTCTATGCCATAAGGATAAAGGCCAACAACAAGCTGTATGAGAAGATAGACCATCTGATGATGAGGCCTGTGGGGAGGCCGCCCAAGAAACCACGAACCTTCTTCCATGACTTCTCCTACCGGGCCGCGTCCTGGAAGAAATCAAGAAGGGTGATAGCCAAGGTGGAGTGGCACCAGGGAGAGCTGTTTCCCCGAATCGGTTTCATCGTCACCAATCTGCAGAGGAAGCCAGAGAACGTTGTCCGCTTCTACAACAAACGTGGCGTGGCAGAAGGCTGGATAAAGGAGGGGAAGTACGCCCTCACCTGGACGAGGCTCTCCTGCACTCGCTTCTCCTCCAACCAGGTGAGGCTCGCCCTCTTCGTCCTTGCCTACAACCTCGGAAACTTCCTCAGGCGTTTCGCCCTCCCAAGCAAAGTCTCACACTGGTCGCTTCGTAGCATCCAGCTGAAACTCATAAAGATAGGTGCCAAGGTCATAAGCCACTCAAGAAGGACGATATTCCAGTGTGCTGAGGTCGCAGTTCCCGGTGAGCTGTTCGCAAGCCTTCTCGGTCGTATCCGTTCCCTTGCTACCGTACCGACCTGACCATGAGGAATGAAATCCAGATGAAACGAGAACATTGGCCAACTGTCCCTGGATACCGGTGAATTGGGTGGTCCTGCGCAAGCAATCGGAAATATTTGGATGATATTGTCGGAATCGAAGCAATGGAAGTGAGAAAGGGTAAAATAATGGTAAGATTAATGTGTTGGGGGTTGGATATAAGAAATGTCGGGTAAAATGGTAGAAAATAATCTTATACTTTCAATACTTTATCAGCCGATACTAAAGGGAGGCCCCCACCATGAGTAATTCTCTACTCCGAAAGCAATGGTACCGGCACAAGATCCTGGGAATTATTATTGTCCTGTTTCTTGCGGTGGCGACCATCCTGGTGATTCCCGCGCACTGCCCGGCCGCTTACAACTGGACCGACATCTGGACCGCCGGGGCACCCCTGGCATCTGACGTCAATGCCCTGGCCTGGGACGGCGCCAACCTCTACGCCGGATGCGATAACGGTCATGTCTACAAGAACCCGGGGGGAGCTACAGATAACTGGACCGACATCTGGCCCGCCCCCCCGGCATTGGCTGTCCATACCCTGGCCTGGGACGGCGCCAACCTCTACGCCGGGTGCGCTGACGGGATTGTCTACAAGAACCCGGGGGGAGCTACAGATAACTGGACCAACATCGGGACCGCCCACCCCGGGGTAAATGATGTCTATGCCCTGGCCTGGGACGGCACCAACCTCTACGCCGGATGCGATGACGGGAATGTCTACAAGAATCCGGGGGGGATTCTCGATAACTGGACCAACATCTGGACCGTCGCCCACCCCGGGGTAGACGATGTCTATACCCTGGCCTGGGACGGCGCCAACCTCTACGCCGGATGCGATGACGCTCATGTCTACAAGAATCCGGGGGGAGCTACAGATAACTGGGCCGACGGCGGTGAGGTTTCAGGAGATGCGAATTTTATAACAGCACTGGTTGCAGAGAGTGGCATCGCCTACGCAGGGATTAACTGCGATCCAGGCGAAAACAACGTATTTAGGAATGACTTCGGGGGAGGCGGATGGATCGCCATAGGCAAGCTGTGCGGGGGAGCTTATATACCAAGTCTAGCCATCGACAGCGCCAATAACGTTCTCTATGCGGGAGCCCACAATACTGATACACCTGACTATAACGTATATAAAAGAATCGATCCATCTACAGGCGGTGTTACCACCTGGTTGGACACCACCGGTACTTGGCTAGATATTGAAGAGACCGCCGACTCCCTTTTGTACGACGGTGGAAACAACGTCCTTTACGCGGGGCGACGTGACGGACATGTCTACCGGGGCAACATCCCGTCAGTCTCCAGTATAAACCCCCCATCCGGAATCCAGGGCCAGACCCTGGATGTCCAGATCACCGGGAGCAACACGGATTTTACCTCTAACGCCCAGGCACTCTTCTCGGGAAGCGGAATAACCGTAAACTCCACCACTATTGACAGCACCACCAGGGTCACCGCCAACATCAGCATAGACGGCTCGGCAACACTCGGGGCCAGGGACGTGTGGGTGAACTATACCGACGGAGCGGCGCAGAGTGACAGGGCTAACAGGCTCGTGGGTGGGTTCACCGTGAACGCTGCTCCACCGGTAGTGGATTCCGTCTCCCCACCCGAAGGTCCTCCCGGTACTCCGGTTACCATCAAGGGCGCGAACTTCGGAGACTCACAGGGCACGTCTTACGTCACCTTCAACGGGGTTAGAGCTACACAGTACGTATCCTGGAGTGATACCGAGATAGTGGTGATAGTGCCAGAGGGTGCAAAGAGCGGACCGGTGCAGGTAACGACAAGTACTGGTGGCTCCAATACCGACAAGGACTTTATCGTGGATGCCAAGCCCCTGGGCTCAATGGCCTGGATAGTGGCAGAAGGTTCTACCGGTGAAGGCTTCGACACCTTCATCCTCATGCAGAACCCAAATAGCGTTCCCGCACCAACCGCGGTGGCGTTCTCAACAGAGGACGGCATAGTGGACGGAACACTCCTTACCATACCTCCCAACAGCAGGACCACCCTCCGGCTCTCCGACTACATGCCGGATGAGTGGAGCATATCCACCATGGTGGCAGCAGAAGTACCCATAGTGGTGGAGAGGAGCATGTACTGGAACAGCCAGCAGACAGCTTACCCCTACGAGATGAAATCAGGACATGCCAACCTTGGCCTTCCCGCCCCCATGGAGCCCGGCTTCAAGATGGACGCGTCAGCAGACAGGACCACCTCCCAGTACTTCCCGGAAGGCTCTACCGCAGGCTTTGACACCTGGATACTCCTGTTCAACCCGATGCAGACCGAGGCACAGGCAAAGGTCACCCTGATGGACGAGACAGGACCGGTAGTGGAAGAGAACGTGACGGTAGGACCAATGTCCAGACAGACGGTACACTTAAACAAGCTGCTCCCGGATGCCAACCAGGTGGCAACCCGGGTGGAGAGCGACACCTACCTGGCAGCGGAGAGAAGCATGTACTGGGACCCGGCGGCATCAGCACTGCAGCCCTACGAGATGATAGGGGGACACTCCACCTCGGGTAGCCCTGTATCAGCCAACAACTGGTACATAGCAGAAGGCTCAACAGGAGAAGGCTTCGAGACCTACATACTCCTCCAGAATCCTGCTGATGTCGAGGCCCCGGTAACCCTAACCTTCATGGACGATGAAGGCATAGCCAACCAGGCAACCACCACCATACCGGCCCAAAGTCGCGCCACCTTCCGTCTCTCCGACTACGTACCCGACGACTTCCAGGTATCAACATCCATAACAAGCACCGAGGCAATAGTGGCTGAAAGAAGCATGTACTGGGACAAGAGAGAGGCTACTGAGCCCTCCTCCATGAAGGACGGGCACTCCTGTATAGGTGAGGTGAGCACCGCAAAGACCTGGATGGTATCGGAAGGCTCCACCGGAGGAGGCTTCTCCACCTTTGTGCTCATAACCAATACAGATAACACTGAAGCTACAGCAGTCATAACATTCATGACAGCGAATGGCCCACAAACACCCTTCAACATAACCATAGGTGCCAACTCACGCTACACACTGAGGATAAGCGACTACCTGCCCGACGAGTTCCAGGTATCAACACTCATCGAAAGTGATAGAGAGCTTGTAGTGGAGAGAAGCATGTACTGGGATAACCGTGTGATGAGCCCTGATGGGGACTTCCAAGCCCGTCCCTTCGAGTGCATAGGAGGACACTCGGCAAACGGGCTCGATCCGTAAGCTCAGCCCTGCTTTGTCATTATCCCTTCCCCCCTCTGCGGGGGAAGGCTAGGATGGGGGGAACCCAAAACCCCCACCTCAATCCTCCCCCTACGAGGGGGAGGAGGTTAAGAGAGAATCTCCCCCCTGCAAGGGGGGAGAGGAAAACGTTGGATATCCCACTGTAAGGGGGATAATAATAAGCGTTAAAATAGTCTTTCTCAGAGATCCTCGGCTCCATAGCCATATAAGCTTCACACATCTTTTCCTCATCACTGATCCCAAGGGGGCAAACACTGTATTTCACTTCGATGCGTGTGTCGCCTGCGGAAATAATCTCGATATCGAATAGGCCCCATAGTGTCGTGATGCGGAGGTAACCGGTAACGTTGTCGAGAAATGAATCTGTTGGTTTGATGCCTGCGAGTAGTCTGAATATGTAAGGGCCAACACTCCCATATACTTTCTCGAAAAGCTCTCTGATCGGGAAGTTGTCTAATAACCGCGTGCCGAATTTTGTGAGAGACAGGAATATATCCTTTAGGCGTTCGTCCTCGGTTTTGTTCATCAGCGGAATCCTGGATTGAATCGACAGACGCTTTTCACGATATTCATCGATTGCGTTTTCAATTTCCGATCCTATATCCATGTTCTTCCCATGCTTCTCTCATGACCGTATTGCGTCCGAGGAATTCATCTTTCACGTTTAACATCGGGAATACCGTTGTCAGCCCCAGCGTTTTACGCGCTGTTTTCTAACAGGAGGTTATTAAACCGGACCTTGGTCCCTCTTCGCCATCTCGAACCACGTGACAAACACCTCGCGGCCGAATATGCGGTAGTACATCCTGCCGATGATCCGCCCGTCGGATATTCTGCGAAGCCTGTCCACTACTCCACGTATGAAGTGGGAATTCACCTCCTGGTCGTAATCGACCAGCATGTGGTCGTCTTTCTTCACGAGGTTGTATCGTCCGAAGCGAAATCTCTTCATCATTACATTCGCGCCTTCACCGTTCGTGTCGGTGTCTTTCAGGTGCTTCAAGGGTGCAAAAGATACCCAGGGAAACACCGGCACCGTTACGTAATGTTCCCCTTCCAGTTCCTCCGGCTCGGGCACCACACCTTCTTTATACATCTCATTCAGTTTCCTGACACTGTCGAAAACCATGTTTCACACCTCCTTTGCTG
>SDBT01017525.1_pt1 | contig 11307 bp, 6 predicted proteins | sample 2277101 | NCBI WGS metagenome assembly SDBT01 (sample SAMN10404973, study PRJNA504765) | marine sediment metagenome | isolation source: marine sediment core GS10_PC15, 103 cmbsf | place: Arctic Ocean: Southern Knipovich Ridge | collected 2010 | reverse complement strand
AGCAGAAAGCAGGAAAAAATTTAATCCACTCCCAAGGGATGCCTTTGGCAAAAGACGCAGAAAAAAATTATTTTTATAACTCTAAGAAAAAGACTTAATTTTAATTCATTATCATAATAGTGAATAAATCATTTAATAATAAATAGTTACACCGCCCACATAGGCTGGGCAGGTCGTCGCGAGAGATGTATGATCCAGACTAGATTTTTCCTTTGCGACTGCGTCTCTGCGCCGCGCCCGCCGGCTGGAGGGTCTCTGCGAGATAAATATTTTCTCAATGAGTAAAAGTTTAGCAACAATGAAATCAGATCTTGCAAAAATACCTTCAATAAATGATCTTATAATTTCTTTAAAAAGTGATCATCCTGAATTAGATCCCCAATATTTAAAAACATTCATTGAAGAATTTGTATCCGGAATAAAATCTAATCCCATCGGATTTGACCTGGCAGATAAAACCCGGCAAGAAATTACCGGACTAATCACAAAAGAGGTAAGTTCTGAAATCCTTAAAATAACCTCATCATCCTTTAAAAGGATCATAAATGGTACCGGGGTGATTCTACACACCGGTTTAGGACGTGCCCCCTTAGATGATCACACAATTGAATACCTTGAAGAAATCTCACAGTATACCAATCTGGAAATTAATATAAACTCTGGTAAACGCGGTGACCGATTAGACCATATCACCCCGTTACTCAGACTTATTACAGGCACAGAAGACGCAGTAATTGTAAACAATAATGCCGCAGCCGTATTGTTAATTTTAAATTCGCTTGCAAAACGGAAAGAAGTCATCGTATCTCGCGGAGAGCTGGTTGAGATTGGCGGATCATTCAGAATGGCTGAAGTAATGAAAAGTAGCGGCGCAAAAATGGTTGAGATTGGTTCGACAAACAAAACACATCTGGATGACTACCAATCTGCCATCACGGAAAGAACTGCCGCGATCATGCTCGTTCATCCAAGTAATTTTAAAATAATTGGTTTTACGCAAAAACCCAATCATGCTGAAATTATCCGGATAGCACATACCCGCAATATACCTGTAATCTATGACCTTGGCAGCGGTGCTTTGATCGATATGAAAAGATTTGGATTTGAGCATGAATCGGTTGTCAGAGACGTATTGGAAATGGGATATGATGTTGTTTCTTTCTCCGGTGACAAACTTTTAGGCGGGCCTCAGGCAGGTATTATCGTTGGCAAAAGAAATCATCTGCTAAAAATCAAGAAAAACCATCTTCTGAGAGCATTAAGATGCGATAAAATAAATCTTGCACTTCTATCTCATACACTCAGACAATACCTGAATAGCAGTACACTCATAGAGAACAATCTGACCCTTAAACTGCTATCCCGAACTGAAAATCAGATGCGGGGAATGTCTGATTATGTCTTGCAATTACTGGATCAGGAACATAGACAATCGATAGACATTATTAAATCCATCGGACGTGCAGGAAGTGGTGCCTTTCCGGTTTCTCCCATACCTTCCATCGCCTTCCAAATAAAAACCACAAAATTCAGTGCTAATCGACTGGCAAAAAAACTGCGTCAGAATAAAATTCCCATATTTGGGTATATTATGGATGAACTTTATCATCTCGATTTTCTGGCATTGTTGGACAAAGATTTGGATGTTATTGGCCAAACCCTTAATCAAACCCTATGAAAAAACATACCATTATCGGTACCGCCGGCCATATAGATCACGGTAAGACTGCTGTTATTAAAGCACTAACCGGTATCGACGCTGATCGGCTGAAGGAGGAAAAAGAGCGTGGTATCACCATTGACATTGGGTTCGCTTACTGGCGTGATGATGTAACCATATTAGATGTGCCGGGCCATGAACGATTTATCCGCAATATGGTGGCAGGGGTCAGTACCATTGATTTTTTCCTGTTAATTATCGCAGCAGACGATGGTATAATGCCTCAGACAATTGAACACCTGGACATCCTGAACTTTTTTAATATCAGAGATGGTATCGTCATCATTAATAAAACAGATCTTGTTGATGATGAATGGCTGTCATTGGTCAAGGATGAGGTGTCACAATTATTGAAAAAATATAATTTGGGATCCTTACCGGTCCTACCGGTATCAGCTGCGACCAATAAAAATATCGATGAGTTAAGAAATATTGTTAATAAAAAAATTGAAGCCCAGATTGAAACTGAATCGACACAGCCTTTTCGTCACCTCGTTGACCGCTCATTTGTAATCAAAGGTTTTGGTACCGTCGTTACCGGAACGATTCTCAGCGGCAGTCTTTCCAGGGGGGAAGAAATCGAGATTTTACCCTCAGGTCTTTTAAAAAAAGTTCGTGGTCTACAGGCCCATGGTCATGAAACCGAATCTGTCTCTGCAGGCGATCGGGCAGCAATAAATCTTCAGGGAATAGCTAAAACTGATATTGTCAGGGGTGATATTCTCATTAAACCCGATTCTTTGATTAAAGTGAATGAATTTTCAGGGATACTGACTACAGTTTCTAAAATACCCATCAAAATTAGCAATAGAAGTAAAGTTCGTGTGTATACCGGAACTGCTGAAAACATAGGTAGATTAATCTGGTATGAGAAAGACCGATATTTCAATGAACATTCGAATTATCATGTCAGGGTAATTCTGGATTCCCCCATTTCAGCTGCCAGAAATGACGCATTCCTCATCCGGCTTCACTCACCGGTTATTACATTAGCAGGAGGACGGATTCTGGAAATCAACCCACCTAAAATCCATCATCAGGAAGCCCAATGGAAAGTTTACTTTAGTACAATGGTCGAGGGAGATGATGAAGAGATTTTGATGGCCATCTTAAAACATCTATACCTGACACCGGTTTCCATTGAATTTCTGGGACAAAAACTATTCCAAAATACAGACAGAGTTAAGACATATATTGATACTTTAGTAAAACAAAAAAAAGTGCGGATTCTTCAAATTAAAGGTCTTGACCATTATATTCTTGAGGAAAATTTTGATCTGCTCCTTGAGAAATTAAAAAATAATATTTCAGATTATCATCAGAAAAATTCTCACCTTCCCGGCCTGAACCTGCAGACCTTGCTGAGTCAATCCGGTCAATCATGGATTCCAGCAGAAGTTATTGAATCTGCTCTTAAGAAACTCATTAACAATCAATCAATAAAAGTAGAAGATCAGTACTACTCTTTAAAAGATTTTTCAATAAAAGTCAGTAAAAATGTAGAGGACGTCAGTAATGATATTGAGCGGATATTTACCGAGACACGTTATTCACCACCATCTCTGACGGATATCTCACAACAGTTAAATATGTCACATGCTGAGATACGCTCGGTGGCCAATCTCCTGATAAAAGATAAACTTCTTATACATATTAATCAGGATTTCTATCTCCATCAATCAAGCTGGCTCGATCTTTTAAATTATCTAAAGGCCTATTTTCAAGAGCATGAAGAGATGCCTGTTGCTGATCTGAAAGCCTTTATCAATACTACCAGGAAGTATGCCATTCCACTCTTTGAGTATCTTGACGCTGAAGGTTTTACACTACGCAGGGGGGATGTGCGTCTGGCTGGACATAAACTTGCAGATATTTAGCGTGGTTAATTCATACCGCAGCCTTTGGCTGCAAACAAAAAGATTAAAGAAAGCAGAGAGCGGAAAGCAGAAAGCAGCAATGCTGCCCCAAAGGGATCCTTCGAACAAACAAATGGTATTTTCTATTCTGTCATTCCGTAGGAATCTTCCTGCTTGTCGAAATCATATCAGCAAGTTGGAAGATCCCTTCTGGATGACATCAAAATTTTGCTAATCTCCCAGGCGATCCGCCAGGGCGGAAATAACAAAGTTTTCGGCTACAATAGCATACCGCAGCACAGGGCTGCAAACAAATATTTTCTCAGTTAACCTGGTTAATTCATGAATTTTAGATTTATCAAATAACGACAATCAAGTTTCCCCTTAAAAAAGGGGACTAAGGGGATGTAAAGCATTAACATATATCAAAAGATTACGTAAAAAACATCCCCCTACCCCCCTTTTTTAAGGGGGAACTAAACCCTTAATTATATGCTACTTATCCCCTTTACCCTTTACCCTTTATCCTTAGCCCCTGGTATATGTCAGGCTAAAAATTAGAGGGATGTTTCAGGTGAAAATCCGTCGATTCCTGATACATCAGGGCGAAGGCCAGTAGTTGACCCTCCTCAAAGAGTTGTCCGATAAAACTGATGCTAGCCGGATGACCCTCCTCATCGAAGCCATTTGGTAATACCACACAGGGATGTCCGCTTAAATTCGTTAAAAGAAGATTTCCACCGCCAAAAGAAGGTGCGATATATAAATCAACGCTCTTCATGACCTCATGCATTTCCTGTATTAACCTGTAACGCAGACGGTTGGCCTGAATATATTCGACAGCGGGGATAAGTCTTGCCGCACGGAAGACATTAGGCCACGCATTTTTAATTTGCCGGACCATTAAATCATCTTTCCCTGATCGTGTTAAATCATCGAATGCTGCTGCCGCTTCGGCACTTAAAATAAATGACATCGCATTAACCGGAATATCAGGAAGGCTTATCTCAATCAGATCAAAACCCAATTTGCGTATCTTGTCTAATGTCTGCCTGTCATTCTCCTGATTGTCATATTCCTCATTAAAAGCCGACTTTAAATAGCCCACCCGTATTTTTTTCAAGGCCATTCCGGGAGCATATTGAAAAGGCACATCAAAGGTTGATTGATCCAATTCATCCGGTCCATGAATGGCATTAAATACAATAGCACAATCTTCAACAGATCGGCAGATCGGTCCTATTTTATCCATGGACCAGCTTAATGCCATTGCACCTGCCCTGCTCACCCGGCCGTAAGTCGGTCTCAATCCACTGGTACCACATCTGGTTGAAGGCGATACTATCGATCCCCAGGTTTCTGTTCCGATAGCAAAGGGTACAAGACCTGCAGCAGTCGCCGATGCCGGCCCGGCGGATGAGCCACTGGATCCCTGTTCTAAATCCCAGGGATTACGTGTTTTACCGCCAAACCACACATCCCCCCAGGCAAGCGCTCCCAGGGTGAGTTTTGCAACCAGTACAGCGCCAGCATTCCGCAATTTTTTAACAACAGTAGCGTCTTGCTTAATCGTCTGATCTTTGTAGGGCATGGCTCCCCAGGTTGTTCTATATCCTGCGACCGAAAACAAATCTTTAATACCATAGGGTATGCCATGAAGCAGACCTTTATAATTACCGGCAGCGATATCTTTATCTGCCTGGCCGGCTTCTTTTAAGGCCAGTTCTTCTGTTATTGTTACGACACAGTGCAATTGTACGTCAAACTTTTTAACCCGATCCAGAAAAAACCGGGTTAGATCTATTGAAGAAATTTGTTGGGTACGTATAAGAAAGGCCAGGTCCTGGATACTGTAAAAAGCAAGTTCATCCCTGTTCCCGGGTAATCTCGCTTTGCTTCGGTAACCCGGTTTAAATAAGGACTCTCCCTGTTTAAGTTTAAAACCGGTTGGCCGTGGATCAAATACCAAAGCAGGGGGAAGGTCATTTGGGATAGGAATCTTACGAATTTTCTCATAATTCTGCAGATCCTCATCCAGGTTTTCTAACATTGAATCGCGCTCTGATTCTGTAAAGGTTATTCCAATAATTTTTTCCGCATTTTCTACATGAGTCTGAGATATCTGTATTTCTTTTTTATCTGCCTGTTGGCAGGATAGCAAATTGAACAGGATAAGGGAAAAAAGACTAAAAATAATACCATATATTAACTTCATTATTTACCTCTCTAAATTAAATTCATAGATTTTTTTATAAAGCCTGAATAATTTATGCTATTTTAGTCAAAAACTTTGTTTTATTAGCAAAATTTTTTGCAAATCTGAATAATTCAGGTTAACCACTTGCGAAATTAAAAATAGGATTGTCAACATTTCGTCCCTAAAGGGACAACTTATATTCGTTTATCTTATGAGCTAGAAACATCTGGTCCCTAACGGGACCTTATTCCTATAAATCAACTTAATGAAATTGTTTAGTCGAGGAAATGTCTCGTTAGCGACATGATGTTTATAGAAAAATCATGACAGGATATTATTTGTCCCGTAGGGACAAGATGTTATTTAACCTGGATAATTTATCTCTCCCGTCCCCGCCAAATATAGGCGGGGGCTAGGATCGCCTCGGGAGATTAGCAAAATTTTGATGTCATCCAGAAGGGATCTTCCAACTTGCTGATATGATTTCGACAAGCAGGAAGATTCCTACCGACAGAATAGAAAATACCATTTGTTCCTCCGAAGGATCCCTTTGGGGTAGCCAAAGTTGCGTTATGAATCAAATTAATAATTTTTATAAAAAAAGTGTATGATAATTATTTAAATGCCCTTTCAGGGCAATGGACGATAGGTAAATAAAAGACGCAGAGGCGTGTGGTGTGGGGCGGCAGCAAAAGGCTGTGCTATGATTTAATCGGGTAAATTGTTAGATTAGGTGCAACTAAGTACTCATTCCTAGCCCTTTTATTAACGAACCTGTATCCAAAGGAGAAACTCATGGACGAAATTATATCCGGCTTAATGATTTTGGCTTTAATCCCACTCTCCGTTTTAAGTGGTGACAGAATTACCGACAGAGCCTTTACAACACGTTCGGAGGTGATTGCAAAAAGTGGTATGGCTGCCACCAGTCAACCTCTTGCCACGCAGATCGCTCTTGATATTCTAAAGAGGGGAGGCTCGGCTGTGGATGCCGCTATAGCTGCCAACGCTGCTCTGGGATTGATGGAACCCACGGGTTGTGGCATGGGAGGGGATCTTTTTGCCATCGCCTGGGACGCAAAATCAAAAAAATTATACGGTCTGAATGCCAGTGGACGATCACCTGCTTCTCTCAAACTAAACTATTTTAAAAAAAATGGCTATTCGAGCATACCGGGCCTGGGTCCGCTGCCTGTGACAGTACCGGGTTGTGTGGATGGCTGGTATGAATTACATAACAAATTCGGCAAACTTTCTATGTCAGAGATTCTCTCTCCTGCAATTAACTATGCTCGTGAAGGATTTCCTCTTAGCGAAGTAATCGCTCATGCCTGGAAACTAAATCTTTCATCACGAAAAAAATTCCCGGGATTTGCTGAAACCTACACCATTGAAGGTCAGGCGCCTGTAAAAGCACAAATTTTTAAAAATCCGGATTTAGCCAGGACACTGGAAAATATTGCAAAAAACGGTCGTGATTATTTCTACAAAGGACCGGTTGCCATGACTATTGCAGCCTACATTAAGCGCGAAGGTGGTTTTCTCTCTTATGAAGACCTGTCAAACCACAAATCCGACTGGGTGGAACCGGTTTCAACAAACTATCGCGGTTATGATGTATGGGAACTTCCGCCAAACGGTCAGGGCATTGCCGCGTTGCAGATGCTAAACATCCTGGAACTGTATAATTTGAAGTCCTTTGGCTTTGGCAGTAAAGAACATATTCATTACTTCTTAGAATCCAAAAAAATTGTATATGAGGATCGTGCTCTACTCTATGCCGATCCGGACTTCAGCAAAATTCCGGTCAGCCGGTTAATTTCAAAAAAATATGCTGAAGAAAGAAATCAATTAATCGATTCACGGCGGGCGGGAAGATCATTTGCACCCGGGATTCAACCATCAGGACAGGGAGATACCATTTACCTGACCGTAGCCGATCAGTACGGCAATATGGTATCGCTAATTCAGAGCAACTACCGTGGAATGGGATCGGGGATGACCCCGGACGGACTTGGATTCTGTCTTCAGGACCGTGGAGAACTCTTTACGCTGGAGGAAGGTCATTATAACACCTATGCTCCCGGAAAACGACCATTTCATACAATAATTCCGGCATTTGTTACAAAAGATGGCAATCCTTACATGAGTTTTGGTGTCATGGGCGGTGCGATGCAGCCACAGGGTCATGTGCAAATTCTCATAAATATGATAGATTTTGGGATGAATTTACAGGAAGCCGGCGATGCCCCTCGTATACGGCATGTGGGTTCATCACAACCCACCGGAGAAAAGATGTCTGATGGCGGCCGGGTTTATCTGGAATCCGGATTTCCTCATGAGACCCTGCGTGCCCTGGATCAAATGGGACATATTATTCAATTTAATACGGGAGGTTATGGCGGTTATCAGGCAATCATGTATGATAGTAAAAACAAGGTATATACAGGCGCCTCAGAATCAAGGAAAGATGGCCAGGCGGCCGGTTATTAAAGGGTCTCAATTTCCGATTTAAACACCGAAATTAGTCGATCCCATTCCATCTTAAGCCAGGGAGTAAATAATTGAGAATTTTCTGATATCTCTGAAGTCAGATCAGCGATGCTGATATACCGCCATTCAGCAATTTCATTGTCATTCACGCCGACAGGATCTTCCGATTTGCCGATATATACGGAACACAACTCATTTTCTGCTCCAATTTCGCTGAAATTTGCCTGATATATAAATTTATATAGATATTTTAATTCAGCATCAAAACCAATCTCCTCACGCAGGCGCCGGTGTATTGCCATATCCATTGTCTCACCCTTACGTGGATGGCTGCAGCATGTATTTGACCAGAAAAGAGGCCATAACAACTTTTGATCACTCCGTTTTTGCAATAACAACTTCATTTCACTATTAAATATGAAGATCGAAAAGGCCCGGTGCAGGATCCCATCTCCCTGATGACAATCGACCTTTGATTTATAATCAAGTATATTATCATCTTCATCAACAACAATAAGCATCTCACTATTAAAAGAAACAACTTTTTCGTTAATCATACCTAGCCTGCTTTCACCATAGGTGATTCATATAATTTTTCATACTTTTTACTTTTCCGTCATTCAATTCAAGGCATATCGGTTTTTTCTATCCTGGTCACCACCGCCTTATATCCTGCTGCTCTCATGGCATAGGCTACCTTTTCCGCATCTTCGGGGCATATAGCAACCATGGCTCCCCCTCCCCCTGCTCCGGTCAGCTTCGCTCCCAGAGCCCCGTTACGTCGTGATATCTCGATGAGTTCTTCAAGTTCACGCGATGAAACCTGTAAGGCATTTAATAATCCCTGATTGATATTCATCAATTCACCTAATTGTTGAAGATCATTTTTTACTATCGCCTTTACAGATTGAAGAACAAGATCATCGATTTCCTCGAAAATACGCTCATAAATTGAATTATTATTTTCCCAGGCCACCCTGACCTTTGACACCATTTTAGCTGTCAGACTCTCTACACCAGTCAAGCCAATGACGATCGGAATAGCTTCATTAATTTTTAAATCTTTTATTTCAGGCGGATCACCCCTTCTATACAACATTGACCGGCCATATGTGGCAAGGGTATTATCGATGCCTGAAGCATTTCCATGAGCAATCATTTCTGATTCATAAGCCAGAATATTAACCTGCTCATCACTCAGATTAAGACGAAAGTGTTCATCCAGAGCACGAATAATGGCAACTGCCAGAGCGGCTGATCCTCCCAAACCCACGGCTCTCGGCACATGGGGGATAACTTCAATCTTTACATTCCGGTTATGAATTCCGAGTTTTTCGAAAATCATATCGAGTGATTTATAGACCGAATATTTGTGATCAACACCTTCTTGAATCTTTTCTTCTACCCCCCATCTCGGAATTAAAAGGTGAGTTCCTTCTTTGCTATCCCAGACCTTCGCCTGCATTGCCAGATAAATGGGTGCAGCAATGGCATGGCTCCCATAAACAACCGCATGCTCACCTAACAATATAACTTTTCCACAGCCGCTAGATGCTTTCTCAATTTTTTTACCAATTTCGACAACACCCGTTTTTTCAGCCTTTTGATACAGGTCTTCAATAATTTCTTTGGCACGCCAGACCTTAATATCACCGTTCTGTACAAGAAGTTCAACGACGTCATCAAACACTTCCGGCGGAGCACCGGCAGCCACGGTGACACTACGTGCATGTAAGGTCATATGTCCCTGTTGAATACCTTCGGAACTAAGCGCTCGAAGCGCAGAAAAATTTTGGGCTAACCCAACAGCACCCATTACCTCCGCCAGCTCTTTAGCTGAATGAATATCCAATATTTTATAAGCAAGTGCCACAGATGGATTCGACTCCAGAGGTCCGCCAACCGTGCCAACTTTTAGCGGAACATCGAGACGACCCACAAGATCTCCCTTCTCATTCTTTTCCCAGCGGGTCAGGCTGATGTATGAATTTCCTCTTGCAGCATAAGCGTGAATTGATGATTCTATCGCGCGCCAGTCATTCCCGGTGGCTATGGCAACCGCATCGATTCCGTTCATAATACCTTTATTATGTGTTGTTGCCCTGTAGGGATCCACGAGGGCAAACTCATTAGCGAGTATAATCCCATCCCTTACCGCCTCGCCCGAGTACCCCTTCCCATCAAGATATTTGGTTGGAATTTTACAGGAGGCTGTCACCATTGATCGGTCAGTAAGATTTGACAGGATCCTTAAGAAGACCTTTCCATTGCTTATCTTTTCTATAAGAGAAGCAACACCCTCACACATGCTGTTCACCAGGTTGGCGCCCATGGCATCCTGAGTATCGACAATCATGTGCACAACAACCATATCTCCGCGATGCGTAGCACCTGTGTGAATGATAACCTCAAGATCCTTTGCTCCCCCGCCGCGAGCAACCATGCGCGGGTGCAAGCTATTAGCGAGATTTAGTATTTCAGTTTTATTCTCCAATATGGCATGCTGCGCTTTTGAGGGGTGCTCAATATCGACAACCTGGACTTGACCTATCATAAGCGGGTCATCACTTTTACTGAAAAAGCCACCTGTGTTCCGGACCATCTTTGCGGCCGAACTGACGGCAGCGATAACAGAAGGTTCTTCAACAACCATGGGAATTAAATACGGCTTATTATTGATGATAAAATTTAAACCCAACCCCATGGGTAGACTAAAAACCCCAATCACATTTTCGATAAGTCTATCGGCGGCTTCAAGAGGTAAAATATTTTCCCCATTTAATAACTGGAAATATTCTTCCCGGTTCAGGATTCCCTTCTCGCGTAATATTTCAAGTCTTTCCGGAATTGTTGCCTGGTAAAATTTTGATATACGCGACCGATCCATGACGATTTTTCCTTCATTTTTATAGCAAAGTTTTTACAAACTATATACTCATTTAACGCAGAGATCGCAAAGATTTTTCTCGCAGAGTCGCAGAGTCGCAAAGGTTTATTATTATAATGATTTATGTCAATGTTGTGTAATTTGGCTTAAAATA
>SDBT01017524.1_pt1 | contig 11307 bp, 11 predicted proteins | sample 2277101 | NCBI WGS metagenome assembly SDBT01 (sample SAMN10404973, study PRJNA504765) | marine sediment metagenome | isolation source: marine sediment core GS10_PC15, 103 cmbsf | place: Arctic Ocean: Southern Knipovich Ridge | collected 2010 | reverse complement strand
ACATGCGAGCATTCACATGGAGCTAATTATCGCTTCACTCGTGAGTGCCTCGAATATACTGTGGAGAATGTAGAATTGGTAATTTCTAAGGATTCCCCCATTGCGGGAGTAGTCCCAATAGAACTTTTTATAAATGGGAAAAACCTTCCTATACGCAAACGAATTTAAGAGGATTTCAAAATGGCTAAATTTGTTCTAAAGGATGCTGAAGTAATTATCAATGGTGTTGATCTGAGTGCACGGGTTAACGCCTGTACTCTTGATATTACTCCTGATCTCCCTGAAGCCAACACGATGGGGACGTTTTTTAAGGTGAGATTGGCTGGACTATCTGATTGGACTCTCAGCGTGACGTTTACACAAGACTTCTCCAGTGGTTCAGTTGACGCAACCCTCTTCCCTCTTGTCGGTGCGGACCCATTCACCGTTACCGTTATGGCCAACCTAACTGATGGTGTGGGGGTTACAAACCCCAGATACTCTGGTAGCGCCGTCATGGGAACTTATCAACCTATTCAGGGCACCATCGGAGACACAGCATTTGTTAACGCGACATTCCCCTCAAGTGGCACACTTACTCGCTTGACTGTATAGGAGTAACCCATAATGGCTAAATTCGTTTTAAAAGATGCCTCGGTTGTTATTAACGCTGTTGATCTTAGTAGTCGAGTGAATGCTTGCACTCTTGACATTACACCTGACCTGCCTGAAGCAAATACTATGGGTACGTTCTTCAAGGTACGTCTTGCTGGCCTCTCCGACTGGACCCTTAGTGTCACCTTCACTCAGGACTTTGCAAGTGGCTCCGTCGATGCGACTTTGTTCCCACTTGTTGGAGCTGATCCCTTTACCGTTACTGTCTTTGCAGATAAAACTGCCGGTGTCAGTGTTACTAACCCGAGTTTCTCTGGTCTTGCCCGCATGGGCACGTACCCGCCCCTCCAAGGAACCATTGGCGATACCGCCTTTGTGAATGCTACCTTCCCGTAGAGTGGGACACTAACTCGCGCGACAAGTTAACTTCGAAAGGAACAACCATGGGCTTTGATTTCAAGGAATTTGCCACAGACGAGGTTAAGGAACTCGAAGGCATCTGGGTCTGTTTTGACTTAGAAGAGACTCAAGGACTTCTCATTGCCCGAGCATGGAATGAGAATTTCATGAAAGCCTTTCGAAAATTTCCTCGTGGATTCCAGGCCAGAGCCCGGATGGGAACAATTGAAAAGAAAAAAGATAAAGCTGTTTGGCATAAACTTCTTGCAGATACTATCCTTCTCGATTGGAAGGGTATTAGTGATGAAGGTAAAACTCTCAAGTATGATAAAAAGGTTGTTGCCGAGCAATTGACCAAGTACAAAGGGCTCGTTTCTTTCGTGTGGGAAACTGCAAGTGAGGAGTCCCTTTACCACGAGGAACAGGAAGAGGAAGATGAAAAAAACTCACCAGCCTCCTCAGACACCGACTAATTCACGGTATTGAGCTTGAGGAGGCTGTTGCACAAGTTGAAGATGAAACTGGAGAAGAGTCAAGTGAATTTCCCCATCTCGACCCTTGGCAAGAGGAAGTTTACAGGCTCTTTTCCTTGTTCCACTCTGCAAGAAGTATGGGGACTAATGCTCCTGAGGCGTTTAGAATTAGTGATCTTGAGGTGGTGTTAACCCTCCGTGGATATCGTGATAGTGAGAGTATAATTAACCTGCTAGTAGCTATGGACCTAACTTATCGATCCTGGTGGCAAGAAGAGAATAAAAAGAACAATGGCTAATCCAACAGTCACTATTGAAATCAAAGCGATTGATAGAGGCGCATTCGCCAAGTTGACTAAAGCTAGAATAGCTGCGGGAAGACTTGCTGGGGTAAATAGGAGGTTGGGGAGAAGCACAAAGAGGGTAGGAGAACGTTTCAAGAAAAGTGGAAAAACCATAGGTCGTTTTTCTGATCTTATGAAAGACCTTGAAACAAATGCCGTTCTCGCTCTTGGACCTTTAAGTGGTGTCGGTGCGAGAATTCGTGCGATTGGTGTTCTTGCTCGTCGAGGTAATATTGCACTTATACTATTCGCTGTTGCTTTAACTGCAGTAATCGGCGCAGCTGTTCTTTTAGTTAAAGCCTTGATTGATGTTAGAATTGCTCTCGATCCTATCGAGGGACGACTTCGAGCAGTTACCGGAGCATCAATTCTTGCGAGAAGAGAACTCGAACGTCTTATAGATATATCATTCGATCTTGGTTTAGATCTCAAGGCAGTTGCAGATGGCTTCAGTCGCCTTGCCGCTGCTGCTAGGGGAACATCTCTTGAGGGTAAAGCTATTCGAGATATCTTCACATCTATTACAAGAGCTGCAGCGGCTTTGAGACTTTCTGTAGACGACACAGAAGGAATTATTCGCGCTTTTGAACAAGCTCTCACGAAAGGTGTATTGAGAGCGGAGGAGTTTAACCAGCAACTTGGTGATCGACTCCCAGGTGCTGCACAACTTGCAGCAAAGGCTATTAACAAAACTAAGCAAGAATTCCAAGCTATGCTGGTTGCTGGAGAAATTATAACTGAAGAATTTCTTCCTAAACTATCAGAACAACTTGATGAATTATTTTCCGAAGAAGCTCAGCGTAACGCTAAGACTTTAACTGGATCAATGAATCAATTGAAAACGGCCTTCTCAGAATTCTTCGATGTGATAGAAAGTAAACTTGGGATCACTAGACAAATAGCTGAACTCTTTAACGCTCTTGCTGAGTCTATTAGAAACTTCACTAAAAGTATTGAAACTCCATTGTCTAAGGCTCGCAGACAGCTAGAACTGTTCAGGGAAAGTATTGTAAGTTTTGAATTAGGAGGAATTCTTGAAGCAGACAGACAAGACTTAGCAAAAACCTTTACCGATCTCAGAGAGGAATTAAAGTCACAAATAGATGCTCTGGCTATAGAAGCTCTACGACTTGACCAAGAAGTAAGACTTAAACCTTTAAGAGGACTGGAATCCGCTGGAAGATTTCAAGGACTTATCGAGATTTCTGATATTATTGAGGAAATACGAGGTAAGAGACTTATAGTTGATGAATTGACATTGGCTCTTGAGAGACTCTTCTCATTTGCAGAAAAAGAGAAGGGAGTACTTGCTGGCCCTGATATAACTAAGATCACGAAAGCATTTGATAAACTTAAAGCAGATGCCATTTCTACAAGAAAGATACTTTCTGCAACTCTTGGAGGAGACGTTCTTGCAGCACAATTCGAAGCTTCTATAAGGAAAGCTGATAAGGTTCTTGTCAAATTCAGTGATAAAGTTCAAGAAGAATTCGCTGTAAAAATGGGAACAAGTGTGGAGGAGTTGTCTCGGCAGTTCGCTCGTCTTATACAAAATGCTCAAGATTTCAAGACTCTTGGAAAGATATTTGAAGAGACGAGAACACCTGTCGAAAAGTTTATCACAGAAATGGCTAAGCTTGAACGACTCCTTGAGTTGTATAAAGGTTTTCCAGAGGTCGTAGAAGCCATTAAGAGAAAGATGTTGGAGATCAATCCAGTAATGGCGATTGTAAGTGATTCAATAAAAAGCTTTGGTAATGATCTTGTAAGTGCTATTCGGAAAGGGGAAAGTCTTGTAGATGTGTTGATTAACTCGTTTGGAAATCTTATTGAGAAATTACTTGAACTTGCCATTCAATTACTTATCATTGGACCGTTGCTGAAAGCACTAGGACTTCCTGGAGGAAGTGCTGCTCCTTCTCTATTATCCCTTTTTGGAGGCTTCTTTGGGTTTGCCCATGGAGCAGACTTCACCGTTCGTGGAAAGGGAGGAACAGACACGAACCTCGTTCCTCTTGCGTTAACTGCTGGTGAACGTGTCCAGGTGACACCAGCAGGAGGAGATAGTAGTGAAAAAATGACTGTTATAAATTTCAACTTCCTCCCAGGTACGAACGTCAGAGAGTTTAGAGAAAGTCAAGGACAACTTGCCGCTACAGTTGCTGGTGTTCTGTCTTCTGCTTCACAGAGTAATTCCTAATGGCCCACCACGATTTTGAACTTCTCCCTCGTACCATTGCATATGGAAGTGCATCTGCGCCGAAACCTCATGCAGATATTAGCACAACCCCCTCTGGTTATCGGCATACTAATACCCTCTGGGAGCAGTACCTCCGTCGTCTTTCTCTTTCTTTTAGTGCTAGAACACCAGCAAATGCAGAGATCATTCTAAGTGTCTTTGAAGCGGTAAGTGTGGTAGACAGCTTCCTTCAACGAGATCATGGAGATTGGAATACATCAGCTGATACGAGGCTTCGTGGCAGTGCTGGAGAAAATGCGATAACTAAAGACGACCAGCCAATGCAGAATACCGTTACCCTTACAGAGGTAGGTGACGGTTCTACTACCACTTTCCAACTTCTCAAGAAAAGGACGGAGCAGACAGCTACACATTCGAGGTTAATCACTAAACCTGACCTCCTCGATCCCATTCCTCTTGTCGCGATTGACGGAGTTTTACAAACCCTCACAACAGATTATACTATAAGTGCTGCCACAGGAATCTGCACATTCGTAGTAGCACCGGCACTTAACGAAGTTCCTACCTGGGGAGGAGCCTTCCTCATCCCCGTCGTGTTTGCAGACACTGGTTTCAGACAGAGCATACTCACAGCCGACATCAATCAAGTCCTCGGTCTTGAATTGATTGAGGTTAGGCTTACGTGATCAAAACCGTATCTAGCCCTACAGCTGCCAACATCACAACTGATAATCACCTTGTTCAATGCTTCTTCGTAAAGCAAAGAATAAGTGGAACAATCCAAGGCTTCACCCTTCACGATAAGGACATTAAGCAAGACCTCTCTGATGGTAACGGAGAAATCACTTATCAAGCAGCAACCTCCTTCATTCAAAGTGCAATTGCTAATACTGATACCTTTTCAGTAGACAACATGCAGGTTGAGGCTATTCTTGATGCAGCTGCCTTCGATCAAGATGACATTGATGCTGGAGTATATGACAGGGCAGAGATTAAGATTTTCCTTGTCGATTGGACAGATTTGACACTTGACCCAATCAAACTGAGAAGAGGGTCGATCGGGGACATCACGACTGCTGAGAAATCATTCAAAGCTGAACTTCGAGGGATGCTTCAGAGGTATACGGAGGAAATAGTTGAAGTTTACACTCCTAGTTGTAGAGTTGATCTTGGGTCGGTTATTCTAGCTGGAATCCCGGGGTGTGGAGTTCGACTTGAGCCTCCTAAATGGACAGCGACAACGGCATTTACTGTCCGAGAAGTGCGGGATGCAGCGACCGGCTCCGTAGTCCGTCCTACAGATGACTCGGGACAAGGTTTTAACGATAGGCACTTTAAGTGTACCACAGCTGGTACGAGTGCAGGAACTGAACCGACTTGGAACCTTACGATAGGAGGCACTACGAGTGATGGAACTGTAACTTGGACAACTATTCAGGCGCTTACTATTGAAACACAAATATCTGCAGTAAGTGGATCAATAGTGAGTAATAGAGAATTTGTGGTATCTTACACCGGGGATGCTCCAGACATCTTATTAACTGGAGGTCTGGTAACGTGGTTAACTGGAGCTAATGTTGTTCTTCCCCCTATGGAGGTTAAAACGTGGGTTCTTTCTACTAAGACAATTGTTCTCTTTCTTCCTATGGGGTTCGACTTAGCTGTTGGGGATACCATGAAGATTTCAGCTGGCTGTGCAAAAGATGTAGATACTTGTCGAGACACGTTCGACAACATATTCAACTTCCAAGGTGAACCTTATGTCCCTGGAATCAAAGTCCTCTTCCGAACACCAAACGCACAGTAGTTCTGCTACTACTCACAGGTGTTTTTCTTGCTCTCACGATATAGAAGATCGTGTTTATTTTGTTCAAAGGAGGAGGATAAGATCGAGTAAAGAATTAAGTCCCCTTGTTGATAACTCTCATGGAGGTGTTATACTTGGACCAGAGTTTGATCCACATTGTTCTGTTTGTTACGGTAAAATTCCTACAATCCAGGAACTTATAAATGCCCACAAGAATGGAATTGGTAAAGGTAGCTAAGACTTGGGTTGGTGTTCCAGTTAAACCTGTCGGTTCTTATCGTCACGGGGTTAACTGTTTGGGGCTGCTTGTGGGAATTGTCCGAGAACTCGGAGGGTTCGAGGACATGATTAGTGATCTTGAAAAGAATATAGGATTCAAAGCTCCTATCAACTCTCATGATCTACTCCATAAAATGTCTTCTAACAAGCATTTACGAAGTATAAGACCTATAATAAAAAGGCCAGGAAACATATTGTTGTTCTTTACCCTGGCAGGTCCTCAACATATAGGAATAGTTACAGAACCTGGAATTGTTTTGCACTCTTCTCAAACTAAGAAAAAGGTAATAGAACATCGTATTCCAAGTGGGTGGCGAGTTGCGTTAGAGTGTGAATTCTTGGGAATTGATGACTGATGGCTGATATTGGGAGAGTAGCTCTTCCTCTTGCTGGGATTATAGTTGGGTCCATACTTGGTGGGCCTATCGGTGCGAGTATAGGCCTTGCGATCGGTACAGGTTTAGGTTACCTTCTCTTCCCCCCAGAAGGAAAGACACTCGAAGGTCCTAGACTTGATGACTTGAAGGTAACTTTCTCTTCTTATGGCAAACCCATTCCTCGAATATACGGAACCATGGAGACTGGAGGAAATGTCGTATGGTCTCCGGGGCTGGTAGAGCACAGGAAAGAAGAAGAAGTTTCAGGTGGTAAAGGTTCTCCCTCCAGCATACAAGTTACATTTCTCTATACCGCCAGCTTTCGTATTAACTACTCAGTCGGTGTTGCAGATGCTATCCTTCGTAACTGGGCAGATGGTAAACTTATCCGGGATAAGACCGGAACTGGACCAGTATCGAACTTCTTTGATACTGAAGCACCTGGTACACAAGCTGTACGAGACTTTCTTGGAACTACTACACAGCTTCCTGGACCAGCGGAGCAAGCAGACAAAGGAGTGGCGAATACCCCAGCCTACCGTGGGACTGTTGGACAAGAATGGGAGGACATGTCTCTTGCAGATTTTGGGAATCGTATCCCGCAGTTAACTGCAGAGATAGCTATGGTTGCTTCAAATAGTTTCCCCAGCACTAGCATTACTGGAACTGATTTGTCTGGCTTCTTCGAGTGGCAGTCCAAAGGAGAGACTTTCCTTATACATAATGCAGCAAGAGACTTTACAAGAATAGACAACTTAAGTCAATCAATAATGGTTCCTTCTACAACTGTTGTTATTACTTTTCCTAACTTTCCTTGTGTGGATAAGAATGGTAATTGGTATAGAGTACAAAATGAGGTACACGGGCCAGAAGGTCACGTAGAAAAATTCGATGGTAACACTTTGCTCCTTTTGCAAACTGGTTCTCAATTACTAAACCCGTTTGATGGGACCGATTTCTTCGAGTCGGGTGCCGGTTTCCCAACGTGGCAAAGTGGAAGGATTTTCGGTTTAGAAAAACAGTATTTGTTTGTCACGCAGGCCTCGGGAAACAAAAATACTCTAATAATAGATATTGATGATTTAGAAAGTGATACTGGTGGTGTCGTAAACACTTATTTTGCTCCGCAAACTTACAGAAATTCTATGACTGTAGACTCACAGGGGAATCTGTGGGTATTCTACACCTCAGGTTCTAACACTGTACTTACTAGAGTTATTCCTGGGTTCGGTGATGCTACTGATATAGCTACTATAACTGGAGAAACCTTCGAAGATATCTCTTATGAGACTACTACAAATAGTCTTATTTTGGGGGACTCAGCAGGAACACTTATCCGATTTGGAATTGATAGTTTGTCGATCGAAGCGAGGCTAGATGGAGTTACTTATTCTTCTGCAACCAGTCTCAACCCTTTCTGGAACTATCCAACCGAAGAAGGGTTGATGTACTTGAATACGGCCTTTTTCGATACTGTCATTACAGAATTTGACGTTATAAATATGGTATTAACTGGAAACTCGTGGAATGTAAATGATGACTTTGGTATTTCTTCACAGCGGGGACATATATATGATCCAGTTAGAAGTGCCCTTATAACTTCTGTCAGTGGAGGTACTGACCTCAATTGGTTACTAATTAGTAGAGAAACCGGAGACAACATTACAGTACGCTCTATTGTTGAGGACGTGTCATCTTTGGTGGACTATGCAGCAGGGACAGACATAGATGCTACAGCCCTCACTGACACTCTCCCCGGATATATAATTCGTACAAGAGTGTCTGCTAGAAAGGCTCTTGAACCTCTTGCGACTGCCTTCAATTTCAGGTCGGTTGAAAGTGACTTCAAGATTAAGTTCCCAAAGAGGGGAGGCGCATCAATCGGAAACATTCCCCAAATTGATCTTGGGGCGACTGCGGGGGAGCTCCCTACTACTCAAGCACTTCTGAAAACAAGAATTCCAGAGGAGCAATTGTTCGAGACTGCCATTATAGAATACATCGACCCTACCTTTGATAATAATCTAAACACTCAACAGGCGAAAAGAATTAAAGAGGCAATTGATGTTGGAGGATCACTTAAATTCGACTTTCCTGGAGCACTCGGGAATAATCAGGCTGCAAAAATTATCGAAAGAATACTCTTTCAAGCTTGGTCAGGAAAGACGAATATATCCACGTCTGTTCCTCTTAAACACATTCTCAAAGACCCAGGAGATGTCATTACCATCACGAAAGATGGAAAGACCGTTCAGGTTGAGTTGCATGATGTGAGACTTGGAGCAAATTCGATTATCAAACTTGAAGGGACGATTGATGATTCAGCAACTCACACAAGTGTAGCAACAGGATCAGATGCTGAAGGGGAAGAAGGACAAACTATTGATATAACCAGTTCTACTGAATTCTTCATACTTGATATTCCTCTGCTCCGCGACGCAGATGAAGGAGATATTCAATATATTAATGCTGGGGCTTCAAGTGATCTTTCTTGGCCGGGAGCAGCTATATATAGAGGACTTACAGATACTGATGTAGCACCTTTCTCTTCAATTACATCTTCTCGTGAAATGGAGTTCGGTTACACCGTAGGTGTTTTGGCTGATGGTGATCCAGATATTTGGGATAGAGTGAACACTGTCACCATCACTATGTCTAGAGGAGTTTTAGTTTCTGATGCAGAAATAGATGTACTTAACGGAGCAAATGTTTTAATAATTGGTGATGAGGTTCTTCAGTTCGCAACGGTGGTGCTGAATGCTGATGGAACTTTCACTATTAGTAATCTCCTCCGTGGTCGTAGAGGTACTGAAGGATTTAATGGGACGCACGTGGCAGGTGATAGAGTTATAGTATTATCTACAAGTACAACTCTTCGAATTCCTGTGGACCTGTCGGATCACTTGACAACATTCTCTTATAAAGCTATAACACTTGGTAGTACACAGTTCTCGTCTACTATCATACAACAACAACTTAAACTACGTTCCAAAATGCCTTATGCTCCCTCGCATGTTGCTGGTACTCGCCCAGCTAGTGATTGGTTATTCACACTTATCAGAAGGACTCGTATTGGAGGGGCTTGGAGAGATCTGGTAGATGTTCCTCTTGGGGAAAGTTCAGAAAACTATGAGTGGGATGTAATGGATGGTGCTACTGTTAAACGAACTTTGACTTCTGTAGTGGAGTCCGTTACATATACTGCTGCACAACAGACAACTGATTTTGGTGGAGTAGTTGACTCGGTAGAGCTAAACGTCTATCAAATCAGTGACACGGTAGGTCGAGGGTTTAAGACGAACATAACAATAGGACTGTGATATGGTACAGATTAACAACTTAGGCGACCATGTTGATGGGACACTCATTGCTGAGTCACAATCAACTAAAGCAACTACGTCGAACTCCCTTGACAACCTTGTGTCAGATGCGACACAGAAAATACTAAGCAAGACGGTAACTGGAAACCTCACTCTAACTGATGATGAATTCTTCGGGAGTTTTTTTATTGATCTTGGAGGGACACCAGCGGGAGATTTTTCCTTATTCCTTCCTAATTCTGGGAGCCACACATTCACTGTTAGAAATGGGACAGGAAAAGTGGCGACTGTAGATTCTGGTACAAGTGGAGGAACAGTTGTTGTCATCCCGAATGGTGGAGTTAGGATAATTCATGCTGATGGAACAGATACCGTAGAACTGGCCTCGACATCAAAGGGCGAATTGGGATATATTCCACTAGATATTTCTTCTCTTCGTGAAATCCTTTCTGATGAAATCGGGGTCACAGCAGATACACCAGAAGGTGGATATTTATCTTCAGACAGCACACCGCGTCTCAAACGTGTTTCTACTTCTACGGATAAGGCACTTAAAATTGAGTGGGTTGGGGGTAATGTAGATGAGGTACAATTCTCTCCTGTTTCCATGCCTCCAGATCTCGATCCCGGAGTAGATGTCACGATTCATCTTCTTGCAAAAATGGATGCCGGAGGAGATACTCCAACTATTGATGTGCAAGTCTTCGATGCTATTGGAGATACAGAAATGGGAGGAGCAACTGCAGCCTTGTCTTCAACCCTTGCTGAGTTGATTGTCACCATTGCAAATGCCGATATCTCAGGAGGGCCACTCGGTTTCTTTAACATATCACTTATTCCAGGAGCCCATGCAACACAACTTATCGAGTTGTATGCTGCTTGGATTGAGTACACTAAGAAACTACCAGTATAGGTAACCTCATGGAATGGACAGATTTTGTATCATTTATTTCCCTCCCTCTTATTGCACTTGTAGGGTTTCAGATGAAGCAGGTACAAAAAGTAAAGGAAGACCTTGCATCTTATAAGACGGAGGTTGCTAAGGAGTATACCTCCAGGGAACATCTAAAGGAGGTCAAAGACGATATTATGAAGTATCTTGAAAAGATTGAGGGAAAACTTGATAGATATGCGAATGGAAAGTGACTTGCTAGTGTGATGGATCGTAGTTTGCTAGTATGCTATCTGCAGCATTTTTGAGGTCGCTGATACTTCCATAGTTCTTGATGGTTCTATCTACAACTATGTCTCCGAAATCTTGTTCAGAAGAATGTTCCATCCTTTCAGAGAGACCCTTTCTACGAATATACCATATTTCTGAGGGATGGAATGTACGGATGGAACTCTCCTCATTCATAAACCGACAATCATCAGCCACGACATTATAGCCGTAGTTGAGTTCTTTTACTACTCTAATCTTCCAAGCATGTGTCCAAAGATCAGGATGAATAAGATCACGTCCCCATTCAGTTCCAAGGGTCTGCATAGCGTGACGGGGAGTTTGTCCTAAAAGG
>SDBT01017523.1_pt1 | contig 11307 bp, 12 predicted proteins | sample 2277101 | NCBI WGS metagenome assembly SDBT01 (sample SAMN10404973, study PRJNA504765) | marine sediment metagenome | isolation source: marine sediment core GS10_PC15, 103 cmbsf | place: Arctic Ocean: Southern Knipovich Ridge | collected 2010 | reverse complement strand
CCACCAAAATCAACTAAGCCTTTTATATTAGGTTACTCTGTAACTGCAAATATGTTGCATTTCAGTGCCCCAAGCAAGCTTTGTATTCCAAGCTACTGCAAAGTAAGTGTGTTGTTTGGGATTGTCCTCATCAAAGCTTCGTAGAGGATTGTTGAGGGGCTATTACTAGAGTAAAATGGTTCCTTTTTCTACACTCAACATTCTGATTAGTTATTGTGTTTAGGTTTCTGAAAGATATTGACAATCGCACGGTTAGGAACTAGACTATCAGTAATTTTAAACTCCAGCGTAAGAAGGGAGAGAAATGACCACCTCAACTTCGCCTCAATCAGAGTCCCAATATTCACTCGCCAAAATCTTGACTATTTGGGTTATAGCAGCGATACCAATGCCGATCCTTACTTTTGTTATCGGGCCAGCGCTAGCACCCGTAGTTGGCATGAAGACCGAACTCGTCCGCTGGATGGCGATCATCATTGGTCTGATCTGGCTTTTCGTTATATCAATGTTCGTGCTGCGCCGAGAGCTTGGAACGCTGCGCTGGTCTGTTATCCGTAAACGCATGTGGTATCAGATGCCACGTGATCCTAAAACTGGGGAACCTAAAGCAAAACTACTCTGGTGGGCGTTGCCGGCAACTGCAGTAGCCTTTATAGCGTCAATCACTCCCCTCCGGCTCCATTTTCGAAAAGGCCAGTCTAACAGTACTTCCTTTCCTTAGGCCGTGGGCCATGGGGGGTGAAGACCTCCTGTCGCCAGAGTTTGCAGGACAATGGTGGCTGCTAGGTGTGCTGTTAGTCTCTAACATTTTTAACTACTTCCTCGGAGAAGAATTCTTGTTTCGTGGCGTGTTGCTCCCCAAGATGAGAGGAGTTTTCGGCAGGTGGGACTGGTTCATGAATGTGATTCTGTTTGCATTTTGGCATTGGCATCAACCATGGGGTATCATAGCTACCATATTTTCTTTCCTTTTTGCTGGGTGGTTGAGCCGACGCTACCAATGCAATTGGATCTTCGTTATTAGTCACGGCGCTATTGGTTTAGTAATATTCGTGTTGTTGCTATTGGTTATTGCTGGACTAGGCCCTTAACTTGCGGTGTCCGGGTGTGCTAGGGCTGCTACCGTCACAGAGGACAAAATCGGCATCGTTCTTAGACCGGCTAAATAAAGAGGTTCATCTCGAGTTGCACTGGAAGTATTTGAAAAAGGAGATGCTAGAATGGCAAAGCCATCAGAAGAGAAGCTCACGTTTTCTAAACTAAGAACGTCGCTTATTATAATGGGCATATTCTGGGTGTTTGCCATAGTCCTCTGGCAAACAACTGGTGAAATCTTCTATGTGTTCAACTTTGGGTATATAGGTACTGCTATAGGTATCGGTGGAGGGATATACGGGGCACTGCCCAAGAAGAGAAAATACCAAGGGCGTAGGCTATCCCAGTTACTCGTAGGCGTTTATATGCTCGTTTTCCTTGGTTTTATCAAATTTGAAAATATGCAGATAGAAGGATTCTTTCTCTACTTACTGGCCGGTTTCTTTGGTGGGGCTACCATCCATTTTGTTGTCAAAGTTGCTCTTGCACTATTTATTAATCGAGGGTGGTGTTCCTGGTGTTGCTGGACAGCTATGATACTGGATTATTTACCTTTCTCGCGTAACAAGCAAAGAAGGCTCTCGACCAAATGGGGGAATCTTCGCTATGTACACTTTGCTCTTAGTCTGGGGTTAATACTGGTACTCTGGTACGGATTCGGCTACCGAGTTCAACCAGGAGGAAGTACAAACGAACTCTATTGGATTATTGTGGGGAACGTACTGTACTACGCGATTGCAATAACGTTGGCTTTTGCACTGAAGGATAATCGTGCTTTCTGTAAATATGTTTGCCCGATAACCGCTATGCTCAAGGTGACTAGTCGTTTCTCTCTCCTAAAGATAGCCGGTGATGCCGAGAAGTGTAATGATTGTGGTGCTTGCGAAAAGGTATGCCCAACGGATATCCGCATTATTGACTATATAAAGAACGGGCAGCGGGTACTTTCCACAGAATGTATCCTCTGTTTCGAGTGTGAAAATGTCTGTGTGCCAGGTGCTTTAAAATCTACTTGGGGTTTTGATTGTGGAACAAAAGAGTTGCTTAATATGAAGAAACAACAGGAAAAATGACTTCATATTGGTATGCGAATTGAACAAACCATTGACAAAATAGGGCTTAAAACCTGAGGAGGTGAACTAATGACAGAGAATGCCAAGAAGGCCATTGCTTTCGTTGTATTCGCAGTGGGTATTTTACTAGGTGTACTGGGATGGACGAGTCTCATTTATTCGCCGACAATAGGTACGGTTGTTTTTATTTGTTTTATGATTGCTGCCATTACACTTCGGATATTATGGCGTACTCAAAAATAGTAAAACCTTAGATACTATTAATACAAGGGTTGGTTTATTGTTGCATTACCATTGGACAAACATAGGGATGTTTGTCCAGCCATGCGTACGAGTGGGCTGTTCCGTTTAGCTTCAAGGTTTGATTACTATCCATGCTATAAACGCCCCTTTTTTGGGGTATTGACAATAGCCTTGAGATCTTTTACTATTGACTCATCAAATTACTAAAAAGAGAAAACCCAATGAGTGTATCGAAAAAGCGAGGGTTCTTTGGTGTTGTCGCTGATCCTCAGAGCTACCTCAACATTGTCTATCTGCTATTGGCCTTCCCACTGGGTACATTTTATTTCGTGTTCCTGGTCACGGGATTTTCGTTAGGCTTTGGACTGATCATCACATTAATTGGTATCCCTATCTTGTTACTGGTGCTCAGCGGGTCGTGGGCACTCTGCAGGTTCGAGAGGCAGGTTGCTATCACTCTCTTGAATGAAGATATCCCTCTATCGGTCAATAGCCCAGCATCGGGAGGGTTATGGTTCCGAGTCAAGGCACTCCTTAAGGACAGAGTGACCTGGACCGGTGTGCTCTACCTGTTTCTGAAGTTCCCGTTGGGCATTGTGACGTTTACTATTGCGGTAACGCTGATCGCTGTCACTGTGGGCTTCCTTTTTGCACCTGCTTATATGTGGACTAGTAATCCGATTGTATGGGGCAGTTGGAGCTTTGACCCGTTTCCTTGGTCATGGATCCTCACCATCATCGGTATCCCCTTGGTGTTCATCTCTCTGCACTTAATGAACGTAATAGCCATCGTCTTTGGTCGGATGACGCGAGTGATGCTGGAGAAGCTGTAATAACAATTAAGAAATGTTCCTTTATTGAAGGGAAGTCTCACGCCTAGACACCAGGCGTGAAATTTAGCGGACCTTTTTACATCAACTGCAATCGCAAAGTTGTTGATTTGAGTCTAACTAGATTCCCTATGACTTACCCATCCCCCCAGAAAGGAATCCATTTACGGCATTGTGCTAAGGCGGTAAAAGCCCTGCTTGACAAATAAACAACACAATGATATCATTGTGTTGTGATACCAGGACTGATAGATATTGGTGCTACTTGGAAAGTTCTCACGCCCGGCGTGCATGATGCTACATTGAGTGATATAAAGGATCGCTTTGCCACAAACGAAAGGAGGAAGGTATTGTATGAAGGTCTACTAAAAGGTTGTCAGACTTTAAAACTTGCGGGGTGCTCAGTTATTTACTTAGATGGAAGCTTTATAACTGAAAAATCAGTGCCTAATGACTTTGACGCCTGCTGGGACCCGCTTGGCGTAGATACGAACAAGCTTGATGCCGCTTTATTAGATTTTAGTAACCAACGAAGAAATCAGAAACAGCAATATGGGGGAGAATTCTTTCCATCGAGTGCAAAGGCTGATGGACACCAAACCTTTGTTGAGTACTTCCAAACAGATAAGGAAACTGACAAAAGAAAGGGGATAATACGCATCCAACTTAGGTAAGAGAAGGAGGCGGAAATCATGATTACTAACGAACGACAGTATAGGATAACCAAGCGCCAACTCTCAAGGATGAGAAAAGCGTTGAGCGATTTTGATATTCATGAAGTTACGGAGCGGTTAGATTCGAGGATACTTGCAACGGCGGAAAAAGACGCCCTAACAAGCGAAAAAGCCGTTCTCAATAGTCAGCTAAAAGAGTATGAACTCCTAATCTCAGGAAAAATAACGCAATTTGAAGCCTCGAATTTAGGGGAATTGCCAAGTATTTTAATCCGCGCGAGAATTGCCAAAGGTTTAACACAACGTGAACTCGCTAAACTTGTTGGATTGAAAGAACAGCAGATTCAACGATATGAATCAGATGAATATGCAACTGCGAATTTACGACGATTGGAGAATATAGCAATAGCTTTGAAACTTAATATTACTGAGATCGCAGAATTAAACATAGATAATAAACCTATTGATGCCAAAACTTCTCGGGAATTTGACTGGAGCCAATTCCCTATAAGAGAGATGTATAGACGCCAATGGTTTGAGGGTTTTGACGGATCATTAGGTGCAGCGCTGGAGGAAGCTAATAATCTAATGCCCGAATTCATAAATAGAGTAAACAGAAAACCAGCAATAGCGTTACATCGAAAAAGAGTTAGGACTGGTTCACTACTTGATGAATACGCGCTGCTCGCTTGGGAATGCAGGATTCTTTCTTTGGCATCGAAAGCAAATCTAGGAGCTTCATACAAGGCCAGGACAATTGACGATCAGTGGATCTCAGGACTTTCCCTTATAAGTGAGAAACCCGATGGACCGATACTAGCAAAGGAATATCTTGAGAAAGCTGGTATTGCATTAGTAGTCGAACCTCATCTAAATGGTACACATTTAGATGGTGCTGCGTTGTTATCTAGCAGGGGGCCAGTAATCGGTCTTACCTTAAGGTATGATCGTCTTGATAATTTTTGGTTCGTGTTATTCCATGAATTATTTCACGTAATCAAACATCTTCGTAGGAATAGATTAGTGAGCATCTTTGACGATTTAGAGTCAGAAAGTACGGACAAGTTAGAGCGTGAGGCTGAATCATTAGCTGGAGAAGCACTCATTTCACAAAGCGTATGGGATCGTGCATTGGCCCGATATGTTCGTTCCTCAGAATCAGTGTTGGGATTAGCGAAGGAACTCCACATCAGTCCTGCGATTGTGGCGGGTCGAATAAGACATGAAGCTAATAATTACATTATCTTAAACGATCTAATTGGGCAAAGCGAGGTTAGAAAACATTTTCCAGAAGCTAATTTTGGGAGCTAAGGAAAGAGGTGCCAATATGAATACTAATTCCAATTATTACGTCCCCTGTCTCAGATGGAAACAAGGAGAATACCTAGCTTTATCCAAATTGTCATCTAGCACTAAAGATATTCTAAAACCATTAATTGAAATTCCTGAAATCGGTTATGATTTTGAAAAACAGAGTGATAGTAAGACAATAGATGAACATCTTTCCAAGATGGCTCATCGGGTAAAAACCAATTGGGGTCATCGCAGTTGTTTTTTAGATATACGTCTCATTGAATCATCAGAGCGTATGAATACTGGGCGACATCCATTAACTTTCGTCTTTGATGAATTCAGGGCTAAAGATATTTTAGCGACTCCCGTGATTGACCTCAGACAAGATTTTGATTGTCAAAACGCAATATCAGAAACTGTCGCAGTGGATAAACGAGGTGTGTGTGCTAGGATCAATGTCGAAGAGGCAGCCAGGGGCGATTTTAAGGATTTCTTGGATGGCCTTCTTGAGAAATATAATGCTAGCCCTGACGTATGCGATTTCGTACTTGATTTAAGATCACCGAACTTCGATCCTATCGATGGCTTCGTGAATCTATTGACAGGAATCATTAACCGGCTACCTTACCTTGATGAATGGCGTTCTTTCATACTGATCAGTACATCATTTCCCCGATCGATGGGCGAAGTGCCACGCGGTTTATCAAAAAGACCACGGAAAGAGTGGTTGTTGTATACCTTACTAATTCAATCTTTAAAAGATGCAGGTACTCGAATTCCAAGTTTTGGTGACTATGGAATCAGTCATCCAGATGTAGTCAGTCTTGACATGCGAATTGTGAAACCTTCTGCAAGTGTGAGATATACCATAGATAATGCCTATTTAATCAACAAAGGACTCAATGTGCGAGATAATGGGTTCGCTCAATACCATAGGCTATGTCAACAAATCGTGGAGTCCAAGCATTATTGTGGTGAAGCATATTCAGAAGGTGATAAATACATAAAGGGATGTGCGCAAGGCATAGCCTCGACTGGACGGCTCACTACGTGGCGTTGGGTTGGCACTAATCATCACTTGGAAAAAGTGGCGACTGATATCGCCAATTTACCCGTTTCCTAAGGTATCCCCTTACGGTTCTCCGTAATTCAACAGAATTCATCCTGCCTACTATATAGCCGTATAAATTTTCCCGTTTCTCCCGTAGTTGTTTTCCCTGGACTCCTAAAGAACTTAAAATCTCTTGAGCTTCATTTCGCCATAGTAATTTCGCAACAGCATGGTTATCAACATTGGGGTTTTTCTTTGGACTTCTGATGTTCTTAAAATGTATCGCACCACGTTGGCCTTCGTATGCTGAGATAATTCCCCACCATTCTGGTAGCATAGCTTCAATATTTTTTAGATGGAGTGGTGTTACAATTAAGTATACACGGTCAAATATTACATTATAACTGACTATCTGTTCATTTAGCCTGCGCAATGAATCCAAATCACTCTTGATTTCGTATCCAATTAAGCGACCATTTATAATCGCAATGTCTGCTCTACTCTTACCATGATTCAAACCCAATTCATCAACTACCATTGTTTTAGAATCACTATGGTGTTTGCTTAGCCATTTTTGATGGAAACTAGCTCGAATCTGCTGATCGTTCATTAACAACCCCTCTTAGTTGACACAAGTGTATATGATTATGCCGAAACATTCAATATGTAATTAGGGTCATTTTATTTGATGTAAAAAGGTCCGCTAAATTTCACGCCTGGTGTCTAGGCGTGAGACTTCCCTTCAATAAAGGAACAATTTAAAAATGGCACCGACTTTGGGAAAGCTTACTTGAACCCACACCCTGTAAGGCAAAAGATAATCCGAAAGACTCAAGTGCGCTGTCTTTACCTTTAAGAGAATCTAGACAGACTCACGCAGAGATTACTTTCCGATGCAAACGATGTGGGCAAACTTGGCCAGCGAAATATCTGTCGGATAGGGGATGGGATCCTGATTAGCGGAAATGCCCTAATGAGTGCTATCAAAGTTGAAAAAATCAACAGTCTAATAACCAAGGTAACAAAACGCTAGAATGTGCAATTTAGGAAGATTATTGACATCACATGGATAAGTAGTTTATCGTTAATAATCAAAAGGGGGGTGAACAGATGCAAGCATATTGTATGAAATGCCGTACCAAGAAGGAAATGAAGGATCCCAAGGTTATAACCATGAAGAATGGGAGGCCGGCTACTCAGGGGACTTGTCCCACATGTGGGACGAAAATGTTCAGAATCGGAAAGAGTTAAGGCTGATTCTCAAATTGAACAGGATCGGGAGCTATTTTCTCGGTCCTGTTTTTTTAGCTTCAATCACACTTAATAAGCTATTGCTGGTTCAAATAGCCACCACTCTATACCTAGTCAGCTTCTAACGCCTCGAAGCTGTTTGTCAGGTCGCCCATTCTCACAGTATAGACTCCTGGCCGAGGGACAAGAATACCAAACTTTACCGGCTTGCTCTCTCTAGATAGCAAGGCCACTTCCTGAGAGCTTAATACCTTACCATCTACCTCCAGCTCTATTTCGGCTATCCCCTTCTTCGAGCCCGTGTTTTTCACAACGCCTGTAGCCAGAAGCTCCTCTCCAGTTTTAATGACTACGCTAGGAAGGGATAAGTCCTCAAGCCCCCATGGGGTTAGGGACAAGCTCTCAATCTCCCATGTGGTTATGGTCTCCCAATCTGGGGGCGCTGACGTGCTTGCCTCTCTCACTGGAAATGCTGATGGCTGGGTTGGTCCGTGCCTCTCTCGTTCGTCTTGTGTTCTATAGACAATGCCAGCAGATACTCCCAGGCAGGCGATGAGTAAGGCCACTATAACCAACGTACTAATGCCCTTCGTGACCGGCAGGGGCTTCTTTACCCCGTTGTATACCAGCTGGGCTAGTAATCCGAGCAGGCTCCAGACTATGGCCGAGGTAAAGAGAACCACTTCTGGCGTTCGTAGGAACCAGGGGATAGTATAATGGGCAAAAGCTGAATGTGGGTCACCAATAAATTTAATTGAGAGACCATAAACCGCATCCCCTAGCAACGTCCCGGGAATATTGTAAATATACTGTCCCTCATGGTGCCCATAGAGAGCAGCCACGAGCCCTGACAGGATTCCGAACAGGGCGAAGCCGGCAAAGACTGCGCTCCTTTTCGTAGCACGTATCTTCTGGAGAGCAACTATAAAGCCAAAAATAAAGATGCCATATATCAGCAGAAGAATGAGAAGCATAATCATAATTTGCCCCCATTACGGTAGCGTCGCTCTAACACGGAGATATACTTCATTCCAACCTTGTCGGCATTCTGGCCTAACCACTCACTGAAATGCGTTGGCGTCGTTGGGTGGCCTCCGGAAACGAGGAGATTAGACATCAACCCCTCGATTTCGTCTTTGGTTATCACCACATCTTTGACTGCGTAGCCAATCAATCTGGCAAGGAAGAGTGACAGTCCCGGCCTGAGATAAACTATCTTGGTTCTGCTATGTATCTTATCGGCAATGAGTCGGACAAGCCCGTCAAATGTGAAGATCTCCGGACCGACAGCGTCCATAATTATGTTGTCATCTTTATGCCCTACCGTGACGGCTATCTCGGCCACATCCTCCACAAAGACAGGCTGAATTCGGTAGTCTCCTGAGCCAGAGACGACAAATATCGGAAACTTCCCGAGGAGCCAGGCGATGTTGTTAATGAGAATACCCTCCATCCCAAAGATTACTGTTGGCCGGATGATAGCGTAAGTCAGCCTGGAATCCATGATAGCCTTCTCTACCAGCGCCTTTCCCCTGAAGTAAGGGAACGGCGCTTCTTCTGAGGGGTTTGTGATGCTGCTGTGTACGATTCGGCGGATGCCGGCTTCTTCAGCAGCCGCGATGAGTGTTTTGCTGTTCTCAATGATCTTATCAAAAGTGGCTTTTCCCCGTGCAAAACGAACCCAGTACGTGTTGTAGAGTGTCTTTGCCCCCTTCAGGTTATCAATTAATCGGTCCGGGTTGTCAAAGCTAAACGGGTAGGCGACCACCTGGTTTCCGAATGGGTTATCACTGGCAGAGCGCCCGGTAAGGGTTCGCACTTTTCCGCCCATAGACAGGAGCCGCTGTGCTATGTATTTGCCAGTGTAGCTGAAAGCTCCGGTCACCACACTCAGCTCATCAGTTTTCATGTCTGGCATCTTCAGGGATTTAGCCTGATTCCCTTTTCTCATAACAAGCGATTCTTCAGTACCTATTCCTTGGCTCCATTAATCTAATAAGTAATATATCAATCTCCAGCCCCCCTGATGCGTAATTTTTTTGTAACCTCCACAGGAACCAATACCCAGTCGTCGCTGGTGCTGCCTTCATACCTGATAAGCTCGGTGTAGGTGTTTGATTTACTATAAGTGAAATTAATCCACTGGCTGCGGCCGGTGCGGTTTTCCAGCCGCAGCTCAAATTTAGCCTCCGTATCGGTTCTGACCATAATCGGAACCTTGAACTCCTCTACGAGCATGGTCTCCCTTACCTTTATCGGCCCGATGAATTCCTGCGATTTCAGGGTATGGACCGGCACAACATCATATCTAGGCATAAGTTTTATCAACTGGTGGGGAGCACTTTCCCTCTGCCAGGGCACAATCATCTCTACTAGCCTGTTCTGGAAACCTCCCGGCTGCCAGAAGATTATATTTCCGGTGTATGGATAGCCTTTCGGTCCTCTATTCATGAGTTCGGGGATAGTTAGTTTCAGCATCCGACCACGCTCAGTATCTACCAGTTCTTGGGTATATTTCTCAGTCAGCGGAGCCATGGGATCCTCTAGGGGATTATCATAAAGCTCTTCATAAATATCCCCTGATACGACCCCTGCTGGCAGGTAAAGCTCAAGATCATCAATGCTTTCTGAGGAATGGATGATGACCTGGTAGTAATAGCTGTAGGCAGGCCAGGCCTGGAAACCGCACCAGACCACAAAAAAGGCTAGGATAATTAAAACCACAACAGCCCCGATTTTGCGAATACCTCTTCTCACTATTGGCGCCAGAGCACCTATAAACAAAAGGCTGAAACCGCCAAATATGAAAGCATAGAAATATTGCAACGGGTAGATTACGTTAATAAGATCATTACGCCACATAATAGCTGTGGCCATTGTATAGCCCAGAAAAAGCAGAAAACCATTAAGCAACCCCCAGCGCCATGAGGAGAAGTAACCTAAGACGAATGCCAAAAGCGGCAAGAGGACAAAAAGCATGCTGTGGATCCCGACAGTTATTAGAGCACTGATAAAGCCGACTGCTAGGGCAATGAGTGGCAGGTATTTCTTTTTCATTTTCCAGTCACCTTCATACAAGTTCCAGTTTACAATCAAACTGCCAGAAGAGCAAAGCCAGAATATGGTCAACATGTCACCAGACCGACTCTCTGACTTTGCTCCAACCGATCCCCGCCCCCTTTTTGTCTTTTTAATTCCATAAAATTCATTACAATTATATCACGAGTGTGTGGAGGAGAGAGACAAATTGCTATCTATTGTAGTAGCCTAGCTAGGCGGTCCCTCAGGCGGTGGCTTGGATGGATATGGAGCATCCGGAAAGAGCAACTGGACTTCCACTTCGCCCTGTGGTGTAGCATAGCTGGCCAGAACCGTTGTTAGGTTGACCAGCCGGTCAAGCTCCTCCTTTGAAGTCTGGCTGGCGTCGTATTCCCAGCTGACGTGGTATGTCTCGCTTTCTCCAGGCTTGAGCGTAACTTGGCTTGGGCTGTTCCATATCCACCCGTCCTCATCGTTAGTCGCCATGCTAGCGAGTGACACCCGCAGGTCGCTAGCAACCTCATCGCTAATATTCGTAATTGTGATGCGAAAGCTAATCTGCTGGTGCGTGAGGTCATCACCACCTATGGTGAAGCTAACGTCGCTACTAAAAGTCCGTTCCTGCTGATTTTGCGGTGAGCTTTGCAGTTGCCACCCTGGCAGCAATTCCCCAGATGCTGTGGTTGGCGACTCAATCGTAATGCCCTCGTTAAAGTCGTAGAACTTAACGACCACCACTGCATCACCATGGACTGAGG
>SDBT01017522.1_pt1 | contig 11308 bp, 18 predicted proteins | sample 2277101 | NCBI WGS metagenome assembly SDBT01 (sample SAMN10404973, study PRJNA504765) | marine sediment metagenome | isolation source: marine sediment core GS10_PC15, 103 cmbsf | place: Arctic Ocean: Southern Knipovich Ridge | collected 2010 | reverse complement strand
CATAGTGATTTGAGATAATCATCTTGATTAATACCATTCGGAGTAGGGAAATGTGGAAGTTTGGGAGATTGAGTTATATCAAACGTTTCAACCCCATCATAAATTTTTTGAATGTTTCCCATCTCCCCACCCTCAAAACCTAATTTAACTAAATCACTAGCATTCTGTACATAGTACCGGTTATCTTCAAAAGCGGGGTCAATACTTTTAATAGCCTTACTTAAAGAAATATTTCCATGATATTTACACAGGAGTATCCTATTAGTAACCCTGTCCTTGTAGGTGTTATTTAAATAGTAGTTTGGGGTTAAGGGAACTACAGGTAAATCTAAGGAGTTTTTCCTTATTCCTTCAATAGGAGAAATCCCGCAGTAGGCAGCGTACTTTAAAGGTTTTACTTTTTCCCAATCTTCTATATGTTTTGTTATAATAGTTAAGTTATTAACATCAACAGACTCTACAAATCTGTCCCAATCTAATCTAGGACCATTATAATAAAATTCTGGGGAGTTTGCTAATTTGTATAAACTAAGTAAGGAATGCCAACCCTTCTTATTTTTACATAAAAGGATTACTGAATCATTTGCTTTATTTTCTCCATTATGTATTTCTGCCGGTTTTAGACAAAGTTTGAACTCTAAACCTAAGATAGGTTTCAATCCCTCCTCTAGCATAGCCTTGTGGTATTTGAATGATTGAGAGAGGTTCTCATCGGTAATAGCGATAGAGGGAAAGTTCTTACTCTTACAAAATCCGGCTAGAGATTTAGCCTTAGTTTGTGAATGACAGAAGGTGCCTTCAGTTCTACAGAATAGTGGAATATAATTCATACAAACTTTACGTGATAAAAGAGATAAGTTAATAGTGCGATTAACCCACTTATCCAAAAAGGGATGGATATTAATCCAAAAGTGATAAGACAGCTCAATCCTTTAAAATTAGGTCCTTCCATTATTAATCTCCCATCTTGCCCATTTTAAATCTCCTTGTTTTTTCATCCAGTAGGAGCACCATCCACTATTATATTATTGTGGACAGTGATAGCTACTGTCATCTTTTTAGAGGATAACCAATATCTGGTTTTTATAAAACTATCCAAAAGGAATTTGCTCGCCCTCATCTTTAACTGTTTCCTTTTTAGAGACTTCAGCCTCTGGTTTATTCCCCTGAGGAAAATCTAGCCCCTCAGCAAACAATCTGAGGTTATAGTAAGTTTTATCTCCATTAACAGATTTTGTGTTTTCTAAGGGTCCACTAGTTTGAAATCTTTTACCTTTTTTGTCTAGGTACTTTAGGGCTACACTAGCCACTCCCCCGTTAAACAGTACATCCAAATACAATGGATCTTTTTTCCATCCTGGATCTGATCCACACTTTACTACTACCACTCCCTTTTGACCAATTTCCTTTGCGGGCTCCACTACAAAAAAGTCACTAACTAGGCGATTCATAAAAATATCCTTTCAAGATTTTTTACAATTTTCAATAATGTTATCGATTTCTCGATGATTAAAAAAGTAATTCATAGCATCACACATACTAAAATTACCACTATCTAGAGTAAACTCTGTCTCTCCTTTTGCCTTCATATCTAATTGAGGTTCCCCATAATCAACAAATTCTTTACTAGAAAAAGAACAACATTTATTACATTTAAACCAGTCGTAGGTACACTCAGGTCTTTTTACTTGTTTTATTTGTTCAAAGGTTTCTCTTACTGTATCCATAGCGTGCTGTATATGCCAGTCATCAAAATAAAATGTAAAAGGTTTTTCAAATTGAACATACCAAATATGGGTCACTGGATTAGACTTAGGAAATAATTGTTTAATAGCCCAATAATACAAACACAATTGTATATCTTCATTTAAGGTATCCCAATTTTTATCTTTCTGAGTATGAAAGTCTTTCAATCTACCAAATTTATAATCTAGGTAATGAAGTCTATTTTCCTCATCAGAAAACCCCAAGTCAATAATACCATTAATTCTTAAGTATTCTCCACTGGGAAGTTTTGCCCACTCTTCTTCAATGGGTAATGAAAAATACTTTTCTATAAATTCTACTTTTCCGTGGTTTTCGGGAAACCAGTCATGTTTTTGGGCTTTATATAAAAAATCAACCAATCTATCTTTTTCTTTTGGGGGAAAATTTAAATGACTATTTTCTTTTGTGTGGTGGTCCCACGCTATATCAATTAATTCATCAAAATCATATTTAGGTTTTATCCACCCAAACACTTTATCTTTCTTTCTCTTTTTTCCTTTATCTTTTAATTGTTTAGCTTGAGCTACTGCTTCTAATACTGAATGTCCAGCACTACCAATAACTGTAATGGGAAAGGAGGCTTTTTCCCTATATCCTAATATTGTATTTAAAAACCATTGCATTCTACAACCTCCCTTAAAGGACATTGTTGATGAAGGGCTAAGTTTTTTTATTTCTATCATGTAGTTTTATTAAATTTTTTAACTCTCTTGTTTTTAATACTAACTCCCTTAATAGAATTTTACAAAATTCAGGATGTTCACGAATTAATTTTGGCATTTTGTCAGAATAGGTATTAATCTCAGTTAGACAATTTCCTGCATGTACGTATACTGTATGAGTATTTGAATCCTTTGTCTTTTGTATTTTAGCAAAATTTCCCAAGTTTCCAAGACTTAAATCACCACTTTCATTTTTTGAAATTTTGTCATATAGTTTATCACTAAACTCTTTACCATGATCTTTTAGTAAATCAAGTTCATCATTATAAATAGTAAGCGTTGTTAAAAAACCCATTACAAAATCTCCTCTAATATTTTAAGAAGTGCTTTTTTAGATTCTAATAAGTTTATACTGGAATTATCTAGAGTATGTTGACAATGTTTATTACTAACTAATTCACTGTCATGAGTGTCTTTGTGGGGTTTCCTAGTAAGGAAAATATTTGTACCACCTATTTCATTTACTTCTATTTTTTCATTATCAAATCTTGTATCTTTAATGAGTGCAAATTTAGCATTAGAATTTTCAATATTTTTCAATAAAGAGAATATCCAAACACGTTCCCACATTTTCCTCATAATATTTGTGCCGAAGTATTGTAGAACTTCCCTACCAGTCATAGGTCCATGAATATGATAATAAACATTTTTTTGTTCTGGGAATTTATTTACAAGTCTATTATACCCAAATTCATTTGTAATTACACCGGGCATATTCTCCCAATAAAGATGGGTGTGTTTATCTTTACCCTCTCTATCATATAGGAAATAAGGATCTATATCAAAGTTGTTTATTAAAATTTGTTTTAGAGATTCTGCCCAACTAAAAGTTTGAACTAATTCGGGCATTATACTACTAGGGTCTACAACTACTTCATCTACTTTTATATCATCATTACTTATATCTAGGACTTTATTAAATCCGGCACTAGTACAAAGGACTGCTGTAACAAAATTACAAAAAGTATCTTTACCAGATTCTTTACTTCCATGAAAACTAATTATTTTAGTCAATTAAATTTCCTTATTACAAATTTCACATACGGAATAAGAATCATTTCCTCCCGAAGCATCTCCACAAAAATAACTTATTGGATGACAACATTTTTCTTGTATTGTTTTTATTTCATTATTTATTTTTTCTATGTTTTTTTTGTACTTTTCTTTTTCCTCTTCTATTTTTTGTCTGAGTCGAAGAACTATATTTTCTTGATTTTCTAAATAACGTATTTCTGTTAAAGAAAACTTATTTTTTGTAATTAAAGTGTGAATTTGTGCAGTATTCATAGTGAGTACCTTTCTAAAATTGGATTAATAATTGATTGTATTTCAGAAGAAGACAACTCACCCACATCTTTCTTGTCAAATTTAGGGACCACAAAATTAAATAAATTTTTATTTTTCTCAACTATGTTTGCCGCACTTTTTCTTCCGGCTTCATCATTATCAGTCATTATTATTATAGTGGTAGTTCCTAAATTATTCAATAGCTTATTTTGATTGTTAGTCATTGCCGCACCAAACAAACCCAAAGAACAGTGGATGCCAGCCTTCTCAAACGCTAAAACATCTCCTACGCCTTCAGTGAGGATAGCCACACCGTAGGACTTAATATATGATGCCGCAAACCAGGAGTTATATAAACTGTTATCCCTGTTGAATCCCTTTGAGTGTAACCACTTAGGAGTCCAATCATAGTGAGTTCTAGCAGTGGCAGCTACAACATTAACATAATTTCTATCATAGATGGGTACTACAGTTCTATATCTAAATAATTTTTTATCATTAAAGCAATCCCCAACTTCATACTTTTCTAAGAGTTGGGCAGGATACCCCCTCTCTAAGAATTTCTTAGATGGAATATCTAAAGTTTGTATATGGCTTTTAGGTATTATGGTTTTGTTAATGGCTTCCTTATACTCGTAGATGTTATGATTATTGATAATCTCATCAGAGTCTAATAAATCTTTTTTATATGGAATATTGTTTTTTTCACATAAAGCTCTAACTAGCCCAGTTCCACAATTTCCATATTCCTCGTGACATCCCCTCGTAAAGCATTTCCAGTAATTACTCCTCTTATATAAAATAAATGCTGTTTTATTATCACCATCATGAACTGGGCAAACACCTTGATAGATTTTTGGTCCTTCTTTAACTTCTAAATGAAAGAAGTCAACTATTTTATTCATCATCAATTTCTAATTTATTTTTTGCTACTTTTGAAAATAATTCTTTTTCTTTTATCTCAAAATAGTCTCCTGTAACTTGATAGTTAATATAATCTCCTTCATTTATACCTCTCCCATGTCTACAAATGATTGGGATTAGTTTATAATTTCCGGCATTAATAATATTTCTTTTTAATTCCCACTCGATTTCATCTCCACTTTTTTCTTTAAAAATTGAAAAATTAGAGCAAAACCATCCAATTCTATCTGATTGAGAAATAACGTCAGTAGTCTCTTTGCTAATTCCATCTCTATTTAATTGGGTAGGGACTAGAGCAGGTATTTTGTAAGTTTTTGCAAAGTTATGAAGACTACTTAATAAATAACCAATTGCCTCATATTCCTTCATAGATCCCATTGATTTTGGGTCTGTCAACTTTATATAGTCATATATTATTAAACACTCATTAGCCTCTCCGGTAGGCTTAATTCCGGGCACTTTGTATAACCATTTTTTCATATAGGCTATTTGTTCATCAAAAGAGTACCCAACTACATTTTTATGCCACAAATTTGTATCACTAATTCTATCAGCATGCTCAAATAGTTTTTTTTGTTCATAATTAGTTTTTGTAAATTGCCCAGTTTCAATGTTTGAGATACTAATCTTAGATAGATTAGCCATCATGCGAGGAATTTGCTCAGTTTCATCTAATTCAGTATCTATGTAAAGTACAGGAATATCTAAATTAAAAGCTAATTGCATAGCTACATTTAGACAAAATCCTGATTTAAAGTGTTTCATTCTGGCACCAATCATATTGATGGTACCGCTTCTTAATCCTCCACCTATTAAAAAATCCCATATTGGGAATCCTGAAGATAATCCGACTTGTTCTGTAGGATTTTTTTGTTTATCTTCTAAATATTTTTTTGCTGCCGCGCCTAGATTAATAGGGTCATCATTATCTATAACATTTTGAGAAAAGTTAGTTAAGGGGGCTTCTACTATAGAAAGAATTTCTCCTATTTTTTCATCACCAGTTACTTCAGTTAAAAGAGTTCTTGATTGATCTAATTCTCTAATCAAGTTTCGCGTAATGGAGAGTTTTCTTATTTTTTGGGCATATTTTTTTAAGTTATTAACATTAACCCCAAAATTAATTATTTGCTCAATGTGTTGTTTTACATTGTTGTCGGCTAAGATTGTATTTAGACCAAGGTCTTGGGCGGATGAAAATATGCATGCAATATCTAATTCTTCAATGCCAGCCTGAAAAGCTTTTCTAAAACAAGAAAATAATATTTGATTATTGTTTACGGTAAATATCTTAGGAGAGTTTATTATTGTATCTATTTCTATAAAACTTTTAAGACCTCCTTTATAAATTCCGGCTAATACTGCTTTTTCTGATACAACATCTGATAGGATCAACGTATACCTCTTCCATTAGCAATGCATTTATTGCAAATATAACCCCAAGTATCATTGATTCTTTTTAGTTGGGAGGAGAATACCTTAAAACTCTTACCACATCCAACACAATGATAATCTTTTTTTTGTGCTTCTGGTCTTGAGGGTTCTACATAGAAGGGAGTGCTTAAGTCTCTCTTGTCAGCCTCTATTGCTGCTTGATGAACTAACTCCTCTGGGGCTGTAAAATCTTGTTGGGGTATTGCCTTTTTCTTTTTTAAATTATTTATAATATTTAGTTCTGCGTCGTTTAATTCCACTTTTTTACCTTTCCTAAATCTTTAAATAAATCTGAGTACTGTTTGACTAAATTGGATATTTCTTCAGTATCCTGATAGAAAGCTAAAGCTTTCTGTTTTAATATTAGTAGTGATCTTAACATAGGATTTTCATTAGCTATAGCGTTTATTTTTATATCTTTCGCCACAAACTCCTTAGAGTCTAAAAAATAATTATTCCATTCGGGTGAACATATTCTACTTATTTCAGAATTGCACCACTCTATAGTAGCCTTATGTCTATTTGTTTCTAACCTTAAAGTAATAGAATATTGTAATAATTCTGCCGCCCTCTCTAAACATGTTTCTGCTTCTAGGGCACTTAATTCCCCTTCCTGTAAACTTAAATATTTTGATACCTCTTCAATATTCTGGTTTACCTTTTCTAGTCCTAATTTTTTTAATCTTTGATCAAGTTTTTCTTGAAATGGTTTGTCGCAGCTTGTTTGACCACTCATACTTTGTTTCATTCCAGTTAAGTTTAATTAATTTAAATTTATTTATTCTACACCATTCTTCCTTTTGGGAGTCTAAGTATTGAGCATGAGCAAATTTAGTTTTATTTTTATGAAAAAAGTGAGTATACTCATCATGTTGTTTACCATTAACTTCAATAGCAACCCCTAAACTAAATATCATTATATCTATAAAGAGGGTGGTAGATCTGTTTATTTTTATAGAGGTATCTTCGGCAATATGGATAAGAGGATATAAGGATTTAATTAGAAAAAGGGCTTCTTTATGAAGTTCGGATTTATTGTCACTATAATTTATTTTAACAGGGTAATGCTTACCATCAACTCCTAAGAAGTCCACTTTTTCACTTCTTCAGTTAAAAACTTTAAAACTTCTGGATTTTCTTTTAACATTGCACAAAATTTTAACTCTCCATTTCCTTTATACTCTTTTTCTTTATAGGATATTTTATACCACGCACCAGCTTGCTCTATTACTTTTATTGTTGTCCCTATGTCAAATATTTCCGCAACCTCATCCACACCTTCACCAAACCTTACATAGGAGATACCCTCTAGATCTGGAGCCCCAAGAGCTGATGTTTGAGTCTTCCAGTGAATTTTTAAACCAATAGTTTTTCCCGTAGTTGGGTCTTCCCACATTTGTTTATATCTTGATGCCAATTTAAAATCGGCAGCATATTGAATTTTATTACCACTAACTTCATGAATGGTAGATCTACTAATTCCCGTATCACTCACTTGATGAGTTATCATTACTATAATATTTTTACTTACCTTAATAATCGGAGCTATTAAAGTTGTAAATTTTGATAATAGGTGGGGAATATTAGATCGATCTTGTTGAGTAAAATCTTCAACCATTAGTTTTTCTGAACATAAAGCTGACACAGAGTCAATAATAACAAATATGTTTTTTTCGGTTTCTAACTTATTTTTTACGAAAACTAAAAAATCTTCGGCTGAATATATTTCTTTTTCATTAGATGACATCACCTCTAATTTTTCTTCACTTCTATCTAATCCAGATTGTTTTAAATCTCTTCTAGTTAATCTGTGTTCAACATTGGCTATTACTACTTTGTATCCATTTTCTTGAGCTTTCTTAGCCATTCTAAGAGCTATAGTAGTTTTTCCTATTTTGTACTTACCTGTTATAATTGTAGTACTTCCGGGGGTAATTCCTCCTCCTAGCAGTCTATCTAGAGTAGGGGACATACTAATAGGTTCAGGATCATCTTCTATAATGGAATCGGCACTCAATATAGCATTTTGTAATTTTGCTATTCTTTTGTTTATTGTATTAGCTTTAGCCATCTAGAAGATCCTCAATTTTGTTAGAACGGTTTAATTTTTTATTATCAATAACTTTATTGACTTTTATATTTTCGGGATTTAATTTAGGTTTTACTTTATAGGTATTTAAGATGTTTTTAAACCAATCAGAATTTAAAGAAGATAATATTGAATATTCTGGTTCATTTAGAGCCCCCAAAACTTTTTTCTCTCCATATTTTTCTATTAATGGATAAGCTAAAGTTAATTGGTAGAAGTAATACTGTTTCCATGCCGGGGAAATACTCCAAAACTTTTCAGGCAATTCTACATTAGATTGAGTTGCCCGTCTTTCACACATTATTTCCGCAGCTTTTTGTCCTGCAGTGACTTTTCTATCTGTGTAGTTAGAGCTGTATTTAGTCACTATGTATAAATCGACTCGGTATACCAGCAGTTGGAGCCTTAACAGATGAGTCAATGGCTTGAGATGCTGTTTGATTCATTGTCACTACAGCACCTCCTGGTCTTCCCAACAAATCTTTAGTTTTTTTAGATTGTATAAAACTCAAAAGATTTTCTTCAGAGGCGTCAATCTTATTCAAATCCATACTTTCAAGGGTTTCATCTACAATAGTGCGGGCTCTAGCTGGCTCAATAGATTGCTCAATTAAACTTCTAAATACTGAGTCGGATATCCCTTGCCACTCTGTGGATAACTGAACAGTCGTTCCAGGCATTTTTAAAACTTCTGGTTCTTGAGCCTGTTTAACAGGCTCTACTGTAACTGGTGGATCACTTTCTACAGTCATTAGTTCTGCTACAGTTTCCACGACCATCTTTTTGATATCGTTTTTAAATTCATCAACATCAAACATAGCTAAATCAGCAGCGAGATCTGGACCCTTTACAAAATCTTCGTTTCGAGCTTGCTCAACGCCCAGAAGGATGGACTTTAAATGTTTTGTTACCATCTGACTACCCGTTTTTAATTTTAACTTTTCATTAATCTCTTTAACGCTTAATCCTTCTTTAGAAAAGGTTTCTGCTGCAGCTCGCTGCATTTCACTCAATGGCATTACATTAATCTCCTTGCTTGGTTAAGTTGTTGTGTATCGCCAGTCTTTAAAAAATCTATATAGGATTCAAATCCTTGTTTAGTTACTGATTGAAAACTCCACATGGGGATTCCATGCATCAATTTTTCAGAATCTCTTTTGTGTTCAGGTTGTTTTGGGTTAAATATAGAAAAATTAGGATTATATTTTATGAAGTATCTTGCATTCCCATTATTGTATACTATTTTTTTGGCACAAGATTTAGGTCTTGTTTCTGGAGTTGTATTTATGTTAATCCCTTTATCCCAAGCTATATCTACTGCCGGGAACCCATCTTCTGTAGTGTAGTCTGCGTCATCCTTATGACAATATACTATAGAATAACTATTCATTCTTTTTTCTCCAATTTGGTTTACCGTGTACCTTTCTTTCCATTTTTTCGTTATTTCTTTTTCTGATATCGGCTTTGTAATCTTCTGAGTATTTTGATTCGTTCCTGTCAGCGAGTGAACCCAGAGTTTTTATATCTTGAAACATAGAAGGGGATTCACTCATCCAATCCCGACTTACTCCTGATGATGTTCCACAATATTCACATTTGGGAATTGTTGCACTTTTTGACATTGGGAGACTTTTTTCAAAGTGGCTAGTAATAGCATTATTATCTTCACAGTTAGAACATTTAAATATATAAATTGGCAAATTATTTAGTCCAAATCTTTGGGATAGTTCTTACGATATTATTTTTTGATCTTCCTGTTGTAACCATGTCGATAAATATTCTACCCACAATAGTAAACACCTCCAACCCCTTGTTTGTTACATTTTGTATAGTTCCTTCACCAAAGTACCCCATATCGACAGAAGGTTCATCAAAATCATCTCCATCCCAAATATCATTTGTTTGAATATAAATATTTATCCCCCTTATTAAATTTTTCCAATCTTTTACCTCGGTTTTATATTTTTTTATTGATTTTTGTGTTCTTTTTTTATCTAAATAAAACGCATATCCGCACTCTGTACATTTTTTTATTTTTCCATCAAAAATTGCACCACAATCAGGACATATTTTTTTTACTGGACGTCGTCCCTTTTTTTTCTTTTCTTTTTTATGACCTAAAGCATATTCCACAAACCATTCTCCAAATTTTTGTCTAATTGAACTCAATTTCATCTATCCTATCATACACCTTTTGATAAATCTTATCAAGCTCCCTCTCTAATTTTTTTACAAAACCGCCAATTGTAGGAATGGTTCTAGAGTCTTCCCTTCCACCCCATATAATTTTACCCTTTGTTTCTGTGGGATTTAGGGCAACTGTACGTTTGGGCGGTAATACTACTTCTTCAAAGAATAATAAAAAGGAGGGAACGTTATAATTTCCACTATAATAAGAGAAATAAAGATTATCTTTAAGTAAACCACTTCTATAGATTTGAAAATTGGATGGCTTGTTAGGATCAACAAAGATTGTCATATTCAACTCCTTTTTTAATAACCAATTTTCTCTTAATAATTTTCTATTTTCTAATTCTAATTTTTTATTGGTGTGTTGTTGTCTATTAATTATTTCTTGGAGTTTCTTTGACATGTTCTATTGGATAGATTAAGTAAAGACCAGATAAAGAAAGTATTATATAGAAGATTTCAAAAAGTCTTACCTCTTTATAAAACTGAGCAATAACAAAAGTAAGGGGAGTTAATAAAGATATAAAAAGGAGTAGTTTGCCGAAATTTATTTTATAATTCCAGTCTGTCTCCTTGCTGTTAAATATAGGAGTTTTGTATGGATTTAACATATTATTTAGAGTTTACATAAGCTAGTAATTCATCAAACTTTTTCTTTTTTCTTTCAAGACAAAATCCACCATTATATATTTGAGAGCATAAATTAATTATTTCTTGTCTGGAGTAAATCCCCCACATAGCTCCTTTTTTATGTGGTTTTATTTTTCCAAAATTTCCTATTAAGTTATAAAAATCTAATAAAAAGTCGGAACAAATGCAACATATTGACCATGATGATTTGTATCGTTTTTGATTAGTACAAAATTTAAATCTAATATGTCCGTCACCATCAAAA
>SDBT01017521.1_pt1 | contig 11308 bp, 11 predicted proteins | sample 2277101 | NCBI WGS metagenome assembly SDBT01 (sample SAMN10404973, study PRJNA504765) | marine sediment metagenome | isolation source: marine sediment core GS10_PC15, 103 cmbsf | place: Arctic Ocean: Southern Knipovich Ridge | collected 2010 | reverse complement strand
TCATTTCTTGTTCAAGTTCTGTTCATATCTTAATAAGTTGTTTTACATCTTCTTTATCAAAGGTTATAAAACTACTGTAAGCAATGTCTTCATCACTTTGTCGAACACTGATATATACTTTACCTTTTTTATATATTGATTGTTTAATATCATAAATCAATCTTCAATATGCAATAATAATTATGCAATAATAATAATTCAATTTTATTCATGGCCACAACGATGTTCTTTTATCACTTCAATTCCATTCGAATTATTCTGAACTTTATTACGTTGCGCAAGAAATTGATAAATTTCTTCAAAATCATAGATCTGATTTGTACAATTTGTAAATCTTACAGCACCAAATTGATTTTCAAATTTTGTTTTCAATTCTTGTATTGATAATATATTAGGATTTTCATCAATAAAATCCATTAGTGTATGTGCGTGTATTACTTTATCCATTTTGTTTTGGCTTCCATCCAAATTGTTTAAGATTAATTCTATTTTTGGTGTCAAATATAATTCCTTCATTCTGTAATAACGAAGATTGAATTTTAAATCCATCGCTTTGTTCAGGAAAGCTGATTTGCCCTTTGCTATTTATCACGCGGAACCATGGTATATCAGTACCTTCCTTAAGTGTTGCCAATGCAAAACCTACTAAACGTGGATTTTGGATTCCCGCAATAAATGCGATCTGTCCATATGTTGCAACCTTACCTTTAGGGATTTGCTTAACAATATCTAAAATTTGTTTAAAAAGTTGGTCTTTTGGCATAATTAATTTGTTAGAGTATTAACGTGTTAATATGTTAACGTGTTAATGTGTTAAAAGAAATTTTGAATGTTGAGTTTTGAATGTTGAGTTAATTAATCCGCGATTTCATATTATCTACGGGTTATTTTTCATTTAGCATTTAAAACTTAAAACTTTAAAAATTGGATTGCTTTTTATTTTGCATTTAAAATTCAACACTCAAAATTCAAAACTTTTGTATTCTGTATTCTATTCAACAAAATAATTAATGATCTCAATTGTAGCTTCTAAAATTAAAACCGGTTCTTTGGGGGTATGAAATGCAATTTTTTGCTCCTCTCCAACATATTGCTCAACGATTTCCGTGTTGCCAATTTTTTCTAATATATCATAACCTTCCATTAACTGACCGAAAACGGTATATTTACCATCAAGGTGGGGTCTTGGTACAAGACATATATAAAACTCAGTACTACCGCTATTTGGGTCTTCACTTCTTGCTAATCCGACAGTTCCGGTTATATGGGGGTATTTATTGAATTCAGCTTGAACAGTTGGAATATCATTTTCTCCACCGTCACCGGCTTGTATTACATGGTCTTTTACAACTCGATAAAATGTTAAACTATCATAAAACCCTTCTTTTACTAGATTTTTGAATTTATCTACAGTAAGAGGTGCGGCATCTTCAAAAAACCTGAATTGCATATTACCGTAATTAGTTTTTATAACGCACACTTCCAAAGATGCTAATGAATCGGGTTCACATTGTGCTGAAAGTGGTAACACCAACATGATAATAATCGATAAAAACATTATAATTTTCTTCATAAAATAATTCCTTAATTAGTAAAATATTTATTATTTTTGTTCTGCAGATTCATCCTCTTCCATTATACCGAAAGTATTACCTTCTGTATCTTTACAGTATGCGAAATATCCAACTCCCGGGACGGTCATTTTTTTTGTTAAAACGGTACCGCCGTTTTTCTTTACACTGTCCATAAAATCTAATACATTTGGTACATCAATTGTATTTATAGTGGAAGTATTTGGATCCTCCCTTTTCATTATAGCACCGTCAATTCCATGTTCTTTTCCACCATTCGTTGAAACTAACCAATATTCAAGCGGACCATCCCACTTATTAATTTTCCAACCAAAAACCTTTGAATAAAATTCGGTTGCACGGTCTGTATCATCTACGGCAATTTCAAAATGTATAACTCTAGGCATATTAACTCCTGTTATTATTTTTCTAATTATACGCATAATAATACAGACTATTCAAGAAAATCTATCTTGAGATATGGTTTTTCTTCCCGTAACTTTTAATATATGACAAAAGAAAATACCAAGAGGAAAAATTTATTTCTAATTGATGGCTACGCCATGCTGTACAGGTCGCATTTTGCATTTATTCGTAATCCGCTAATGACTCGGCAAGGATTACCCACGAGTGCTTTATTTGGTTTTAGTAATCAAATTTTAAATTTAGTGAAAAAAGAAAACCCTGATTACATCGCAGCGGTTTTTGACACTTCGAAAAAAACATTCCGTCATGAAAAATATCCGGAGTATAAAGCCACACGGGAAAAAATGCCCGATGAGCTGCGTGAACAACTTCCCCATTTATGGAATTTGCTCAATGCAATGCAAATAACAACATTATCCAAACCCGGCTTTGAGGCCGATGACATCATCGGCACTTTGGCGAAATGGGGTACCGAACACAACCTAGATGTTTATATTGTAAGCAGTGACAAAGATTTTATGCAATTAATAAATGATCATACATTTATGTATAAATCCATTGGACGGAATTTAGAGACGGAAATAATAGGTAGAGAAGGTGTAATAGAAAAATGGGGTGTACCACCTGAAAAAATGATTGACTTAATGGGATTGATGGGAGACGCTTCTGACAATATACCAGGTGTGGCGGGGGTAGGAAAAGTATCTGCAAAAAAACTAATTTTAGAATATGATACACTAGAAGCTTCACTTGACAATGCGGAAAAAATAGGTAATAAAAGAGTTCGAGAAGGATTGCTCAATAATCGCGACAATGCTATTCTCAGCAAAGAATTAGTGACCATTGACACTAATGTTGAATTGGATTGTAATGTAGAACAATTAATACGCAACGAGTTTGATTTTGAGGCACTATCCGAACTGTTTACACAATTTGAATTCTCCGGGTTATTAAAACAATTGCCCAATTTCCAAATTGAAACTATTCCTGAAACTATTGAGTCTGTAAAAGACTATATAACTATAATAAATAACGATGATTTAAAGTCATTCATTAATAGTATACAATCCACGAAACCAATTTCAATAGACTTAGAAACAACATCTATCGATCCAATGTTGGCTGAAATTGTTGGATTAAGTTTTTCAACTGAGAAAGATAAAGGTTTTTACATACCAATTCTATATAAAGAAAAGTCAAAAAATAATTTTGGAGATGATGATTTACAAAATGTATTGGCATTATTAAAACCAATTTTCGAAAATGAGAAGATTATTAAAATCGGACAAAATATAAAATATGATGCCTTAATATTGAAAAGATTTGGAATTAATGTAAATGGTATAGGATTTGACACAATGCTTGCTGCACATTTGGTAAGCCCTGAAACAAGATCATATAAAATTGATAATTTGTCTTTAGAATATTTGAATTATCGGATGATGCCGATTGAAGAATTAATTGGTACGGGAAGAAATCAAATAACAATGGCTGAAGTAGAATTAGAGAAAGCAGCATTTTATGCGGTAGAAGATGCTGATATAGCATTACAATTATATGAAATATTTAGAGAAAAGTTAGCCGAAAATAACTTAACAGATTATTATGAACAAATAGAGTTACCGCTTATCAAAGTACTTTTAGATATGCAGAAAGAAGGTGCTTATGTTGATGAAAAATTATTGAAGTCCATGTCTGCAGAACTCGGCAAAAAACTAGACCAATTAATAATGGATATTCATAAAGAAGCCGGAACGGAATTCAATATTAATTCAACTCAGCAATTAGCAAATATATTATTTGATATGAAAGGATTACGTCAAATACGAAAACGATCTACTGCTGAAGAAGTATTAAAACAATTAGTAACGGAAGACCCGTTGCCAAGTTTGATGTTGGAATACCGTAAATTTAACAAGTTAAAAAATACGTACTTAGATCCATTCCCTGAATTAATTAATACAATAACTAAACGGATTCATTCCAGTTTTAATCAAACCGTTGCAGCAACGGGACGGTTATCGAGTCAAAATCCTAATTTCCAAAATATTCCGATTCGAACAGATGTTGGTCGTGAAATGCGTAAAGCTTTTCGTCCACAGGAGAAAGGATGGAAAATATTATCGGCTGATTATTCACAAATTGAGTTACGAATTATGGCTCATTTGAGCAAAGATCAAGAGTTGATCAAGGCGTTTGAAAATAACGAAGATATTCACACACGAACGGCATCATCAGTTTTCGGCGTACCAATTGAAGACGTGTTGCCGGAAATGCGTCGCACCGCGAAAATAGTAAATTTTGGAATAATGTATGGCGCCGGACCGTTTAGAATGAGCAATGAATTGGGAATTCCTCGTAGTGAAGCTCAGGTAATCATTGATGTATATTTCAAGCGATATTCAGGCATACAAAACTACATTGACGAAACTCTTGAACTCGCTCGTAATAAAAAATATGTTCAAACAATTCTCGGAAGAAAACGCCCGGTTTGGGATATAGATAACGACAATCATATTCGAAGGGAAGCAGCAAAAAGAATGGCGATAAACATGCCGATACAAGGAACTGCTGCCGAAATGATAAAAAAAGCTATGATTTCTATACATGGTAAAATCCATTCGGATGTAGAAAATAATGGATATAATATGGCAAAGATGATATTGCAAGTCCATGATGAATTATTATTTGAAGTTCCTGAAGATCAGGTAGAAGCGTTATCTAAAATGGTAGTTAATGAAATGGAGAATGCGCTCCCACTATCTGTCCCAATTGTTGTAGATTGCGGGGTAGGTAATTCTTGGTTTGAAGCGCATTAAAATTCTAAATTTAATTTATATTATTAGAGAGGCATAATATGAAAAAAATATTATTGTTATTAACTCTCATCATTGTCATTAGTTGTTCTTTGGATACTTTCAATTCCGATAATTTAGCTTCGTGGTCAATCAATTTAGATTTACCACTATTCAAAACAAACTATACTATTGGTGAAATGCTTAAAGATTATGATGAATTAGGTGTTGAATATTATCCTGATACCGGAGACTCAATTTATGTTTTTAATGTATCAACTCCACATGAAATAGAAGTTAATTCTGCAATAATAAAAGATGGAGATTTGGTACTTCCATTTCAAGTAAATGTACCAGATTATGAATTAGAAATTCCTACATTACCTGACGAATTGAATGGAATTAATTTTGTTGATATTGATCTTACGCTCGAAGTTGATTTATCACAATTCAATGTTTCATTAGCAGATTCAGTTATTGTTAATACAATCTTGTTAACCGCAACAAATGATTTTGGCGAGAAGGCAGAAGCCACAATTACTAAGCAAGATATTTTAGTCGATAGTATATTAGTTGTCAACGAACCTGAAGATTTAATAAATATTCGCCCAACAACTGTTATAATTAGTGGAGATATAACTGTTTATCCTTCTGAGCAAGCAGGAAACCAGATAGATGAGAAAATTATATTGATCTCAAATTTACATGCTCCGTTAGAACTAGAGATTACCGAAACTTCAACATTCGATAATTCTCCTCAAAAAATAGAATTAGATGTGGATGATCAGTTATTTGAATCATTTACTTTATTTGTCGAGATTGATAATCAAATGGAAATTGGAGGTGATTTGCAATTTCTTATATCTCCTGATACCATGAATTTCGAACCAAATTCACCTATTGTTCCTGATACACTGTTTTCCATCCAGTTATTACCCAATCAATTTCAAACTGAAACTATTGTGCTAGGTTCTGAAAAATTTGATTTATTAGCCGATTCGACCTATATGAAAACATTTTTCAGTTTTATCGGTATGACTGATGCGCCATCTCGATTCTTTACGAATGATTCAATCAAAGTTCTTCTTTATGGTAGTGCAGAATTATTGATTGATCCTCAAAATATGGGCAAAGAGGAGTAGGTGCAATCATGAAAAAAATATTAATATTATTAGTTTTATGTAGCTATGTATTTACCCAAAATATAATGATTCCTGCATCTATGGGTACTGCCGGAACAATTGCAACGCAATCGCGCGGCGATGATGTAATTGGTTGGAACCCGGCAAACTTAGGATTTAGAGATAATCCTGATTTTTCGATAAGTTTTGGTGTAATTCCAATTGTTCCAATTCCTGCCATTATGTTAGAAAATAGTGCAGTTTCAATCAACTGGTTAGGTGATTATTTGTTTAGCGGAAAATATCTTGATAATAACACAAAAGATAAAATGTTAGGAGTATTTACTGATGATGCATGGGACTTAAATCCATTGATGTACGCTAAGATATTAGGGGTTTCGTCCGGTGATTTTGCTTTTTCTATTGGTGCTGAATTAAACTCAAATATTACCCTACCAGCTTCGATTTTAAATTTTGCTATGTACGGTAACAAATTTGGTGAAGAAATATCTTTCGATAACATCGATGGCAGCGCACAAGCGGTGATTCCATTTGCACTTGCTTATGGATTCCCGTTGAAAATTCCTAATCTTGATTTTGGGAAAAATTATCTCGGATTTGGGGTGAAATTATTATGGGGAATTGCTAATGGAGAAGTTGATAATTTTGAAGGGGGATTGACCACTTATGTTGATCGAGTAGTTGGTACGGGGTCCGGTAAAGTTAAATATTCGACAGATGGTTTTGGTTTGGCTTTCGATCTTGGATGGGCGTTAAAAATTGGCGATAATATTACGGCAAATTTAGCAGTTCAAAATTTATTTGGTTATATTAAATGGAAAGACAAGAATTCTGAAATGAAAGAGTATTCATTTGATGCCAACATAGAAGTGACTGATGATTTTGAAGGTTTTTTAGATGAAATTGCTAATAATGATACAACATATTCCATAAAGGGATATACTTCTGATTATCCAACTTATTTGGTAGCCGGTTTTGAATATGATGTTATGCCGAGTGTCCAATTATTCTTGAATTATAAACAATACTTTAACGAAGAATTTCAATATTCCACAACACCTCGTTTGTCTGTAGCGACAAAAATGAAACCTGTTAATTGGTTCCCAATTCGGATGGGAATTGCTTTAGGAGGATATGAAAAATTTCAATTCGGAATTGGTTTTGGTCTGCATGCCAAGCATTATCATTTCGATTTGGGAATATCGCAAACCGGTGGAGTGTTTAATTCTGCTCGCGGCTTGGGAATATCAATTGGTCAAAAAATACTATTTTAAATGTGTTAACGTGTTGAGATGTGAACGTGCTGCTAAGGTATGAACGTGTTAAGGTGTGAACGTGCTAAGGTGTTTATGGTCTATGCTACACTTTGACAAATATTCACGTTTCAATCTTAAATCTTCAGTCTTAAATTTTCGGTTGTAAATCTTAAATATTCGATAGTAAATAGTCAATAATCAAGAAAAATGGAAGCTAGTATAACATTTAAAAAAGTTGGTCAACTAATTGAAGGTAAAACTGTTTTGGCCGGTTTATCGTTCGGAATCGAAAGGAATTCCACTGTAGCTATCATTGGCGATAATGACGATTCCGGTCTTACCGAATTTTTACGTATAATAGCAGGATTAAGTGTTCCCAATTATGGTTCCCTATACATCCACGGGCTTGATAGTATCAAAAGACAATCAGAAATCCGCAATTTAATTGGCTATGTTCCATTCGAGAATGATATGGATCCCTGGCTAACAGCTAAACAGAATATCAGTTTCATTAATAGTTTTTACAATGTTAATAAACAGGAATATATTAAGAAATATAAATTTTATGTAGATGCACTAGAGTTGAACGAAAAATTAAATATTGATGTTAATAAATTGTCTCCGGGAGTATTGCGAAAATTTACATTATTAAGAGAGTTGTCCCGCGATCCTAATATTCTCGTGTTAGATCATCCGACTGCTTTTATGAATGCAAAAGATAGATCTCTTACTTGGAATTTATTGCACTCTTTACATAATAAATTCACAATGATATATAGCAGCACATCATTGAACAACATTGAAAAATTCCATGACAGAATTCTAGTATTTCATGACGGTAAAATTGACTTGGATGACAATCTAAGTAATATGTTGAAAAGCTGGATGGGATATTATCAATTTACAATTCAGTTTGAGAAATTCCTTACTCCGTTATTTCATAAAATTGAAGGGGTTAAAGATATTATGCATCCTACTAAAAAGGAGAATACTTTATTATTTAACGCAAATGACCGATCTGTCCTTTTACGAGTTATGACATTACTTACAGGAGTTACAATTACGGATATTAACATAAAACGATTTCATCTCAGGGATTTACTGGCTGCAAGATATGTGCGTGAGGGAATTGTATGATCCCAACATTATTAAATCGACGCTTTTGTATAATAAAAAATCGATTATTTACAACTCTTGGTCTGCTACTCATTTTACCGATATTTCTTAATGTAGTAATAAATTTACCATTTAAACGGTTGGTCGTAAATCCTTTTTGGAATATTCCTCATGAACAATGGATCTACCCCGGACTCACAATAATTGTTGTTATAATGATGATGATACCGTCGGTTTACCGAGATTTATTTGAACTGCGAATTCATAAAAAAATACTTCCGGCGTTGGCTTTGACACCAGTATCAAAATCATTGTACCTCTATAGTTTTTTAATTACTATACTTATTGAAACTATGGTTTATACAATTTTGGTAATGATAGTGTATTCGATCTTAATTGCTCCCGGTTTTGGTCTTTGGGAGTATTTAATAATGTTTCCATTCTTTTTGCTATATATCGCCTTAGGAGCGAATATTTTAATCACATTATCATTGATGGTAGATAAAACAACCTTATACAATTTACTTATGTTAATGTTTTTCTTATTTATTGTGTTTGCTTCCGGAACTGTTATTGAATTTGAATACTTCCCTGAAATTATCGGTAATCTATTAAGATATCTTCCAACTGGACAAATTATGCAATCGCTGCGCATGGCTTTATTTAGCGGTGTAATAAATTGGTTAATACTTCTTAGTGCCTTAGTTACTATAATTTTGTGGGCTTATTTTAACGGTCTATTATTTAAGAAAAGATTGATCAAATGATCGCATATTTATCAGGTGCTATGGAAAACGCTAAAAATGAAGGTTCAGCATGGCGGAGCGAAATTACTATTTGGCTAAAAGATGAATTAGATCATTCAGTAATTGATCCGGTAATTGAGACCACTAATTTAGTAGAGAAAACAGAATCACAAAATTATAGAAATTGGAAAACTACCGATCCCAATAAGTTTAAGGAATTTGTTCGGCAGGCAATTGATAATGATCTAAACTCTGTCGTCAACAAATCAGATTATATAATATGTTTATGGAACAAAGAAGTATTAAGCGGTGGCGGAACACATGGTGAAGTAACAATGGCCTATTATCACAATAAACCGATCTATTTAATAAATAAATTAAATGATATCGAATTAAGCGGATGGATCATGTCTTGTGCTACAGAAATATTTACGGATTTTAATTCAATGCAAAAAAGATTATTAGAAATTTATGGTGCAAAAGCATGATTGGACCTAAAGCAATAATTCATCTTGAACGACTTATTCATAATTATAATGAAATAAAAAAACACGTTGGTGATGTACCATTAATGACTGTAGTCAAAGCTAATGGTTATGGACATGGCGCAGTTCCTATCGCTCAAGCGTTACAAAAAGAAGGAGCTAACTTTTTTGCTGTTTTTACAATTGAAGAAGCAAAGGAATTGCGTGAAAATGGAATTATAGGCGACATATTAATTTTCAGCAGAATGAATCGCGAATTTGTAGAAGAAGCGGCAGATCTAGGAGTCACCTTAATTCTCTCTCAAAAAGAAGATTTCGATATTCTACAGGATTTATTCCAAAGGACACATAAACGACCCAAAGTGCACCTCAAAATTGATACAGGCATGAATAGGTTAGGTATTCCATTCGAAGATGCAAAGAGTGTTCTTAATGACTTAATGTATTCTCCCGAAATTGAATGTGAGGGTATCTATTCGCATTTTGCGACAGCGGATGAAGGAGATCCTTCCTATGCAAAATGGCAATTTGACCGATTTAATGAAGTGTTACAAATTGTGGAAGACATGGAATTCCCGTTAAAATATCGCCATTTTTCCAATAGTGGCGCTATCTTGAATCTACCGGAATCAAGATTAGATATAGTGCGTGTTGGGATGTTATTATACGGGGCATATCCGTCGGATGAAGTTCCCCGCACATTAGATCTAAAACCGGTTATGGAGTTTGTCGCGCCAATTGTAACTGTTCGTAAAGTTCCAAAAGGAACTTTTATAAGTTATGGCGGAAAATATAAAACTAAGCAAGCGACGAATATCGGAGTTATTCAATGCGGCTTTGCCGATGGCTTCCCGCGTCCGTGGTATGTAGATGGGTATGTGATGCATAATGGAAAGAAATATAAAATAGCCGGACGAGTTTGTATGGATCAACTTTTAGTTGATTTTGGTGATTCGGCTCCGCAAGTTGGCGAAAATGTATTATTAATAGGGGAAGGGGAACAGGGCGTCATACAAGCAGAAGAAATAGGACAAAAAATAGAATCAACACCGTACGTTATTTTTACTGCAATAGGTGGCAGGACAGAACGCATCTTTGTAAATGAATGATTATTATTCATTAATCATATTAAAATTATATAAACAGGAATTACATAATGAACAACTTATTAAAGGATAAAGTAGCGGTAATAACCGGTGGCGCAAATGGTCTTGGCAAAGCAACCGCCTTTTTGTTCAGTGAACATGGTGCAAAAGTTGTGATTGTTGATGTTAATAAAGCAGCAGGGGATAAGGTGGTGGCTGAGATAATCGAAAAGGGTGGCGTTGCCAGTTTCGAAAAAACTAACATCAGCAAATCGGCCGAAGTGAATAAAATGATGGCGAATATAGTCGCTAATTATGGTGGTGTAGATATTCTAATTAATAATGCCGGAATACTTGCAGATGCGCGTTTAGTAAAGATGACAGAAGATGAATGGGATAGAGTCATTAATATTAATCTCAAAGGAATATTTTTGTGCGGACAAGCCGCAGCTAAAGTAATGATTGAAAAAGAGAATGGCGGAGTAATTCTAAATACATCATCGGTAGTGGGGATTTACGGGAATTTTGGTCAATCAAATTATGTTGCATCTAAAGCAGGTGTGATCGGGATGACAAAAACTTGGGCGCGTGAATTAGGTAAATATAATATTCGTGTGAATGCTGTAGCCCCCGGATTTATGAAAACGGAAATTATCAAAGATATGCCTGAGAAAATTATTAACTAC
>SDBT01017520.1_pt1 | contig 11309 bp, 23 predicted proteins | sample 2277101 | NCBI WGS metagenome assembly SDBT01 (sample SAMN10404973, study PRJNA504765) | marine sediment metagenome | isolation source: marine sediment core GS10_PC15, 103 cmbsf | place: Arctic Ocean: Southern Knipovich Ridge | collected 2010 | reverse complement strand
AGGTTAATCTTTTCACCTCCACTTGGTCTTCCAGTATGACATCCGTAATAATGTAGAGGCACACGCAACTGTCCGCATGATGCAAATGCTTGAGCAATCATATTTTTAATCCGCTTTACATGAGATGGCCAACTCTTTGCTACCAACCGGGCCTCGCATAGTTGCCTAACTTTTTCATTGGGGTGAGCAAGCAGTTTCTGGAAGCTCTCATCACTTTTGGCTAGTGCAGAAATCAGACCATGTTTACCAGATTTAGTGGGCACATGCTCACCTTCAGGAAGCACACCCTCAAGTATCTCTGCAAACTGCTTATTGCTTCTAACTATTTTTAAAATGTCTTCCATGCCTAGCTCCATGGTCACTTTTAGTTAAAAATACTATATTGCTGAGAGTGTAGTTAGCGTAATTGTCTTTACGGTGTATTTCCAGACTCCTAGGGTCAATCTGTTCTTCCTTAACATATTTTTCAAGTTCTTCAAGTGTGAAGTGCAACTTGATCCCACGCCCACCATAAAATTTGTAATTGTGTCTATCGGAATTATTACATCTACGGTATATGTCATAGTACAACCGCAAGAGGTACCCATGCACTGTCCCGTAGCGACATTTTTGATTAGCTCTTTGCCTTGCTGCTTTGCCCTTTTGTGTCTGCATATACTTCTTGTGGATTCTAGCAGTATTAACAGGATTCTTTTTGACTGAGCACATTACTGCCTTGCTAGCACATGATTTACAATAATAGGACAACCCATCTTTGGTGGATGTATTTCTATTAAAAAATTTTGCCGTAGCTTCAAGTTCATCCTTACATGCCGAACAAATTTTAACTGACATAGTCTTTGACCCATTTAACTTTTTTCATAGCTTCATCTAGCAAACCATTCATATTATCCAGCAACTCATCAGCCAGTTTAAAATCAAAACCCAAACGAGGGGCGAGATAAAGTTGCAGCGTGTGGCGGGCAATAGGTAATTCCATCTCTGGCCACGTCAAGTATTGCATCAGTATCTCAAGCACCCTCGATTGTATCCTTATATCCTTTTTGCAATACTCGGCAAGAGCCTCACGCTCCTCTTTACTCATGTCAATGAGATGTCTTCCCTTGAAGTCCATCGTATCGCCTTTGGCTTCTAACTTAAACATTGTAGCTAAGTCTTTCAGCCGATGTGACATCCGAGAATCGTAGTGTCTCGCAATGTCATCTATATCTACGATATAAGGTGGTACTATGCCAAACTTAACTTGTAAAATCGTAGCATCAAATTTGGCATTCTTAAAACATACAGTGACTCGCTCAAGATTGTCACCGTATCTCACTTGTAATCCTAAGATTGCTTTCCTAGCGTCATGTTGAAAACATGGATGCCAGTTGGGTGAGACTCCCCAGCCTACACCGGTGAACTCAAACCGCTTATCAGTGATATACTCAATGGTGGACATCTTGGTGATGCTATATTCTGAGTCAAAATAGCACTCAAAATCAATCATCAGACAGTCTTCAGGATAATCAGCCGATCTAAGTTTTACGGTATAGGTATCTATGAGTTGTCTTCCTCATCTTCCTCAGGCATAGGCGGTGTAGCTTCGCCAGCAACCTGATCTTTAGCAACCTGTTCCAAGTCTTCCTTATCAGGATAAGGTTCGCCGTCATCAGCCTGAGCCTGTCGGCGTGCCAGATCATCCATTGCATCATTGATCTCTTCAACAAGCTCAGGTGACATCTCCCTATCCACGGCTTTGTCATCGCCTGTCTCTTTAGGCTGCTCAGTGTCACAGTCATTGTCACTGTCATCATCAGGGCCATCGTCACTCCCATCGACCCCTTCAGCACTATCGCAATCGCACACCTGATCCTCACATGTATCACAATCACCACTACAAGCGTCAGCATCTTCGACAGATAGTTGATCTTCAACTGGCTGAGCCTTACGTTGCTGTTTTGCAGCGTCAATGCGATCATGCTCTTCTGCAACCTCTGCACCCACCTGTGCATTGAGAGCTTTGGCATCTTGCATCCCCAGCTCCCTTGGCTCAGGAGGCTGCTCTTCTTCCTGCTTCATATCATCCTCAGCCCGTTCTTGCTTAGCCTCTTCAATAGCTGCCACTTGAGCAGCATTATCCTCTGCTATGATGTCTTCCTTGGTCATCAGCACATGCTGAGGGAATTTCCCGGCAACACGGTACTTATCAAAGCCGATCTCATAGATATTTTCGAGCAGCTCCAGATGGATGTCAAAGACGCTCATAATATCTTCATCACGATTACCAGCAGCAATATCCCAGTACACCTGAACAAGCATACTGATAACGCACAACAGGCAATGTTCTCTGTTCGGTTTTTTGGAGGTGTAGGTCTGTGAATAAAATGGCAGGGAACCGCAATCCTTATCAGTGCGTTTTAGCATCGGTATGAAGTTCTGGATCATCCTGTTGATCGGTTGCTTTTTGTACTTCAGTGCAGACAGCTTGAGGATAATATCCCGCAGCTTATCATAGCGTCTCTGCTTAGCAAGATGTACATCAGGTTGAACTAAATTATTGTTTCTGTTATTGGTCATTGTTTTCTCCTTCGTCCTCTATAAGATTACCTTCACTATCTCTGGGCCATAGGTTAAGTTTAGCAGGCCCATACAGCCTTTCATAATTTTTACTATATTTTGCAGAGTCTACTTTTCGGTAGGCACTCCCCTTACCATTACCCACAGTATACTTCTTGAGGATAACGGGGTGATACACACACAATGTCTTTCCCCCTAAAGCGGATAACTTTTACCACGCTAAATGATCGTCCATACGCTAGATCGTGAGCTAGCCACTTAGGTACACCTACTGGATTGGCCAGTGGCGGTTTAAATTTAGTATTCGCATGTGCTCTCCTGAATTTTCGTAACCAGTCAGGAGTATCATCTTTAGCAGCTACTATCACCGTAGGCACCACTGGAACTATCATTAAGGCTTTTAGGAATTTACGTCTGTTCATTATTTACCTCATTCAAAATTACTGTGGTGGTATAGCTCACCTTTTCCGCAAGGCATTATTTCTAAATATGGTATCCCGTCGAGCACTATACCTGCTGATAAAATTGGTCTTCTTTTAAGGTGAGCACCGTATGCAAATTGGTAAGCACGGACATCTATTAAACAGCCCGTGTCCAGTCCGAAGGCCCTCGACCGTGGATTAGCAATCCAGTTTACGCTCGCACAGGCGTGGTTGTGCCCAACCACACACGAGCAAAGCATTTTCTTGACACAATTTGCAGCCGGGTATAGCCCGCCACTTCCAGTGCCATGAAAATAATAAACGTCATCAATGAAAAAGTCATGCTCCCAGTCCCATCCCGGTGTATTCCACACTTCTGAAAAATTGCGTAGGTATTTTGGGGGGATATTTACCGACTCAGCCAACCTTAATACTCTTGAATCGTGGTTGCCAATCGCGACCTTTGCTATCGGGAATACATCATGCCACTTTTTAACCGCCTGTTTAGTTAGAATAAATTCATCTGATGGTGCAGGGCATTCTGGATTACTTGAGTGGAACGAAATGGCTTGAAGGTCAACGACATCACCGATCAGCACCACGGTATCACACCTCCATTCTGCGTACAGGTCTTTACAGAACTGCAATGCTGCTGGGTGAGATACTGGTTCATGTAAATCTGGGATGACCAAGACTCTACTCATTATGCTAGTGCCCCCAACTTAAAAAACGTATCAATAAACTGTATAGCATGTTCCGGTTCATCAAATATATAATTCGGTATACCATGCGTAATAGCATAGTTGACTTCAATCAGTCTACCGCCGTCTATCTTCTCATTACCGGGTGCGTGGCAGACCAGCATATCACAGTCTAGAACGATCTCACAGTCCACTTCCAGTATCTGTTTTACGTCCATGTACTCATGCTCATACGCCCTGCTGACAAACCTCTCAGTAGGCCCACCGGGTATGTATACTTCGACCATTGGCAGAGCATCTTGTATAGCCTTGCCGATCTTTTGGGCAGCAATACAGTTGGCAGCTTGTGCCGCTTTATCAGCTGTTTCCGCTGCTGAAATCTTGTGACTGAGATATATCTTTTTTGGTGTCATTTTATTACCTCTCCTGTATCACCATTGATAAGTAGCATGTCCTGATCGACACGTTTCCATGTTCCAGTATCAATATTGACCAGCCACGCTTCTTCTTTTTCCGGCACACCACCAAAGACAGACTGGCATTGTGTAAGGTACAGTTCGGCAAGCCTCCCTTTAATATGAATGCTCATTTTATTCTCGGCATCAAACTGGGCTGCTGAATAGTACGCAATACAGCCCTTTTCTTTCCTGATACCTACATTTGGGTCCCACACTTCTATGCAATCAGAATAGGTGTTGCGGGTAAGGTAAACATATCCCAAGTCAGTCTCAAATATTGGTTTTCTCATTTTATTAAAACCCCTTTGCTTTAAGGAGTCCTACTATGACCCCTTCGGCTATCTTATTAGCGAACTCATCATTTAGAGCTTCCTGCCCGATGATCTGCATCTGCAATCCATTTTTCATGTCAACTACTGTCAGCTGTGCTACCTTCTGGTTCCCCAGCCTTCGGTAACTCACTTTTGCCCCGGAGGGATCGGCATATTTCACAGTTACACAACCCTGCAACAAAGCCGCCGACCACATGATTAGTATTAAGAAGCACACAGCTCTCAGCTTCTGTTTTAGCACTTTCATTTTCATTTGTAGCCTCCTTATTATTCTCTATTTGAAATTCATACCTAGGCAAGTCATCCAGTTTATCTGGAAGTAAATTGCGTTTGATCATCTCTTCATAATGAATAGTGAACATGATATTACATGCTATAGCAGCCAGATGATCCTCATCTACAAGGCCCATTTTATACTGCATGAGGTGACGCTCAAGTGAAGCTATACACCTGCTGATCGGAATGCCCATCTCCCAGTTTCGCTCAGAGTATTTCCTAGCACCTTTATCAAGATGATCTCCAATACGCTCCATGAAATAAGGACTGACCAGATCAGGTCGTGACTTATCTTCAGCTGCATCACGTACCGCACCTGTTTCAAAGTCTTGACGTTTGCCGCTGTCTTTTAGTTCTGATCCACGACCATTTATGTTACGTAGCTGTTCCATTTTTATCCTAGTATTTATGCTTTACCTGCCCGTCTAGTAGTGGGCTATATTGCTGGTGTTTTATTGGCTGTGGTATAAACTGACCCTTGTTACGAATGGCCCCAATCATCTTACTGACTGCTGATGTAGTCATTGATAACTTATCAGCTGTTTGAGCAAGGGACATGCCGGACTCAGCTATACATTTATACACGCACGCCTGATTCTGTGTAAGTATAGGAAATAGCAATGCCAACGGCTTGATAGTTTTAGACCGTTCCTGTAAATCGCTCAGCGTACGGCTGATTTTAGCAGGGGTTACACTTAGATACTCAGCAGCCTGATCTTGAGTCAAGCCTAGAAAATCGTGGTGGCAAGCTCGGATCACGCTCTCTTCAAAGTCATTCATGTTACGATCACTCATTCTACTATCCTTTGAGTCTTATCTTGTTTAATCGTTTTAGCTCATTATAGAAATCACGGGGCCTGCCACTGTATGAATGCTGTACCGCAAAGCAGTAAAAATCGTTGTCTATCTTTAGACACTTCCGACTTATCCACTTCCACATCGCAAGACAATTTTCCCATGTCTTATTTACAGTTAGTCTTTTCATATTCTTTTCCCTCTTAATTTATCGGGCCAAAAACTAGGCCCTTCTATATATACTAGAAATCACCCCAATTCTTGCAGTATATCGGCATCTTATTTCAATTTTATTACAAATTTATTATATTTTTACTTTTCCTATCTTATTGGCTATACTTTAACAGGGGGTCAGCGTATAAGTTCAACTCTTTCCCGTTGATTGTAATCATTTGGCACGTCGGTATCCAAAGGTACTCTGGCCTCGACACCCATAGTTCCCCTATAGAACCTGCCACCATAGAGGACTACTCTTTGGTGCCCGGGGGAAATACAAGGGAAATCCAATTTTTGTGTTTCTGCCAACATGTTCAAATGCTCAAGGTCTTTACAGTATGTGTTAGTCCTAATGATAACCAAAATACAGTTAGTTGTTTCCGATCGTACATATTCTTTGACAGTATCCACAAGTCTACCCCTTAAAATTAAATCACCTTTTCCCAAGCTATCTTGTGATCGTTCACAAGCAGGATTTTTCCGGTTTTTGTCATAAAGTATTTCACTTTTTGCCCCTTCATTTTTGATAAATAGTACCTGTTTATCACCTTCAGCGGTCACTTCTATGTCAGTTAAGCTCACCACGCCGTAACCATTATTATATAGCAGTTCCATATCATCAGGATCAAACCACTTTTCTAGCTGATCCATATCTGCGAACCCAAATAGCTCATTCGCTTCAGCGTACCGCATTATTTTGTCATCTGTACATGCACTAGGGTGTCCATTAAGAGAATTATGACCCATAAGCGCTGCATAAACATCAAGAGGTACTTGAATGCCCCGATAAGGCCCGCAGCCACGCTCCAAATGTTCTACTCTAAGCACTGTGTTCATAGCGTAGTACCTCCAGACCCACACCATCATCAACTTCAAGAGTATAATCCTCACGCCCGTGGATCAGGTTGTATATTCTCTGGTCGAAGTCCTCTGGATCATAGTCACTGGCCCAAAGGATCACCCATAAATGAAGAGGCTTTACCTCACAGTTGACATGATATACACCACAGTCTATACACAATTGCAAGTCAGTGCCGTTTTCCAGATAAATTCTAGCAGAGTCTATAGTCATATTATCCTTCCATCATTTCTCGCTGGAACTCTACTGATCCCTTAGTACCGGCTTTAACATCGGTACGGCTAGGCACATAATTTCCCCAATAATCTTTGTGGCCCTCTTCACCCAAAATGCACTGGCCAGAATTTATTAGGTCCATTGCTGACCTGCCAATAGAGCCTTCCATTTTTCATGCCTGACCACTATTGATTAACGCTTGCATTTCTGCAATGTAATCCTCTTCTGTCTCTGTCTCATAAATTGCCATAAATTCACCTCTTAAATATTATTTTTCGACGGCTTCCAGATATTTCTGTAGCTCCTTAAACATGCCTATAGTTTTGCCTAGCACGATTACTTCACCATTCGGCATAACGACACATCCTAACTTGCATAAGGTAATCTCTTCGGGTTGTTCCATTTTACTGCTCCTTAAATAAATTCAGTTCACTCTACTATTATAGTATACACTATTTTAATTCACTTGTCAAGAACTATTTTAAATAAATTCAAATATTTTTAGCTACTCTGTTTAACCATTGATGGTAACGTAAGCAGTAAAGCTCGTTCACCGTTTTTTGCCCGGAAAGCATACACTTTTCATCGTGGGTGTTAAACCATTTACAGTTAAATTTTTTGCACCAATCCACCTCCATAAAAATATATTCTTTCCCTGCTATAATTTTTTTCATAACATATACCCCTTTAGTTTAAATAAGCCTGACCCGGACTTCTCAGCCCGGATCAAGTATGATGAAAAGATACCCTATTCGCTTTATCACCTCTGATTTAATTCAATTATCATTTATATTTATCAGGTCAGTCTTCACAGCCTATAGCAACAGCTTCACCGATTACCTCATAGCTGAAAAAAGGTATGATTGACACTCCCTTACCACAAATTTTACACGTTGCGTAACCACCACGCCCATCACGTGCAAAGCGGGTCATAGTATGGCCCCTGAACTTGCAGCCCTCTACAGCCTCTTTTCTCAATTTTTCATACCTAGTCATCTCAAATATTCCTTAATTATCATTATCATCATATACAGTATACACTATAAATTCCATGTAGTCAAGTCATTTATCAGGATTATTTTAAATATTCTCATTCTGTTAAATAAACCTGATCAGCATTTCTCAACACTGATCAGGCAATGATGAAAAAAGGTGCCCTATTGGCCTTGGTGTGTCTCAGGCTTTCGGGGAAAGTTTATTTTTCCTTAACTCTACATGTACTCTGTCATGCTCTTTTCTTGTTAAGAACTCTATATTTTCCAGTTCATAGTGTCCCTCGTTATCTATACGATGAATTTGTTTGCCTCTAGGATCAATTTTCAGATCATTGATAACGTGGTTAATCAGGTCATCTGATGATTCAAATTTACATTCTATACTGGTGTACAATCCTATGGTTCCGCAGCGTTGCTTAATACTTCCATACAGTCCATGCAAATATCCTCTAATAGAGCCTCTGTAGACTTTCCTATACTCTTTAATCCTACTAGACTGGTAGTATCTTTTCCCTTCTGTAGACTGGCTCCACTTTTTGTAGGCAGCACGTCTACATACCCGGCATTGTGACTGTAATCCACTTTTCACATATCTATTAGGTGAAAAATTCTCAGCCGTAGCTTCATACTCAGTTTCACATACGGAGCAGGTTTTCATTCTATACTCCAAATTTTAACTCATTAACTTTTAATAAAGCCTGATCCGAACATCTCTACTCGGATCAAGTGTTGTTGTACGACTAGCATCTAGAATGGATTAACCACGCTGGTCAATCCTGCATATAAAGTACCCCTAGTGCATCACACAGGGCCAATTGCTCACCGATATAACTGGCATGTTCAAACGATATTGCAAAAGGCACCAAAAACTCAATTACATGTTTTCTCACATCGGAAAAATCACCCTTAAAACTAATCACAGGCATATCGTCCGAGTCCCTTATATCACACCTGATAAGTTTATCGGCACAATATTTGATTATAGTGTACATTCTGCTATTATCAGGTGTACACTCCTTTTTACTCACTTCTATTAACTCCCAACTACTCATTATACTTCTCCAAATTTAACAGTAAAATAGTTATCAGTATGCAATCAGGTATATTTGACTGCATACTAATAATCATTTAACCATTTTAACCGGTTCAACCAGTAGGATGTACCAATTCACTGCTAACTTCAAACTCTTTATGACATTTTGCACATTCTACTTTTTCGGCATGCTGGACGTTACGCATTGTAGCATCGCAATCAGGACAAGTCCAGTCATAACCACTAGCAATTAAATCTACTGTTTGCATTTTACACCCCTTAAAATTAACCTTATTAAATTTTTAAATAGCTTAACAAACTTTTAACATTTTTAACAAAGCCTTGCCAGAATTTCTCAATCCTGACAAGGTGCATACCCCTTCATTTCTCTACTTCTCAAACTCTATAAACTTTTGACCTTCAATATCACGCCTTGCAAGCTCTTCAGGGTCAACAGCTGCATTCTCTACGTCTTCCATACTCTTGCAATCAGTGCCGAACTCTTCATTGAAGTCTTCAAGCATTTTATCGAAGTCGATAAATTCACCGATGTATACCTCTGAAGTTGCTTCATAAACTAAATCCTGATAATTATTATCATTATCACCACAGAGCAAAAACCTCAACAGCGAACCAACACAGTGATTAGCATTCTCCTCAATATATTCACCTGATAACCAGTTAGCAGGATCATTTGAGTAATGACTGCTAAATCCGTCATAGCTTGTATAGCACTGTTTGATGTACTCTTCAAACTCTTCAAGCTCTTGTTGGCATTTTTCAATCAGTGACTTAATATCGACTTCAAATATTACATCAATGCTGTCATTACTGAAGTTGTAATATTTGGGACTGACTAGATTTTCAAATTCAAAGCTTTTAATCAGCCCGTGACTTTCAAGCTCTTCGCTAACAGCATGACATATCTCTACTGCCATTGCATTGTGATAATCAGAGTAGTTGATGTAATCAAATGCGTTTTCCAACAACCAGTCACGGTGTTTTTCGTCAATTTTATCAGGCTCATTGAACAATGTATACTGCATATCGTCATCGTCTTCAAGACCCGAACCATAAAAGCCATGAAACACAGGCAACCACGTACTAATTTTTTCAAACATAGCATTCACCTCTTTCATTTTGTTAAGTTATTAAATTGTTAAATAGCATTAAATATCATTAAAACAAACAGTCGGATATTACTGATAACTTGTAATACCCGGTTACGTGTTTTTAAAACAAACCAGTAAAGCCAATTATATTGCTTATATGAGTTGACTGGCTGAATGATTTAGCATTGGCCCTTTTGCTATAATAAAAGCCAGTCCCCCAATTAGCAACGGATTTAACACGGTCGATATTGCCTGATGACGTGATAAGTCTAACTGAACCATGCGTTAAAATAGCTTGTTTAACGCGTTCAACAACTAATACAGTATCACTTATATCACTCATTTTATCACCTCTCTAAAATATACCATATTGACTTAACTTCTTAACTCCACAATAAAACATTAAAAATAGTATTGCAAACTCCATGATATTACCTCACTGATCTAATAGAATGTTTACAAACTCATCGGATACGCAGGGGCAGGTATCGCCACTTGCCATACAAGCTCCGTAATGATAATCGTCTCTTCCCCTAAAATCAGGACAGTCATGATTATCATAAGGGCAATCTATAGCTTCACTCATTTTACACCTCACTTATTTAATGTTATTAACTTTTAAAATATTTGACAGCATACAATTATCCGTTATTGTATGCTATTGAATATTTAAGCCTGCCGAAAGAATTTGCCCGCTTGTAATCCGCGGTTATATTCACGCTGATAGGCATTGATAGGATCATTATAAGGCACACCATCAGCATCAAATCCGGCATCAAAACCTTGTTTGTGTGCATCGGGCAAATCAAGATAATGATATAGTGTAAACTCGTTTGCTAGTTTGTCACTCACTTCACACCTCACTTATTTAATGTTATTAACTTTTAAATGACTATTATTAGTATACAGAATTTATATACAGAAGTCAAGAATTAAATCAAAAGATTTTAAAAATAAGTATAAATACTTATAAATGACTGCAAAAGTATGCTGATTAGCTGAATAATCACGCTATTCACACTATAGTCACACAATGTCCGATAATACCGATTGCCATGGTAATTGCCATAGTAAAATCAATTAACTATGGCACTGTAAACCTTTACTCATAAAGCACTTATATCAATATGGCATAGCAACCATAGTAAAACGTCAACTGTGGTCATAGTCTTATATGAATGATAACGAGTATGTATAGTATAATAGAGTCTATATATCTACTTACATAAAGCGAGGAGCATTCATATATCGTATGGAGGAGAGTTTGCAATTTACTATGGTTACTATGGCAATCTGTTGTAAGTCTATGTACAGTATAGAGTTATAGTGCCATAG
>SDBT01017519.1_pt1 | contig 11310 bp, 8 predicted proteins | sample 2277101 | NCBI WGS metagenome assembly SDBT01 (sample SAMN10404973, study PRJNA504765) | marine sediment metagenome | isolation source: marine sediment core GS10_PC15, 103 cmbsf | place: Arctic Ocean: Southern Knipovich Ridge | collected 2010 | reverse complement strand
CCGATTGAAAGATACCGGACAGCCAGCTTTTACCAGGCAGATATTACCAATATAGAGGCCAGTCTTTGACTCCACCACCTCTACCCCACTCCGTCCTACCGCAGCTAAAATCCGCCCCCAATTTGGGTCACTACCGTGCACCGCTGTCTTCACCAGAGGTGAACTCACTATTGTCCTGGCTGCTAGCCTGGCTTCCTCAGTGCTGGATGCCCCGCTAACCGTAACCTCAATGAGCTTAGTTGCCCCCTCGCCATCGCGGGCAATACCCTTAGCCAGATAGATACAAAGCTTGCTGAGAGCCTGTTGAAAGGTATCGGCCGACCTACTGCCCTCTGAAATGAGCCTGCTACCAGCTAACCCGTTAGCCATTATCAGCACCATATCATTAGGACTGGTATCCCCATCAATGGATACCATATTAAAAGAAACAGCCACCGCTTTTTGAAGCGAGAGCCTGAGAAAGCCTATGTCCACGGCAGCGTCAGTAGTCAAGAAGCAAAGCAGGGTTGCCAGATCAGGGTGAATCATCCCCGAGCCCTTGGCGATACCACCAATGCTAAACCCACTCTCTCCCGCATCGATAGCCACTGCCCCCTCCTTGGGAACCGTGTCCGTAGTCATTATTGCCCTCGCCAGCTCATGACCACCGTTCTTAGATACCGCAATCTGCCTGATACCCGTTTCTATAAGCTCCATCGGCAAGCGCTTTCCAATCACCCCGGTGCTAGCTACCAGAACAGCCTCTGGCGACACCCCAATACTTTGAGCCGCCAAACCTGCCATCTTGACAGCGTCGTTAAGCCCTGGCTCACCAACCGAGGCATTAGCGCAACCACTATTTACCACCACTGCCATCACTCTCTCCGATGGCAGACGCCGCCGGGACAGAACTACCGGAGCCGCCTTAATCCGGTTGGTAGTAAATAGACCCACCGCCGCACAGGGTGCTTCCGACAAAAGAATGCCAAGATCAAGGACGCTGTCCGTCCTTTTCTTTATTCCGGCATACGTCGCCCCTGCCTGAAACCCCTTTGGAGAAGTAACCGTCCCCGAGGCAATAAAAGAAATCTCAGCTTCCATTATGAATAAAATATACCACAGTCGCCCTCGCTAAACAATGACTTTCACACTGACTTCAAAGGTATAGTCAGTTGATAAACTCTACACCAACTTCGAAGTCGCTATATTTAGGCGACATATTTTATACTAACTCCAAAACGGCTTGTCTTTAGCCTTTATCATCCCTCTTGAGGATAACTTCTGGAATGGGTCTACATTCTCTACTAAACACTTCCGTTTCGCCGGTATGACAAAGTTCTCCTGCCAGTGGTAGAATACGTAAATAACTAACTACATAAGGGGGTTTAAAAGTAAAAGTGGAGCTAAAAACAGTCTATTTTACGCATCCCGGCAGTGAAACTACCGAAGCTACGCTCCGTATTGCCAGGCACCGTGCCGAAGAACTGGGTATTAAGAACATACTAGTAGCCTCCACAACCGGTGACACCGCCGTCAGGGCTATGGATGTCCTTCAAGGACTAAGGGTTATTGTGATCACCCACGTTACCGGCATGCGCGAACCTAACATTCAGGAATTCACGGAAAAGAACCGGCAAATAGTAGAAAGTAAGGGGGGCATCATACTGACCACGGCTCACGCCTTTAGCGGGCTGAGTGCCGCTATGCGCAACAAATATAACACCTATGTCCTGGGAATGATAATTGCCGATACCCTGCGAATGTTTGGTCAGGGAGTAAAGGTTACCTGTGAGATAGCGTTGATGGCGGCTGATAGTGGGCTGGTGCGCACTGATGAGGATATTATCGCTATCGGCGGTACCGGCCACGGCGCCGATACCGCCCTCGTGCTCTGTCCCGTAAACACCCGCAACTTTTTTGACCTTAGAGTCAAAGAAATCCTGTGTAGACCCCACTTCTAGGGCTATCACCAATATACTACTTTTTGACACTAACAAAGGGGATTGTAAACTTAGTTAACCATGAAGATTATACGTTTTGCTATTGGGGAAACGGTTGGCTACGGGGTTTTGAAAGGCAAATTTATTCAGGGTATTGAGGGTGCTCCCTATGACTTATCTGAGTTTAAATTCTCTAGCCGCCAGTATAACCTCAGCGAGATAAAACTCCTATCCCCCTGCGTACCATCCAAAGTAGTGGCGGTCGGCCTTAATTATTATAGCCACGCTGAGGAGGTGAAAATGCCTATTCCCCCCGACCCCCTGCTTTTCCTCAAGCCATCCACTTCAGCAATTGGCCCCGAGGATAGTATTATTTATCCTGATTCCTCGGAGCGGGTTGACTATGAAGCCGAACTGGGGGTGGTGATAAAGACCAAAGCCTACCGCGTGCCGCTGGAAACGGCGCTGGACTATGTCCTGGGCTACACCTGTTTTAACGATGTTACGGCGCGTGACCTCCAGAAAAAGGACGGGCAGTGGACCCGGGCCAAGGGTTTTGATACCTTTTCGGCTATTGGACCTCACATTGAGACCGAACTTGACCCTGGAAATGTCACTGTGGAAGCCTATCTTAACGGGGAGCTCAAGCAACGAGGCAATACCAGCGACCTTATATTCCCGGTTCCGGAACTGGTAAGCTTTATCTCTCACATTATGACCCTCCTGCCCGGTGATATTATCGCCACCGGCACCCCCAGTGGTATCGGGCCGATGCATCCCGGCGATACCATTGAGATAAAGCTGGAGGGAATAGGCACCCTGAGAAATTATGTCGTTAAAAACGGGTAAGATATAAGGTCTGTAAGCTGTGACCTCACCCCCTGTGTCCCCCTCTCCTTAATAAGGAGAGGGGGAAGTTGTTTTTTAGAGGGGGGGGGCTTTGCCTCTTAAGCCCCCGCAGCAGGAGAGTTGGGTGGAAGTCTGAGGAACGCTGAGAACGTTACCACCCTCGTACTGAAGGCCATCGGAGGGTAGCAAGCGAGGCTGCCTTAAAGCCTTTGAACATGTTTGATCGGATATCACCCGGGACACTATTTGCAAGGTTCTGGTAAGCAAGAATTGTCGGCGCCATCGTTTGAAAGCGATTAGCTTGTCGTTTGTACCATGGAATGTCCTCGCCTGGTGGGGGCGTGGGTGGGGGAGATTGGCGGAAAGGTTTCGTGAAGAAGTCTTTGATCTCATTCAGCGGCCCTTCGTGTTGGATGATTGTCAAGCCAAAATCGTCGACAAGTTCTTGGAACTCATCTTTTGGAATAACCGGATTGAACAACTGATTTCGAGTCTGAACAGTGAAGAAGCCAATGTCCTTGGCCATGTTGGACGTAGGATATGCCCAACGCATGCACACAAGAACGGGAAGGACAGGGATATAGGTGGCTAGGTGTGCTGCCTTGACGAGGAGTTCCCAGAGTTCTTTGGTCCAAGGATAAATCCAGTCGTTGATGTTCTTAACTTCCACAACAAGGGTCACCTCAGAGCCCAAGTGTGGCAATTCCAATATATATGCAAAGGCATCGAGCGGGCCTGGGGACACTTGGACACCTTTAACCTGGTCAATTCTCCCAGGTACTTGAGGGGGAACGTGAAGTGCCGCTTCAGAGGCTACAGCCTTAAGAGAGTCCAAAACAACACGCTCCGCGTGTTTTCCACATAGAATCTGATCGTTAGTCCATTTAAGGTACTTCCTATAGAGCTTGCTCCGGAATCCACGAAGCCGAGTGAGTTCTTTCTTTCTATTTTGTGGAAAGGGAAGTCGTATAGTGACGACTGGAAAAGAATGCTTTGTTCGTTCCACGAGGATTTGATTCGAGCTAGCCAGAGTTTCTCGGGCTTCATGTAGCTGGAGAGGCTGAACTTTAAGGAAGGATTTCCAACCAGTGGAGGAGATACGGGACTCAGCTTCAAACCAAGGGATAACGAAGCGATACGAGAGAAGGTCAAGTAAAGCCTGTCTGCCTTCAAGTAGCCAATCAGTGTTGCTGGGTTCTCGCGACATATTGTCCCCCGTCTTCTTATAATAGTACTTTGACCCCCCTATCCCTCCCTCGCCTTCTTTTGCAGTTCGTAGAGCCTGGTGAGCGCTTCCATCGGGGTCAGGGAGTTTATGTCAAGCTTCTCCAGCTCTTCTACCACCGGCGATTTCTGCCCGAAGAATGACATCTGCGACACCACCCCTTTCTTCTGTTTATGGGTTTTTACCTTTTCCGCCTTTCGGCGGCTGTTCCCCTCCAGCTCCTCCAGTACCTCATGTGCCCGGTGCACTACCGACTTGGGCAGGCCCGCCAGCTGAGCCACATGGATGCCATAGCTCTTATCAACCCCACCCGGCATAATCTTGTACAGGAAGACCACCCTACCCCCCTCTTCGGTTACGGCGACGTTAAAGTTCTTTACCCGCGGTAGAACACTGGCTAGCTCTATCAGCTCGTGATAGTGAGTGGCAAAGAGGGTCTTTGACCCCAGTCTGGAAGCATTGTGGATATACTCAGCCACCGCCCGAGCAATTGACAATCCGTCATAGGTGCTGGTGCCCCGCCCAATCTCATCAAGGATAATCAAGGAGCGCGGGGTGGCATTATTCAGGATATTGGCCGTCTCCACCATCTCCACCATGAAGGTAGATTGACCGGCGGCGATATCTTCTCCGGCGCCAATTCGGGTAAATATACGGTCCACCAGACCAATGGTGGCAGCATTGGCGGGAACAAAGCTACCTACCTGCGCCAGCAGAACGATTAAGGCTACCTGCCTTAAATAGGTTGACTTACCCGACATATTAGGCCCGGTGAGGATAATAAGCTGGGCATCATCGTTGGCGAGACAGGTATCGTTAGGCACAAAGCTCGTGTCAAGCAAACTCCGCTCTACTACCGGGTGGCGTCCCTGAGTGATAACGATTTCACTATCAGTGGTCAGCTTGGGCCGGACGTAGCCGCAACGCATGGCTACCTCAGCCAGGCTGGAGAAAACGTCTAGATTAGCTAGAGCACTGGCAACGGCTAAGATACGCTCGCTGGCAGTAGCTACCTGACGGCAAACCCGACGAAAGATATCTGCCTCAAGCTCGCTAATCCTGTCCCGGGCATTCAAAATCAGAGACTCGTACTCTTTTAGCTCCGGGGTGAAGAAGCGCTCGCCACCCACCAGTGTCTGCTTTCTGATATAGTGTTCGGGCACCTGCCCAAGGTTAGACTTAGATACCTCAATATAGTAGCCAAAAACATTGTTAAAGCCTATCTTGAGCGATTTAATTCCGGTCTTTTCTCGTTCCCGGCGCTCTAGATTAGCCAGGTATTGCTTGGCATTCTTAGACGCCAGACGCAGGCTATCCAGTTCCTCAAAAAACCCCTGCTTGATTACACCACCCTCACCCAGAGCTGACGACGGCGATTCCTCTATCGCCTCCGAAATCAGCTCAATAACATCCTGGCGGGGTTTGAGTTCATCCTCGAGCCAACTAATGGCGCCGCTTCCTTTGCCGGTCTTAATTACCTCTAAGAGCTTAGGGATAACCTCAAGGCTGTGCTTCAGGCTTACTAGCTCACGAGGGGTAGCCACATCACCCCTTACCCGGTTTATCAGTCGTTCCAGGTCAGCTACCGCATCAAGCAAAGTAATTACCTGATTACGCGCCAGCGTATTATCGGAGAGCCAGCCAATGGCATCCTGTCTCCTGGATAGCTCCATTATGTCAAGTAAAGGCTGCCCTAACCACCGTTTTAGCCGCCGACTGCCCATCGGTGTCTTCGTCAGGTCAATAACCGACAGCAGTGAGCCCTCAGTGGTTCCCAGGCGACTTGAGTGAAATAGCTCCAGGTTCTTCTGGGTCTGCGTGTCCAGCGCCATAAATGACTCGGTGGAGTAGGTAGAAAGCCGGGTTAGCTGTCCCAGTCCCCCCTTCTGGGTCTCCTTCAGGTAGTGAATAATAGCGCCGGCAGCCCTTGTCGCCAGGGGCAGGTGAGCGCAGCCGTAGCCATCAAGGGTAGCCACGCCAAAATGCTCGAGTAGTGCCTCTTGGGCCGTCTCCTGCTCAAACCAGTAATCCTCAAGACGGGTCACCGGCGCCCCTAATTCTGGTAATTCACAACTCTCCGCGGTAATAATCTCTGAGGGCTTGAGACGCTCCAGTTCGGCACTGGCCCGTTCCATGGCTACTTGAGTAACGGCAAATTCACTGGTGGTGATGTCAACATAGGCGATGCCCGCTGCTTCGTCACCCAAAACCAGGCTGACGAGATAATTATTAGCCTTGCTATCAAGAAGACCGGGCTCAATTACCGTGCCCGGGGTTACTACCCGCACCACGTCACGCTCAACCAGGCCCTTGGTCTCGCCGGGCTTGGTTACCTGCTCACAGATAGCGACCTTATAGCCTTTATTGATAAGCCTTGCCAGGTAGTTATCCAGGGCATGGTAGGGAATGCCCGCCATGGGCACCCGATGCCCCTTGCCCATCTCCCGGGAGGTAAGGATAATATCCAGCTCCCGAGAGGCAAGCTCGGCATCCTTATCAAAGGTCTCGTAGAAATCTCCCAGACGAAAGAAGACAATTGCCTGGGGATACTTGCGCTTTATCCTGAGGTATTGCTGGCGGACAGGGGTTAAACCTTCTTTCATCTCACGGTTATTCTACTAGAATTTCCGGCTAAAAGGAATAAGGTTCTTTAACTACCTCACCCCCTTGGAAGGCAAGGTTACTACTGTGACCGGTGGTGCTAGGGGGATAGGTGCCGCCATTGTAGAGAGGTTTGCTAAAGAAGGGGCTAACGTCGTTATAGCTGATATTAGCCTCGATGCCGCACGGGAGTTAGCAGCAAAGATAGGACGAGATGGCGTAACGACGTTAGCCGTCAGAACCGATGTTTAACACTATTCCTCACTCATCTTTTTCAGTTCCAAAATATTTACTCGATTTGCATTCTTTAAGTACCTTGATTAGACACATAGTTTGGTTTTGATAGTTCTCCCTCTCTTCGAAGCCAAACGAGAGTATTTGCAATCTTAAAAATGGTAGCAGGTTCTCATCTTGCGTGCCAAAAGCTTGAGGTGACGCAATAAAGAATTGACAAGAATTATTACGCATATTATATTGGAAATAAGGAGCCTACTTGTTAGTGAGGCAGAATAAAGAACCCGGTTGGCAAGAAGGAGGAATAATGGCTAGGCAGATAGGAAAGGTAGATGCGTTACCAGAGAGGATAGTTCCATGGTGGGAGCGTTCCAAAACTTATGCGGGGATGTGGCATGGCTCTATTTTCGACCGGATGATTCTTGAGGGCGGTGATGAAGAAGAGCAGCGCATACAAAGGCTCAGAGAAAGATTTCTAGAAAAACCACAGGGGAAAAGAGGCTATCTGTCTATATGGCGGGCTAAACTTCTCACTGACAGCTATAAACAGACCGAAGGGGAAGCTGCTATCCTAAGGAAGGCAAAGGGCTTCAAGCACATATGTGAACATATTCCCATTCCCTACCAGGAGGGTCAACTTTTTCTGGGAGATCCTAGTGCCGTCGTACCTGGAACAGAAGTGGAGCCTGAGTTCATGGCTAATTGGTTGGAAAGAGAGGTCTTTGTTGAAGAAGTCAATGCGACTATGAATGAAATCGACGCCTTCACGACAAGAGGAACCGAATCGTGGATGGTGAGCGATGAAGATGCTGCGACCCTTAAAGAAGAGATAATACCCTACTGGCGAGGGATTTGCCAGGAAAACGTTATTCAAAAACAGCTGGCAGAAAACTTCCCCCAAGTAAATTTCGAAGGGGGACACTTCGTAGGCCGAGCAAGTTACCCAGTTGTTGGGTCGGCATTAAATCATACAATAGCCGACTATGCCAGTGTTCTCAAGAAGGGCCTAAACGCGCTTAAGGAAGAAATTCAGGCTGAGATGGATAAGATTGACGGCTCTGACGTTCCATCAAACTCCGAGTTTGGTAGGAAAAATGTCTATAAGGCCATGCTAATCGCGGCTGACGCCATCATAATATATGCCAATCGCTGTGCCGATCTAGCTGAGGATATGTCCAGTAAGGAAACCGACCCGAAGAGAAGGGCCGAATTTCAGGAGATGGCCCGGGTATGCCGCAGGATACCGGAATACCCGTCCGAGTCTTGGTGGGAGGCAATACAAAGCTGGCACTTTCTGCATATGGCAATCAACCTGTGTGACGGCGGTGTCTCCCATTCGGCGGGCAGGTTTGACCAATACATGTACCCCTACCTCAAGAAGGATCTGGAGGCGGGCAGGATAACCAAGAAACAAGCCCAGGAATTACTTGAATGTCTACTCATCAAAGCTAGACAGAGGCAGTATCTGTTTGAATATCGGGGAGCCAAGAGAATACAAGCCATGGGCAGCAACGATAAGATAACAATTTCTGGAGTCGACTCAAACGGACAGGATGCCACCAATGAACTATCATTCATGTTGCTGGAAGCTCACGCACACTGCCACCTGGATGAACCAGTCCTCTCTTTTAGAATGCATAAGAATACACCTGATGATATTCTTAAGATGTCCCTCGAGGTATTACGCTTGGGAACTGGCATCCCCCATATCCTGAATGATGAAGCCATCATTCCGTCGCTAATGGGCAGGGGGGTCACCTTAGCTGAGGCCAGGAATTATGCCGATATCGGCTGCCAGGAGAACGTTACTGACCCTAATACCTGTGGGGCCGATACGAACCCTCACTCGAACGCTGGTTGGTTTAACCTAACGAAAATGGTGGAATTCGTATTATACAATGGTGTTGATAAATCGAGTGGCAAACAAAGCGGGCCTAAAACTGGCGACCCTAGAAGCTTTAAGTCTATGGAGGAGTTCTTCAAGGCGGTAAGGAAGCAACTGGAGTATGCTGTCTATGTCAATTGTATCTACAACAATGTGATGGACTGGACTTTTGCCAATTGGCATCCTTCGCCAGTACTTGACCTGTTACATCCAGGGCCCCGGCAGAAGGGAATAGACTACGAGAACGGAGGCTGTAAGTATAACTGGTTTGGTGCCATAGCTGTCGGGCTAGGTACGGCGGCAGACTCACTGACAGCAATCGAGTGGTTAGTCTACGACAGGAAAGAGCTCACCATAGACCAGCTACTTGAGGCTTTAGATAACAACTGGGTAGGCTACGAAGATATTAGGCGAAAATGCCGGCAGGTGCCGAAATATGGCAACGACGACGACTACGCTGATAAATGGGCGGTTAGGATGTCCAGCGCCTGGATGGACGAATACGAAAAACATAGAAGTGCTCATGGTGGTATATTTGTCGGCGGATTCTTTTCCATGACCACCTACGTCTTTATCGGTGGTGAAACATGGGCAACACCAGATGGTAGAGGGGCCGGTGAGCCTCTGTCTGATGCTATGAGTCCTTCAGTTGGGGTCGACCTAGAAGGCCCGACAAGTTTGCATAAGTCGGCAGCAAAGATTGATACCTGGAGAACCACCAACGGAGTATTATTCAACTGCAAATTCACCACAGCAACCGTGGCGGGAGAAAGAGAGCTTAGTAAATGGGCTGACCTAGTAAGGACATACATCCTTTTGAAGGGTCAGACCGTTCAGTATACCGTTGTCGATAATGAGGCTTTGAAGGCTGCACAAATACACCCGGAGGAGTATAGAGACTTGATTGTGAGAACTGGTGGCTATAGCGCCTTTTTCGTCGAGCTAGACAAAGAAACCCAAGACAGTATAATTGCTAGAACTGCGCATCAGCCCTAGGAACTTTTTACAGCTTACCCCCAGGTTGTTTGGTATTGCCGCGATTTGTTAGAGCCTCACAACTTCTAGGTAGAGAATGCTGTTCCACAGAAGGTCATGGGGCTCTGGTTGTTTACTTAGGGGTGCCAACTTACCCTGTGCCAGATTGGCTGAGAAGCTAGTTGCAGCGAGGTGCCTGCTTAAAGACATTACAGGCCGGGGAATGAAGGTAGCAGATGCTAGCTTTGTTACAAAGATATAAGAAGTTCAAATCTATCTTCAGGAGGTAGGAGGTTGAAAGCATTATTACTGAAAGGACCAGGAGAGATTGTTCTCGAACAGGTACCAGTCCCTGAGATTTCTGACGACGAGGTGCTGGTGGAGGTTAAGTTCTGTGGAATTTGTGGAACTGACATAAAGTCTGTCCCGGATTGCGCCCTCTTATCAGCAGGAACCTATATAGGACATGAATTCTCGGGGGTTCTCGCCAAGGTTGGTAGGTATGTAAGAGGCTGGAAGGCGGGGGATAGAGTAGTTGCCAACCCGATGTATACATGTGGCGAATGCGATGCTTGCCAGCACGGGCGTCCCTCCATTTGCGACTATGGAACTGAATACTGCATAGGTGCCGCTGCCGGCTTAGAGTATGCTGGAGCCTTTGCCAAATACGTAAGGGTTCCCATTCCAGAGAGAAGGTTATATCGCCTCCCCGATGAAGTCTCTTTCGAAGAGGGCGCACTAGTTGAAGCCCTGGCTTGCTCGCTAAATGCAGTCAGGGTATCATCCTTTAGACCAAGAGAGCAGACGATGGTTTTAGGAGCCGGGCCGATAGGCCTAGGGGTTATCGCTCACCTCAAGAATGCTGGTGCCGGCATGATTATTGCTACAGAAACTATTGAAAAAAGAGCCGAAGTGGCCAAGAAGCTTGGGGCAGACCATGTGTTTAATCCACAAAAGGTTGCCGACCTAAAAGAGAAAGTGCTCGAGCTGACAGAGGGAAAGGGGGTCAATGTGGTATTTGATTGTTCTGGGGTACCCCAAGCTTTTCATAGTGCTACCGACTTCCTTAGAAAGGGAGGTCAAATTATACTTAAAGGGATTATTTCAACGGAGGTCCCGATTCTTCCTATGAATTTTACTTTCAATGAGTGGGAGTTAAAGGGTAGCGTTGCCTCCTACGCCGATGAATTTCCCATGGTCATTGAGTTCCTTAAAAAGGGCGTTTCCCCGGTTAAAGAGATGATAACATCCAAGATTAAGTTGAGTGACATTGTTAAGAAGGGATTTGATGTACTCCTTAAGCCAGGTCATAATGAGATAAAGGTATTAGTAGAACCAGATGTGTAAGTTATGGAATGCACCCCGTTAGAACTGGACTGAGGAATAAGATAACGTGTAACAGTAAACTATTGGTGGCCTGATTCTGTCCAGTTTAAGGGGTTCACCTCAGTTATAGTGCTATCATTATAGTAGAGGCTATATCATAGCTTGGTTCAGTGTTGTTTCTAAAAGCTTGAGCCCTTCATAGCAGGCAATGAAGCACTTCGGCAAATGGCTTTGGAACCGGGAGGCTGGGTCGAACACGAGGGGACAAAAAATACAAAGGAGGTACTAACATGCCG
>SDBT01017518.1_pt1 | contig 11311 bp, 6 predicted proteins | sample 2277101 | NCBI WGS metagenome assembly SDBT01 (sample SAMN10404973, study PRJNA504765) | marine sediment metagenome | isolation source: marine sediment core GS10_PC15, 103 cmbsf | place: Arctic Ocean: Southern Knipovich Ridge | collected 2010 | reverse complement strand
AGAGCGAGTTGCTTTTTTTTCGGCTCGACTCCAGAGTATTTAGAAATGGAAAGGGGGCATCAGCACGTACCGATGAAAGTGCGGAGGACGCTCCACGTACTCCATGTCTTTTGCGACACTGGTCCATAGCTTGCTTTTTACTGCCTCGGACCACAATCTTGTCACCATCAAGCTTTCGGCCTCGCTTTGCAATGCGTCCTTCTCCTTGACGTGAAAGCCCAGGTAGAAGTAGAAATGTATGACGGTCTCGCGAACAAGGACGTTGACGTATTTCTGCGACCAATCGGCGGTGGCGGTCCATTGAGTTCCGCTTCGATTGCGAATCACCACCCAGTCCCCCGGTAAGAGATCTTCCGCGCTCAACAAGCGGTCCATTTCTGCATGGTAGATGATGCACCGATTGGAGTTCACGCTCCGTCCTCCGTCCCCTGATTTGAACTCGTCCGGTAGCTTTCTCTCGAAGGCGTTCTTGGCCTGAAGTTCCCATCGGTCCTGCAACGTTCGGGTGGCGATCTGCGTCTTCAGCAGCGATCCCAGATGGCGATTCCAACCACGACTCACGCGAGGTATCGTGCGAAACGCCGATACTCCCAAAAACTCGGAAATGAAGGGGAAAACGTTGGAGAATTCCTGGATGCGACTTGCAAAGGGGAAATCGCCCGACATTTGATTTCTCTTCCGTGTTTTTTTACTTTTTCGGTCGGCCAAAATTGTAAAAGCAAAGTTTTTAAGGAAAATACAAAAAGAGGGTAGAGAGAGGTTGCTTTTTTTTTCAAGCTCGACTTCCCTTAGGCAAAGTCAAGAAGGAGATCCATCTCCAGGACCGATGAAAGTGCGGACGATAATCCACGTACTGCTCGTCTATTCTGACATATGCCCATCGCTTCTTTTTCACCGACGGGGTCCATATTCTTGTCACCGTCAAGCATTCGGCTTCGCTTTGCAAGGTGTCCTTCTCGTTCACGTGAAATCCCAGGTAGAAGAAACGGTGGACGCAAGAGCGGGAATCAACGAGGTCGCCTTTCCGTGTCAAATCGGCGGTGGCGGTCCATTGATTTCCGCTTCGTTCGCGAATCACCACCCAGTCCCCCGGCAAGATATCTTCCGCCAGCACCAAGCGGTCCATTTCTACATGGTAGATGATGCACCGATTGGAGTACGGGCTCCCTCCCCCCGATTTGAACTCGTACGGTAGCTTTCTCTCGAAAGCGTTCTTGGCCCGAAGTTCGCATCCGTTCTGCAACCTTCGGGTGCCGATCTGCGTCTTCAGGACCGGTCCCAGATGGCGATTCCAACTGCGGCTCACGCGAGGTATCGCGCGAAACGCCGATACTCCCAAAAACTCGGAAACGAAGGGGAAAACGTTGGAGAATTCCTGGACGCGACTTGCAAAGGGGGAAAATTCCATCCGGATGCTTATTTGACCGTGGTTTTTCCGATCAGACGTGTGCGCACTCCAAAGTGTACGAGAACGTTGAAGCGCAGACACATCTGCTCTTCGGTCCGGTGAAATGGTGTTGCCGCGGAATTCTTTTTATGCTCTGCAACATCTATTTTTGGTCCAGACTATTTTTATACATGGTCCGTGCGAAAAGTATTCCCTTTCGAAAAATGTATTGCTCGAGCTATTGTAAAATATATAAAACCTCCTCGTCTCGGTAGATGGAGCGGGAAAAAAAATAGGCGTAGAAATGGGGGACCACATGAGGCGTCTTCACAACGCCGAGCTGTTCCACGGGGCCAATTCCATGGGACTGTCGGTGCCCGCGTCTCCCTCCGGCGATCCGGGACGGTTCCCCGCGCGCGTTTCGACGGACGAAGACGACGCCGCGTTGGATCCGACCTTCCTCCGCCAGAACGATGCGGTGGACTCCGATCTGGCGCTCGATGTCGATGTCGATGTCGATGCCGAACAGGAACGTCTCTTCCGATCGGTTCCGCCCGTGCGATCTCGCGACCGGGAGTCCTCCCCCGAGTATTTCTCGGATCTAGACGCGGCTCCGGCCTCCCGCAGAAAGAAGCCCAGGGTCGATCTGCGTCTGGGACAGAGCAGGGTGAGGATTCCCGGTCTCGGCAGGGACGAACCGGGTCTTGGTCCTATCCAGCAGGAGGACGGAGGTCCCGGTCCGGATTACTACTCTCCCCAGTGGATGGACAATCAGCAGGAGCGCCAGCAGATCCTGTCTGAGCACCCGGACTACAAGTTCCTCTCCCTGGTGTCCGGATTCGCCAACAGGCCGGCGACCGAGATGTACGACTTCACGGGATTCCTGGGGGAACAGAGGAGGGACCAGTTCCTGCGGAGACAGCAGGAGGAGCGCCTCCGCCAGACGAGGACGGACCTGGAGCAGATGACGCGGAGGAGGAGAAGACTCGCGGAGGAGATTCGGAATCTCCGGAGCAGCCTGGAGGATCTCAGGAGCGATGTGGCTCTGGCAGACGTCCTGATCCGGGGGGACGGAGAAACCGCGAGGGACCTGGCGCACGACGAGGAATTTTTGGCGTCCCTGGAGAAAAGGGTGAAATTTCTCGAGACGGTCGCGATGCAAGGAGGTACCAGGCCCGGAAATTTCCACCGCGACAACCACGACACGCTGATCGATATGATCGTCGGAGAGAGGCAGCATCTTCTCGAGGAACACGAGGAACACCCCGAGATACGCGACCCGGCCGGACGGGGGTTGTCGATCCTCGCGGCGGATCTGATCCCAGAACGTTCCACAGAGGACGAGGGCCTGATAACGACGACGGACCGGGCGAGGACCGTCCACGCGGAGGACGTGCACACCGCGTTGGTTCGGTGGTGGCTGGTGGAATTCCAAGTCGAAATCTCGTCCTTGGGACCGAATCCGAAGCTGGACGATCTGTTGGAATACGACAACGCCGCGGCGTACCGGTTGACGCGGGTTCAACTGGAAGAGCAACGGACAAAGGTCGACCAGGCGGTTTTAGACAGGCTGGAAACATACAGACGGGTGCTGAACTTTTTGATCCGCCGCAAAGCGGTGTCCGTGCCGTCAGGATTGATCGACCAACTCCGCGAGGAGACGCCGACCGCGGTGGATAGACTGCGGATGCTGGAGCGCGCCGGAAACATCTTCCGCAAACTCGACGAGCGCGCGTCGCCGTGGATCATGCACGTCGCGCGAGAGGACATCCGGAAGCTGAAGGATAGGAGGAACAGGGAGGCCGAGAAGGAGCTCGCGATGAAGAAGAGCGCCGAGGAGTTGATGCGGGGAAAGACCGGAGAAGAGCTCGCAGTGCGTAAGAGAGCCGAGGAGGAGAGGAGGAGACGGGTGGAGGCAAAAAAGAAGACGGTGCTAATCTCCCAGGAACTGACCAGGTCCGTCTCCCGATCGCTGTCCGAGGAGATCCCCGCGCTCGCGGAGAGGCTTTCCGTGTCGACGCGAGACATGCAAAGCATGGAGAAAAGGATCTCGGAGCTCCGACGTCTGGGGGAGGGTCCTCTGGACATGAGCAAGCTCGACGTGGTGTATCCGTACCGACACTCGGTCCCGTGGCTGCAGAGACCGGAGAACAGCGGACTGGTGATCGTGCGTTCCACCGTGGTGGCCGCCGTGGCGGAGGCCTTCCGCAAGGTCGAGAGGTTCGCGAGGCTGGTGCTTCCCTCCCGGATCCGGGACTCGGACAACAGGTCTCTGGAACTGCTGCAGCGCCACCCGAAAGTCTCCTCCGCTTTTGCCAAGATCGTCGCCCTGGAGTTGGCCCTGGCGGACATCACGCACCCCACCCAGTACCACGGCCGTCACAAGTTTGCCTTGGTGGAACACCAACAGGTGGATCAGATCAACAGGTTGAAGGGACTCGCATGGAGAAAGAAGCATGGAGAGAACGGCGGGTACGCATTGACGAGGATAGATCGGTCGGGGTGGCCCGATCCAGAGTCGGTGTGATCGGGGGGAGGGGGAAAGAAAAGAAGAAGAAGAAAACAAAAACAAATCGCTGCGGCGTATTTTTACGGAGGAGCGGCCGTACCGTTCTACCGTTCTACCGCACTGTGGTGGACGCGCTCTCTCGCGAGGGAAAAAAAAAATCTTTTCGTTGTACATCGCGCCTGTATAAACCTCCCTCTTCGATTCCACCCTTGCATCCGAATCACGCCTGTCTCCAGGAGGAAAAAAAAAAAGATGGCACAATTCGGCGCCGGATATCCGGAAGGACCGCCTACAAACTATCGTCCCCAACAACAACAACAACAACATTACCCAAACGACGAGCTCGATTATCCGTCCGAAGGCGGCTACCAACAACAGAACGGATACCCACCAGAGGCGGGATACGCCAACGCCAACGCCAACGCCAACGGCTACGGGCAACCGGCAGCACAGGAAGGATACGGCTACGCGGCGGAACCTCCGATGCAGCAACAGCAGAACAGCGACGCCTTTTCTTACAGAGGGGCCCGCGAGGAAGCACAGGAGAATTCCGAGACGAACAGCTCTCCGCCGTCGGAAAGTCCCTGGTACTGGTCCAAGCTCGGGATGGTCGTCCGTTTCAGGGGTACCATCCAGGATCTGTCCAAGGGCATCGAACCCGAGATCGAATTGCTCTCCGGAGACGCGGACATCGCCAAGAGGGTCTTCAAAGATTACGAGGTGGTGAACAACACGTGGACTCCGGACAAGTACAAGGGTTCCAAGAAGAAGGACAAGAAGAAGAGCAAGAAGAAGGCGGCCGTCGCTGCCGAAGACGTCAGCTACGTTCTCGGCGGAGTAAAGGTGCTGACGGAGCACACCGACTTCGTCTGCTCCTTGAGGCAGACGATGACGTGCAAGAAGACGGGGGAGAGATCCGCTCGCGCGGTGTTTTCCAACGGAACGATAGGATCCACCGCGCTTCTGGAGACCCTGAGCGAAAAGGGAAAGAAAGCCCTCGGGAAGTATCCGAAGCTCCTCGACGCTGCAGCCACCGGATCGTTCGACCTGGGGGTTATCCCCCTGGGTAACTCGGGGAAGTCCTTGGTGCCATTCGACGTCGGGAATTTGGCCTTTATGTTCATCCAGATGTACAGAACGGATAACGGGATGCCCACCAACATCGATCGCGTCGAGGGGCAATGGATATCGGAGGATACGAAGGTGGTCGATGCGGCCGTCGAGTACATCAGGAAGGATATCGTCGGAAACCTTCGCATGAACGAGCACCTGAGGATGAAATTACACTGTCAGGATTGGAGGGTTCACCCGGAGGATGAAGTTTCGGCAGAACTTCCGTTGGAGGTCGGAGACAAGTTCACCACTGACGCCTCCAGAGGAATTTTGAACACGAAGAAGTTCTGCCTTCAACAACAAATCGAGCTCGAAGTGCGCGCTGTCACGATCAAGAAAGACGTCGAGTAGGGTTTTTTTTGCCGCACGTCAAGCGAACACGGGGGTTTGGGAGGGGGAGGGGGGGGGTTTTTTGACTTAGAATCGATTCGAATGTTCGCATCCCCTTTATTTTTTTTTCTCGATAAAAAAAAATTCGTGTACCCATGATCCTGTTTTTGATTCGATTTTGGACCGACCGATTCGGTTCCAAAAATTCATCTCGTCCGAAAATAGCAAAGGAATCTGGGTATTTAAGAACTCGACATCGAGAAAAAAAAAAGAAGAAAAATAAAAGAGGGCAGTCTCGCATACCTGTGACAAACGGAACCGTGAGACGGAAGCCCCCGTTTTTCTCGCTATTCGGGTTTGGTTTGGTTTGGTTTGGTTTGGTTTGGTTTTGGTCCGATGGATAATAGGAACGAGAAAAGACAAAGTTGCGAGGAGGATCGCGGGTCCGGAGAAGGAGAGAAAAAGACCCCGATCGCTCTCGGTTCCAAGAGGGTGGGACTGAACGTGGGAGGGACGATCTTTCGGACGACGGAGGCAACCCTGACCAGGTTTCCGGGATCCTTCTTCGATGCGATGCTGTCGAAAGGACCCATGCATCACGAGACGGACGCGGACGGAAACTTCGAGATCGACATGGATCCCGCCAGTTTCCACACCATACTCGAATGCTTGCGCTGGGGGAGATTTCACTATCACCCGGATCTCTGCTGCATCGACAAGGTGGCGGAGGACGCCGATTTTCTCGGATTGGATCTCTCGCAGACGCTCTCGGAGAAGGAAGAATCGTGCAGGAGCGTCTCCATTTCGGGTCGAGAGATCGCCACGAAAAAGGCCAGCGACGTGTCTTCCTCCGCGCTGCAATGTTGCCTCGAGTGGATGAACATTCCCAAATTGGCGCGCGAGGGAATCATGGAGTTCAAGCTCGTGATGAATCCTCCGTTGCCTCCGAAAAAGAGACTCATCGTTCCGCATCCGAACTACGGCAGCGATTGCTGCGGACCCGTCGAATTTCTGAGCGAGTTCCAGTACGTGGACGCCCTCTTTTCCCAGAAGATCGCGCAGGAATGCTTCCGCAGGGAATGCACCGTCAGGGGATACGAGTGCACCTGGAAGTCCGAGTCGTTTCCCTCCGCGAGACTAGACCACATCAGTGGCGATCGACTAAATCCGGGGCACGCCAGATACTGCTTCCTGAACTTCCTGTCGGATCATCTCCCGCGCGATGTCACCTATACCTTTCTGGTGGCGACCCTTCGTTTTCGCGGGGACGATTCCGGCGGAAAGAAATCCTCCGTCAAAGCCCGATCCGATTGCAGGACTTCTTCTTCTTCTTCTTCGAAGAGCTCCAAGAACAAGAGGAAGAGAAAACCACCGCCCACCCGGAGGAACGGTTCGGCGAATCCCGCGTCTTCTCGAGGGAGCCACCGCGGTCATCCCTACCGAGAAAGCGCGGATGCAAACAAAGCAACCGAAAAATAAAACCGCCGGTTTAAAAAAAAGCGGGAACCGAAAACGCGGGCGTATCTTGTAACAAAAAAGTCGACGTGTATATAAGTGCTTTGTTTTTCGATTTGCTCCGTCCAGACGAAAAAGAAAAAGAAAGGATGGGGGGTGGAAGGGGAGGGAAAAAATCGACGAATTGAAGGAAAGAGTGGGGGAAAAAAGAACGAAACCGGAAGAAACCAAAAAACCCCCCGTTAGCTGCGGACGATGGAATCCGACGAGGAAGATTCAAACTACCAGAGAAACTTGAGGGACCAGAACGAAAAGTACGTCAGTCTGAAGAGAAAGAAGAAGGGGAACGCTCCAAAGGAGAAGACGAGGAAGAGGAGGAAGATCCTCCCGGAGTTGCCCCGTGCCATGTCGGGTCGTGCGGCGACCCGGGAGCGAGACGAAGACGGAGAGGAGGCGGCCGCGGTCTCGTGCTATGCGTCGACTTCCGACGGGAATCCCGCGGAGGGAAGGGACGGTTTTTTCGGCGGGACGATCGAGGTTCCTCTGAACGAGTTGAACACGCAGCTCGGAAACTCCTTCGTCCACTCTTCCATGGAACGGTGGTTGAACCTGTGCTACCCCGGGAACCCGTCGGAGAACAGGGCGGACATCGAGAGGGATTTTCATGCGTTCGTCTACAGGAGGATGAAGAGGAGAGGAGTTTCCACCGTTCTCGAGGCCCCGGACCGTTCGAACCCGGAACCCGGATCTCCCGGGTTCCGCCTGATACCTTCGTCCTCCTCTGCGTCCCGACCCTCGGGCGCGAGGGGCGCGCCCGCGTCCTCCCCCGCGGCCGAGAGGGGACCAGACGCGGAGATACTGTCGGAGAAGTGCGGGTTGAGCGTCAACAGGAGAGAGGCCCTGGACAAGGCCAGAGGCATGATGGAGGAAGAGAACGTCAAGATGTCTTTCCTGAAGGAAACCCTGGAGAAGGTTCACGGCCTCGACTGGGTGAGGTGGACGTCCAACTGTCACGATAGATTGGAGAGGAGACTGGAGCAGTGTTCCATGAAGTACTGCGACGACTTTCTCAGGCCCCCGGCCCCCGGATCCGGGGAAAGATCCTGCGTCAACGGCAAGGGATGCATATGCAACACGATGAACTACGTGTTTCCCTCCAGAGACAACCTATCCAAGTCTTCCAGGGGATTCGTGTGCCGCGAATTCCTTCTCCCGTCCGAGAGCGACGAGTTTGCCGCCACGGAAGGACTTCCGCGCTTCAGGGCAAAGTGCCTCCTGTGCATACGACTGATCACCACCTACCTGTACCACGACAACAGAAAGCGCGGGGTGTACCAGGGAGCTCTCATCCAGAATCACCGCGTGATCGTGGACGTAGAGGGAGAATACGACAGCGCAAAGTGCCTCAGTCCGTGCGGATTGTACAGGGACGACGACGTCGGCGCCGTCCAATTTCCGGTGGTGGCATTCCATCCGATGGACTACTGCTTCGTGAAGAATCCCGATAGACTCGACCAGAGAAAGCTGGGTTTTCGCGGAGGTCTCGGCAGCCGCGGTGAAGGGATCGTATTGGGAAGGTACGCACTGCATCCGCTCCTGGATGCGTGCTCGGGGGAGACGCGCGATACGGTCGGGACGGTCGATCCCGACGATCCTCGCGTCGGACTTTCCATACGATTGCCGGAGCTTCTGCTGAGACGAATGATCTCCCCCACCGAAGGACGCAAAGGCGTCTACTTTTTGAGGGACGTGCCCTGGCCCCTCCCTCCGGAGGACATATTCTGCCGGTTCCGCGCGACGGTAACCGCCCTGAGAGACTCGGGCCCGCGTCTGTCCTCGGTCACCGCCAGGATAGCGGACGGATGCAAGAAGATGGTGCCCTTCTTCTTCCGTCCGGACATGCGCCGGATACTGTCGGCGGCTCTGGAGGAACCGCGTAGGCACCTGACGTTCTGGGCCGTCGCGTGCAGGGTGTGCTGCGCCGCGGTGGTCATGGATATATGCGAAAAGGCTCCGAGGCTCCGGTCCAAAAAGAACGAGAAGAACAAGAAGAACAACAAGAAGAAGAAGAACGTCTCGGGTAGTGCGGAGGACAAAAACGACGACAACCGCGACGGCCGAGGGGTCGGCGTCAGAAACTACCACTGGGAAGTCGATCCGGAGATACTGAGGGACGATCGATCCCGAGACAAGATCAGGGCCGAGTTTGCGGCCCAGCTGTTCTCCGACCAACATTTGGATCTCCTGCGACACGTGGCCGCGTACGGCAGGGCGTCGGACGACGCCCTCGAGGAGTCGTGGAACAACGAGGAGCTCGGAACGGAGAGCGCCCTGGATGCCCACCACCCGGACGCCTTCTGGAAGGTACCCTACTGCGGTCATCTCCCGGACATGTCCAACCTGGTGGGTGCGGGACTCCTCGGGTTTTCGGTGGCGGATCCCCCGAACAATCAGGCGGGATCTCTGTTGAACGTCTTGGTGAGGAAGGAACAGTACTACAAGTGCAGGATACGGAGCATAGACGACGTCATAGAGGACGATTGCAGGAGATATCCCGCCGTACTGAACCTGCTGATGATGATACTGGAGGTCTCGCTCCTGGGCGCGTATCCTCACTCCAGGTTCAGGCCGGACCTGGATACCAGGATGTGGATAAGGACGTCCTTCCAGCGCTGGAAGGACGTCTCCGGGGATCTGTGCCCGGAGGACGCCATCCTGTGGATCCACCAGAACAAGGAGCTCGTTTCGTACGCACTGCGGGAGTTTTACGTGTACAACACGGAGGCGAGCGGGGTCCTGGACCGCCTGTACTTCTCGGTGATGGAATGGCAGGAGATAAAGGACAGCATCAGGGGCGCGATGGAGGTGGTCAGGAGCATGTTCGACGTCGCCTACGACGACGACGAACCGTCCGGCGGAGTCCGAAGCACGCCCGTGGTGGGGCCCGGTCCGGATCCCGAACCCGCGCGGACCGAGGCCTGGTCCGCGGGCAACTCCTCGGCGAGGGAGCGCGCCAAAGACGTCCTGCAGCAGATAGAGTACTTTCTGTCCTACCACTCGAGAAAGAATTCGGGCCTGATAAGCAGGCTGACGAAGACGGATGCGGTGGGATCCGTGCACAAGGCCCTGGAGTCGGAGGCGAAGAGCCGCGAGTTCCCCCCTCCGGACGCGGCTCTTCCCTCGTCGGTCCTGGAAGACGCGAAGGCGGCCGCGTTTCACGTTTCCAGGACCGCGCCCACCCCGGAGGTCCTGGTGCTGTGGCTCAAACATCTGGGAACGAGCCCGACGGGTCTGAAACTGGCGTACGACGCGTTTTCTGGATTCGAGGACCGAGTGGTCACGCCGAACGTTCTCTCCGCCTTTGCCAAGAACCTCGCGGACGCGGAGGCAGACGCGGATCCAGGAGATTTTCGCCTGGTCAGGCACTTCTTTTCGGAACTCTACCGCAGGAAGATGCTGTACGCCCACACGGTTTCCGAGGACCTCGCCCGGAATCAGCGTCGGGCCCTGAGATGGAGGGCCGGACTCCTTCCGTGGGAACCGGATCTCCTGGAGATGGGATGGATGTACTATTGCGAGAAATGCATGACCTGGCTCTCCCCTGCCGTGAAGAGATGCCCGTCGCGGGATCGGACGGAAGAGGGAGGAGAGGGAAAGAAAAAGGTCAAGAGAAAGAGGCCGGGAAAGACGCAGAGCATCTACGAACACGGGGTGAAGGACGTCGTGTACGATCCCTTCTCCGACAGGCTGTACTGTAGAAAGAACTCGGGAAGGGACGCGGGGGAAAGGGTGCTGGAGAAGATCATGGCGAGAGAGGATCCGTGCTCCGAGGTCTTGGAGGAGGGGGACGACGGGGACGAGGAGACCCGTAAAAACCCGGGGATTCCTTGCGGAGGGGTATGCGCGGTGTACATGATAGGAAGGGTGCAATACATGGGAAAGGGTCCCCCCTGGATGCTGTGCTGCGACTGCGGAATCCTCGCCAGGGTGGAGAATTTTCGTTTCGATTCGGACGGATTCACCTGCGGATTTCACGGGAAATATCCACCGGAGGAGAACAAGAAGAAGGGGACGACGACCGAGAGAACGAAGCGCGGGGGAACGAAGGATGCGACCGAAGGAAGGGCGTGTTGGTACTGCGGATCCCTGTGCGGGTCGGCCGAGATGCTGCTGCGGGCCGTGGACGAGAAAAACATGGAACTCGTGTCCCTCTACCTGTGCAAAAAGACCTTCAAGGACGTGTGCAAACACCTGGACAAACCTCTGTACGGAATGGAGAGGATAGACGGGATTCCTAGTGTCTCCCACCTGGAAACGATGAAGAGCAAGATTTTCTTCTACAAGAACATGGGAAATTCCCGCGGAAAGTTTAAGAGAGGCTGAAAACCGACTTTCCGACTTTCCGACGCAGAGTGTTAAAAAAAAAAAAAAAAAATTAAAATTAATTTTTTTTAAAAATTTTTAAAAAACGCCCCCCCCCCCCGTATTGTCTTTTGTTTCCCGTGGGGGGTGGGGAT
>SDBT01017517.1_pt1 | contig 11311 bp, 5 predicted proteins | sample 2277101 | NCBI WGS metagenome assembly SDBT01 (sample SAMN10404973, study PRJNA504765) | marine sediment metagenome | isolation source: marine sediment core GS10_PC15, 103 cmbsf | place: Arctic Ocean: Southern Knipovich Ridge | collected 2010 | reverse complement strand
CGGGAAGTCGCTGTGGGCTGCGGCAGTTTGGCTTCAAGAAGAGGCATATCCGAGGGCACAAGAATGTCGATATCATGAATATCAAGGAGGCTGTCACCCATAGTCCAGGGCATCTGCGGGTTTACCTGGGCGATAACCAATCCGGCGTTCTCAGCGGCACTTTTAACGATATCGACAGAAATTCCAAGAGAACACATCCCCTGCTCATTAGGCGGTGTTACCTGTATCAGAGCAGCATCGAGAGGAAGCCGGCCTGAGCGGAACAATCTCGGAATGTCAGAAAAGAATATTGCCGTGTAGTCACTTAACTCCTCCTGAATACTCTCAGGGGCATTTTCAGCAATGAAAAAGCTGTCGAGGTGAAAATGTTTAGCCAGTTCATGATGTTGATAATGCGGCTCGCCCAGTGTCAGCAGATGTACAATTTCAGTATCTTCGGCCAGTTCGGCGGCGCGGCCAAGAAGCGCTTCGACCAGGAGCTGAGGCTGCCCGCAACCTGTACCAATAAAGATGCGCTGGCCGGGCTGGATGTGAGCAACAGCTATTCGGGGTGAGGTAATTATACCCAGGTACTTATCCTGCCAATCCTCGGGTTCCATTTTGCGATTCTTTGCAAATTGAGAGCCCTTGTCATATCCAGGGCCGGACTCGGTCATTTTACCTGCCACCTACTTGAGAGGGACCACCAAACGGCTTTTTTTGCATTTCGGATTTCTGAGAAAGGGTTATGCGTGCATCTACAACAACGGCTCTGACTCCCTTATGCCCGACAATGAACGGATTAATATTCAACTCAATAATCTGAGGGAAATCCATAGCCAATTGACTTATTCGCTGAAGCCCCCCCACAATCGCCGAGAGGTCTATATCAGCCTGACCTCTGGTACCTTTGAGCAGTGCATAGGACCTGGTTTCCTTCAACATTTGCATTGCTTCGTCAGCGGTGACAGGGGCAAGGTAACATGAGACGTCTTTGAGAACATCGACAAAAGTGCCGCCCAGTCCGAACATAAGCATCGGGCCGAACTGGGCATCACAGGTCATACCAAGGGTGACTTCCAGACCCTGGGCACACATTTTTTCCACGTAGACACCGTTTATTCGAGCTTCGGGAGCACGACGACCAACCCGTAAAGTCAGAAGGTCGAAAGTGTCACGGACCTGCTCAGGGCTGGATATTTGCAGCTTGATACCGCCTACATCCGATTTGTGCACGATGTCAGGCGAAACTATTTTCATTGCAACGGGAAACCTGATTCTTTCGGCGATTTCGACGGCCTCTTCAGGGGTGTTTGCCAGTTGACCATCCGGCACATTAAAATCATAAGCTCGCAGGATTTTTTTGGCTTCGACCTCGCCTATCTGGGTATGGTTTGTTTTTAAGTGCCGTAAGACAATACGCTCGACTCTATGGCGGTTAACAGGAAATCGAGTAACGACGCGTGCCGGCCGGCTGCGCCAGGTGTAGTATTCATACATTGCGCGCAACGCCGCCACAGCCCGCTCCGGCGAAGGGTAAACAGGTAAATTGCATTCGGCCAATTCCTCACGCTCCGGCATTGCGTCGGCACTGCCCAATAAAACCACCAATACCGGTTTTTCACTGGGGTCACAGGCGGCAATAGCCCGGGCTGTTTCTACCGGCTTTGTCATAGCGTGCGGGGTTAATATCACAATAACAGCATCAACTGAATCATCATTTTGTGCGGCACTGACTGCGGCAGCATATCGCTGCGGGTCGGCATCGCCCAGCACATCAATCGGATTGTCAACGATAGCGGCGGGAGGCAGTTTTTTCTTGAGGTCGGTTGCACTATAACCTTCCAGAGTAGCCACCTTCATACCGGAGTGTTCGACTGCATCAGCAGCAATAACACCGGGGCCTCCGGCATTTGTAATTATTGCCACGTGCTCGCCTTTGGGCAGCGGCTGCATAGACAGTGCTGCAGCATAGTCGAAAAGTGAGTCAAAGCTTTCGGCCCGGATGACACCGGAGCGCTTAAAAGCTGCGGCATAAGCAATATCGTCGCCGCTGATGTTGCCGGTATGCGCAGATGCCGCCCTTGTACCGGCCTGGGTAACTCCCGCATGTAACAGAACCACCGGCTTGACTGAAGTGGCCGAACTGGCGGCTGCAATGAACTTATCACCGCAGGTGATATTTTCAAGATAAGCTACGATGACTTTTGTTTGTTTGTCTTCTGTAAATTCGAGCAAAAAATCAGTTTCATTCAAATCCGCTTTATTACCGATGCTGACGAGTTTTGCTAAGCCGAGATGTCGTGCAGCGGCCCAATCCAACATAGCGGTACATATAGCCCCCGATTGAGACAAAACCGATATGTCACCGGTTTTTGGTATTTGTTTTGAAAACGAGGCATTCATATGGTGGTGAGTATTAATTAAACCGAGGCAATTAGGCCCCAAAAGACAAACACCACTTTCGGAACAAAGCTGCGTGATGTCCGATTGCATCCTGACCCCCTCGGGTCCAACTTCACTAAAGCCTGCAGTGATGACCACAACCGCTTTTGCTCCTGCTTTAATGGAGCTTTCCACGGCACTTCGAACAGAAGGGGCCGGCACCGCGATAACGCTCAACTCAAGCGTGCCTTTGTATGCGCTCAACTCAGGGTAACACTTCAGGCCTAACACCTCCTCAGCAGAAGGATTCACCGGTATAATCTGTCCTTTGAAGCCGCCCTCCAGGAGGTTAACCAAAATCTCATGCCCCACCTTTCCGGGTGTCCGTGAGGCCCCTATCACCGCTACGGACTCAGGATATAACAAATACTCCAACGACATATGCTGTTTCCCTTTATTGCTTTTTGTCTGCAATAACGTTCGATACTCTCAAAGATTGCACAAATAAAATAGCAAATCTACCAGACAAACACAACTAAGATTATAATTAGAAAAGGTCAGGATTGAAAAAAATATTCATTGTTACCGAAGACAGACACTGTCAATTCTATCAGACTCAGCAATAGTACAAAATTCACTACTTTGATGACTTGAACCCAGCATTCGCTCCATAAGCGATTCATCCAGAGAGAAACAATTCGGGTCGGTTTTTGGTATAGCTTTGAAGACGTCAAATACCGTTACTAATCCCTGTACTTTGTCCTGTTGGTCCAGCACGACCAGCACATTCTCGCCAAACTGCTGCATCCTATTAATTATATCCACAAGCGATGTTGTCGGGTGTATAAAACAGGAGGGTGCAGACGTTATCCATTTGACCTTTATTTGAAGCGTAGCTTCATCGAGCGGTCGACGCCATTTTGCAAATTCAGGTCGCAGATAAGGACTAATTGTCCCTGTTAAGTCATCCTTTGAGAGAACGCCCTCCAGCACTCCATTTTGACCTATCATAATATAATTCCCATTGTGCTGTCGCATCTTCGCAAGGGCCTGCTGTACGCTCATGTCCGAACTGCCCCAGACAACATCTTTTTGCATAATGTCTTTTGCACATATCGCAAGAAAACCTCCGGCACTATCAGGTGCCGGCTTTTCCGCCATTTTAACAGCCCTGGCTTTAGCTTTTTTCCTGGCTTTGGCTATCATTTCAGCGTAAGCCCTTGACTTTTCCTGGGCTTTTTTCCTGGCTTTAGCTACGGCATCGCTGTAGGATTTCAGTTTTTCTTTTGACGCAGATTCAGCCATCGCAATTTTATTTGCTGATTCAGCTTTGATTTTGGCAATTTCATTGTTATAAAGTTTTGTTTTCGTCTTGAGTTCAGCTATGGCTTTACTCAGGGCACTACTGTAAGACTTTAACTTTTCACCGGACTGAGCCTTAAGCCTGGCTATTTCGTTGTTATAGAATTCTTCTTTTGCTTCTGCTTCAGCTTTGACCCTGGCTGTCTGCTCAGCGGCTTGCGCTTTGATTTTTGCTATCATCTCTTCGGTCCTGGCTTCTAATTTACATCGCATACTGTTTATCTGCTCTGTTGCCTCGGTTTTGACTTTAACTAACATCTCTGCAGCTTCAATCTGAATCTTTGTTATCTCATCAGCATAAGCCCTTGTTCTTTCTTCTGCTTCAGCTTTAGCTCTTGCCTGCCAGTCAACTAATCTCACGTCCATCTCTTTAATTCTGATTTTGTTACGTGCTATCGTTTTTTCAGCTTCAGTCTTAATTTTTTCTATTTTGTCATTGTAAAATTTTCTTGCTACTTCGATTTCAGCATTAGCTTTATCAAGAGCGTTTCTGTAAGCACTCAACTTTTCACCGGCTTCAGTCTTTAGCTTTCCTATTTGTTCGTTATATAATTTCTCTTTCTCACGAGTTTCGGCCTTAGCGGCGGCTATCTGCTCTGCAGCGTCAGTCTTAATCCTGATTTTCTCATCTGTGTATGTTTTTTCCCTTTCTTCTGCTTCGGCTTTGGCGGCGGCTATCTGCTCTGCAGCCTCCGACTTAACTTTTGCTATCTCCCGGGCAAAGGCTCTTTCCTTTTCCTCTGTTTGAACTTTAGCCTGCCTTCCGGCCTTGATTCTTACATCGGCATATGACTTTAACTGTTCCTGGGCTTCGGCCCTCGATTTGGCCTCGGCCTGGGCTCTTGAATCGGCTTGTTTTACGGCCCTGACATAACTGCCAGCCTTCTTCTCAAATTCAGCCTCAACATTAGCAACCATCTCAGCAGCTTCCAGCCTCGTGGCGGCTATCTGCTCTGCAGTCTCAGCTCTGATTTGGGTGATTAAATCATCGTGTGATTTTGTTTTCGTCTTAAGTTCAGCTTTAGCTTTGTTCAGCGCCTCGCTGTATGATTTTAACCTTTTGCCGGATTTGGCCCTGACCCTGGCAATAGTGCCGGTGGCCCTGGTCCTGACCTTGTCTATTGCCTTTGCGGCTTCAGCTAACTTTGCTTGTAGCTTGCTTACTTGTTCCATAGCTTCAGCCTGAATCTCAGTCGTTGCATCGGCGTAAGACTTTGCCCGGGCTTCGGCTGTGCTTCTTGCTTCGGTCTGGGCCTTGAGTTTTTCTTCAATACAGGCCAGTGACTCAACATAAGACTTTAACTGTTCCTGGGCTTCGGCCCTCGATTTGGCCTCGGCCTGGGCTCTTGACTCGGCTTGTTTTACGGCCCTGACATAACTGCCAGCCTTCTTCTCAAATTCAGCCTTAACATTAGCAACCGTCTCAGCAGCTTCCAGCCTCGCGGCGGCTATCTGCTCTGCAGCCTCCGACTTAACTTTTGCTATCTCCCGGGCAAAGGCTCTTTCCTTTTCCTCTGTTTGAACTTTAGCCTGCCTTTCGGCCTTGATTCTTACATCGGCATATGACTTTAACTGTTCCTGGGCTTCGGCCCTCGATTTGGCCTCGGCCTGGGCTCTTGACTCGGCTTGTTTTACGGCCCTGACATAACTGCCAGCCTTCTTCTCAAATTCAGTCTTAACATTAGCAACCGTCTCAGCAGCTTCCAGCCTCGCCCCAGCTATCTGCTCTTCAGCCTCAGCCTGAATCCTGATTTTCTCATCTGCGTATGTTTTTTCCCTTTCTTTTGCTTCGGCTTTGACGGCGGTTATATGCTCTTCAGCCTCAGCTTTGATTTGAGCGACTGCATCATTGTAAGATTTTGTTTTCGTCTTGAGTTCCGCTTTAGCTTTGTTCAGTGCCTCGCTGTATGATTTTAACCTTTTGCCGGATTTGGCCCTGACTCTGGTAATAGTGCCGGTGGCCCTGGTCTTGACCTTGTCTGTTGCCTTTGCGGCTTCAGCTTTAATCTTTTTTCGTTCATTTGCTATCTGCTCTGCAGCCTTGGCCTGAATCCTGATTACCTCATCTGCATATGTTCTTTCCCTTTCTTCTGCTTCTGCTTTGACGACGGCTATATACTCTGCAGCCCGTTGCCGAACCTGAACCATTCTCTCTGCAGCTTCAGCTTCTCTCCAGGCTATCTCATCAGTATAAGCATTTGATTTTTCCTCAGCTTCAACTCTGGCCTTTTGTTCAGCCGTAATCTTAGCTATGGCCTTTTTCAGCAGCTCAACAGGTTGGGATTTGCATTTCTTTTGGGGCATTACAGTTTATCCAGGCTTGATTATCTTAATTTTGGAAATATATTTATTTTTCCTGCCTTCTTTTCGAAAACTTTTGTTTAAATTTTCCGTGTTGTCATAGCTGTATAACCATTTCAACTGTAACCGGGTATATATTTATAATTTTCGGCATTTTTCTGTTGAAACTGTAAGTTTTATGACAGAATTGACTTTGACAGATATGTCAGAGGATAACCGGGAGAGAGCAGCAGAACTTCACAAAGGAGTTTGAGGAGATACTTATTGTGACACCTTCGGTACAAAAGCTGTCCGCACAGTTGTAATCATAGCGATGATAAGAGGTTACGGTCGCATTTCCCGGCCAGGAATAAAAGCTGCAAGTGGTTAACCGGTGAATAACAAGACACCTACAAATATTTCCCATCAGCATAAAGAGTGGGTTTATGGATGAAAAAAGATGCTTGTTATTTATGGTGAACCCAATGTGCGATTCGTGTTTGGGCAAGTGCTAAGGGCAGAAGCGCATCGTGTGTTATTACGACAGATAAGGAGTGATATGAGTTTGTGATAAGGTTTTGATACGGGAATTATCAAAAAGTCAGAATCAGTCAGAAGTTACAGTTATCTATTTTTACGCCCCGTTCTCCGGTGAAACACTTAACCGGGTTCTCGACAACGTTCAAAACTCTCTGATTCTCGAACCAAGAAAACTAACCATAATTTGCCGAAACCCCTACTATTTCGAAAAAGAACTCCACAGGCATAACTGGCTGACCAAATGTGCAGAATTCAGGGATTTTTCGAGACATACATACGCTATTTATAAAAGCAATCTACAACTTCTTCAATGTAATTGAAATCATACCAGCTAACTCATTCGCTGATTGTCTTTCTTCAGTTTTAGGTTCAGGCTTCTAATTTTCTCCTCTATAAAAGTCCCCTTCAAAATATCACGACTTACGCCCACAAGGGCAATTCCTTTATCATTTTCATCTTTAATAACAGACCTTGAAAGGAAGACAGGAAATTCGCTGCCGTCCTTACGCTTATGATGAAACCCCACTTCCCTGCTGCCTACAGCTTTATAAATATTTCGCGCATCAACACTTACAGGATTTTCTCTGCATAGAATATTAGCGTATTTACCAATGACTTCTTCTTGCTTGTATCCATAAGTTTCACAAAATGCCCTGTTGACAAAAATAATCCTATCCTCCATATCCGTGATATAGATACACTCATCGGTGCACATAATAGCACCTGACAACAAGCGCAATTCTCCTTCCGTTTTTTTATGCCTGACAACATTTTCCACAGTGATTGGAAGGGTTTTAAGATAATTTCGTTTATGGTCTTTTATCAGATAATCGGAAGCACCGGCCTTGAAGGCTTTTGCAGCTACTTCTTCATTACCGGCTCCGGTAACAAATATAACGGGAATTCCTCCGGCCGAATCCATAATGTCAAATGCCGTACCGTCCCCGAGTGAATAGTCGGCAATTATAACGTCAAACTCTCTGGTACCCAGTATGTTATGTGCCTGCGAAACAGAACGGGCTGTAACGCAGTCGTATGGCAGCTTCTTATCTTCCACCATTTGCGTAAATGCCAATTGGTCGAGTTTGTCGTCTTCAATCAGCAGAATTCTGTATCTTTCATTGTTCATATCTTCTAACCCCTTTAATGGTAAGCACCGATAAGTTCTTCCTGGCTTTTGACAGCATCGCCTGACTGTGGAAATGTAAAAAAGAACGTACTGCCCTTACCCACTTCGGATTGTACCCAGATTTTACCACCATACATTTCAACAATTTTTTTTGCTATTGAAAGGCCGATACCGGTAGTTTCGATTTCGTCCTGCCGCGAAAGAGTCTGAAACATTGTAAAAATCTTTTCAAAATATTTCTCCTCGATTCCGGAACCATTATCGCAAACACTGAACTTCCAAAAATCACCTTCCTCCACGCAGCTGACTTTGATTCGGCCTTCGGGCTTGTCCATATACTTTACAGCATTGCTTAATAGATTTTGAAATACCTGCGTGATACGTGTATGTTCACAAAGAATCATTGGCAAATCATTTTCAATTTCTATCTTGATATTCTCGCCGGCGCTGACTGACTCGATTATTTCGGGCAAAAGCTCATTAAGATTTACCTTAACCTGTTCTACTTGAGTTTGTCCGGCTCTCGAATACTGGAGAATCCCGTCAATCAGGTTATGCATCCTATCCACACGACCAGCAAGCAGATTTAATTGCTCTTTGCCGCCCTCATCAATCTTGTCAGCATAATCACTTAATATCCAGTTAACCAGTGTATTAATTCCACGAAGAGGTGCTTTTAAATCGTGAGAAACAATGTAAGCAAAATCTTTCAATTCCTTATTGGAGCTCTCAAGCTCCTTTACCAGGTTGGATAGTTTTTCTTCCGTCCATTTTCGTTCTTTTCTTCGCTCAATGGCGTAGCAAATACTCCGGCCCAATACATCCTTAAAGATTTTACCTTTAACAAGGTAGTCATCTGCTCCATTTCTTATAGCTTGAAGTACAAATTCTTCATCGTCCGAATCTAAAATCACAATTATAGGAGTATCCGGATTAGAGGAGTGAATTTTTTTAACGGCATCAATTCCGTCACCGTCCGAAATCTGTAAGTCTAACAATATAATCTCAAAAGTGTTGTGGTCAAGAAGCTCAATTGCTCCGGACAAATCTTCCACAGTTTCAGTGTTGAACTTTACATTTTGAGAGGGCTCAGAAAGAAGCCGTTTTATATGACAATCTGATGATTTATCCTTCACCAATAACACATTTATCACATTCTCAGCCATACCAATCCCTCTTTTAAAATGACTCATCCCTTAAATTTTGCAGTTCCGACAGAACACCTAAAAAAAACAGCCCCGCCGTCACCGGTTTCGGATTCAGCAGGTTTTTTACACTTTTACACACCCAATAATTTTTTTGCTGCGGTTATACTTGTCTCCTTTCCGCTCCCGCCGCTGCAGATGCCGCTGGTTCCTGTGGAACCGATTTCGGCAGGGTAAAGCAAAAGATGCTTCCCTCACCGGGCGTGCTTTCAGCCCAGATTTGTCCGCCTTGTACAGCGATTAATTGTTTAGCTATATATAACCCCAAACCGGTCCCTGGTGTTCCTGGTCCGGCGTATTCATCGCTTTGAACGAAGCGATTAAAAGCATCACGTATATCTTCGTTGCCGATTCCAATGCTGTTGTCCTGCATATTTACCTGCACTTCATCCTTCATATCCTTTATTGTAATCTGGATAGTACTGCTCATTGGAGAAAACTTGATTGCGTTGTCGATAAGATTCACAAATATTTGCCTGACCATGCTGTAATCTGCATGCACGGAAAAGGCAGGGTCGGGTGGACAGACCCCGAGCAATCTTATCTTTTTTTCATCGGCCATCTCGCTAAGCAGGAATATTGCTTCAGAAACAACCTGTTGTACATCAACTTTGGTCTTTCGCAGCTCTATTTTCCCGGTCTCTATCTTTGAAATATCGAGAAAGTCACTTATGGTTTTCGCCAGTCTGTTGATTATTCTATCTGCCGTTTCAAGTTTTTTTTGAAGCTCGTTGCTTGTCGGGCCCAGCTTTCCTGCTATCGCATTGGTAATGATATCCCTGAAAGTCCGCAGTGACGTTTTAAGTTCGTGTGAAACCGTTATGGCAAGGTCGCTTTTCAGGCGGTCGTACTGCTTGAGTTTATCCTCGGCCTTTTTATGTCTGACCACATTCTCCACTCTTATCGGTAACACCTTAAGATAGTTACGCTCATAATCTTTTATCAGATAATCAAAGGCACCTGCCTTCCAGGCCTTGACGGCCACTTCCTCATTACCGGCTCCGGTAATAAATATAATCGGAGTATCTTTGGCCGAATCAATGATATCAAACGCCGTCCCGTCCCCAAGCAAATAATCGGCAATTATAATATCAAACGTTTTGGAACTTAGTATGTGGCGCACTTCCGAAACAGACCCGGCTATAGTACAATCATAAGAAAGTTTTTGGTCTTCTACAAGTCGCATAAAAGCCATTTGGTCGAGCGCATCGTCTTCAACCATCAGAATTCTGAGTTTTTTCTTATTCATATTCCGCCTCATTCATTAACAACGCCAAACAGATTGTCTCTTGTTTTCAACAGCATCTCGAAACATTATCAACATAAAAAAGCAATTTCTCCTGTTCACACATCGACTCCGCTCTCTGCGGGGACAGCCTTCGCTGCTTCGCCGACAAGTTTAGTCAGACTCTGCACTATTCTGTCCCAATCAGCATTGGTATCGAGTCCGGACTCCGGCACAGGGCTTTCTAATTTGATGCCTTTTTCAGTTGCAAGCGGAGTCAAGGCCTTTAGAACCTGTGAAACTACTGAGTAAAGCCCCAACTCTGTAATAGCCATATTTATCTTGTCCTTATCAATTTGTGAAACCTCAAGAAAATTGCCGATAATCCCTGTAACCGCATTAATATTCTTATCAGCTAATTCCAGACCGTTACGCAGCTGAGCATCGGTTTGGACCGCAGATGCTCTCATTGCATCTGCAATGATATTCCCTAACTCAGCGATTGGCTCTGTCAACTGATGGCAAAGCGCAACAGCAAGCTCTTTTATCAGCCGATTTTCTTTTATCAATTCCTGATTCGAAGTCCGAAGTTCAGTCTCAATTTTCATACGTTCCGAAATGTCGCGTGCTATTACAACAAGAGCAACTTCATTTCCATTCTCATCTGCAACATCGGACCTGGAAAGTGAAACCGGAAATTCGCTGCCGTCCTTTCGTCTGTGGAAAAACCCCACCTCCCAGCCGCCAACTGCCTCATAAGTATTTTCCCTATCTGCGCCCACAGGCCCTTTGTTCCAGAGTATATTACTGTCTTTTCCTATGACCTCTTTCTCCTCATATCCGTAAGTTTCACAAAATGCCCTGTTGACAAAGGTAATCTTGTCCTCGAGGTCCGTAATATAGACGCAATCGTCGGTACTGACGACTGCATGTGAGAGCAGTCGAAGTCTTGATTCCATTCGCTTGTGCTTAACCGCATTTTCGATTGTTATTGGAACTGTCTTAAGATAGTTCTGCTCGTGGTCTTTAATCAGATAATCGTAAGCCCCTGCTTTCCACGCTTTTGTGGCTATTTCTTCATTACCGACCCCGGTAACAAGTATGATGGGTGTATTCAAAGCCAAATCAATGATGTCAAATGCAGTTCCGTCCCCCAGTGAATAATCGGAAATCACAACATCAAACCGCCCTAAACTCAGTATGTCC
>SDBT01017516.1_pt1 | contig 11311 bp, 11 predicted proteins | sample 2277101 | NCBI WGS metagenome assembly SDBT01 (sample SAMN10404973, study PRJNA504765) | marine sediment metagenome | isolation source: marine sediment core GS10_PC15, 103 cmbsf | place: Arctic Ocean: Southern Knipovich Ridge | collected 2010 | reverse complement strand
CTTTATCGTCATCAGCTACGAGTATTCGCATCAAATGATCCCTTGTCGCTATTCATGCACACCTTCCTAGCACGCATTCCAATCCTCCTTTGCTCTACCGGGTAGATTCAATCACTCGCGGCTTCCACCGCCACCTCGAATTTAGTCCCCTTTCCCTTTTCGCTTTCCACCGAGATATTTCCTCCCTGGGCTTCGGTCGCCATCCTGCAAAATGCCAGACCGAGGCCGACGCCATATTCCGGTTTTGCCGGGCCATCCGTTACCTGAAAGAACTTCTCAAAGATTTTATCCTTGCATTCCGCGGGTATGCCGGGTCCATCGTCCTCAACGCCGAGAAGTATGCTCTTCCCCTCGCTTCTAACCAGACATGTTACATTCGCACCCTCTCCCGCGTATTTGAGGCTGTTGCCAACAAGGTTCTGGAGAATTCGGGTCAAGAGTTCCTTGTCGGCGCGGACCATTGCCGCATCCATTTTAGACTGAAAAGATAGGTGCACTCCCACACGGTCGGCTCGAGCGCCGAACTGTTCGCAAATCGTCTTCGAGAGCTGCACTGCGTCCACCGACGAAAGCGAGACGGGCATCTCGCCGGCCTCGAGTTTTGAAACATCCAGGATGCCTCTTATGAGAGAAAACACCTCTGTGCCGCCATCGCGGATGTGCTGAAGGTGCTTGAGCAGTTCGGCCTTGTCCACGGGTTCCCGGCTAAGGCCCCTCATCGCGAGATCGGCAAACCCCATCACACCCACCAGCGGATTATTCAAATCATGGACAATCATGTGGAACAAGCCGTCGCGGGCCTTCTCTGCCCTCTGCAGGGCTTCGTAGCTTTCTGCCAGTTCCCTATGCAGTTTCTGCTCGCGGTCGCGCGTGCGCTTCTTGCCCAGGCAGGCGGTGATCCTCGCTTTGAGCAGCGTGGGATTAAACGGCTTGAGCAGATAGTCGTCCGCCCCTCTTTCGATACACTGCACGACGCTCTCCATCTCATCGACGGCTGAAATCATGATGACGGGGAGATGTCTCAACTCCGTGTCGTTTTTCATGTGCTCCAGTACCTCGTATCCATCCATCCCGTGCATCAGGATGTCCAGCAGAACAAGGTCCGGCAGACCCCTTTTCATTTGATCCACGGCGGATCTGCCATTCTCTGCAAGTGCAGGAACGTGCCCAAGGGTAATGACGAAATCGTTGAGCACGTTACGATTCTCCTCGATATCATCAACGATGAGAATCCTTGCGGAAAATTCCACGACTCTCTCCCTCCCCTGATTCTTTAGGCCCTTACGGGGCTAGATGACGCTGAAGAACGGCGAATAGCTCTTTAGACTGAACTGGTTTGGTCAGATGCTCGGTACATCCCGCATCAAGGCAGCGTTGTTCTGCTTCAGAGCCCGCCGAGGCAGTCAAGGCAATGATGGGGACGTCAGCGAATTCCGGTATGGCCCTGAGCTGCCGGGTCGCTTCCAGACCGTCCATCACGGGCATTCTAATATCCATCAGGATCAGTTCTGGTTTGTGTGATTGGGCCAGGTCGACTGCCTCCTTCCCATTCTTGGCAACAGCCATCTCGTGATCATGTACTCTGAGCATGTCGAGAATCATTGACATGTTCACGTCGTTGTCCTCTGCTACGAGAATGCGACGGCCTGTAACGACTGCCCTGGCCGCCTCAGTCTCGTCTTCTTTCGTGGCAGGCTCTTTGGGTGCGCTTTTCCTCAGCGGCAGCGTGAACCAGAACGTGCTTCCTCTACCCGGTTTGCTTTCGACCCCGATATCACCTCCGTGTAGTGCCACCAGCCGGCGTGTAAGGGCAAGCCCAATGCCGGTGCCGCCCAACTGCTCGTCCCGCATGTGGTCTGCCTGGTGGAACTCGGAGAAGATCTTCTCTTGTTCTTCGGGTTCGATCCCAACTCCCGTATCGCTGACCTCGACCCTAAGGAAACTCCCTTCCCTCTTCGTGCGGACCTCGATACGGCCACCTTCCGGGGTGTACTTGACCGCGTTGGAAAGCAGATTTAACATGATCTGCTTGCATTTGCGCGCATCAGCGATAACACAGGTCACCGCGGGGTCGACGGACATTTCCACAGTCTGCCGTTTCTTCCGGAATTGAGTATTCATCATAACCATTACGGCATTCATGCATTCCTCGGGATTGATCTCCTCCGGCTCGAGTTCCATCGCGCCGGCATCGATCTTGGCCATATCGAGCAAATCATTTATGAGGTCCAGCAGGTGCTTCCCACTACCGTCGATCTGCCTCACATAATTCAACTGTTTCTCATTGAGCTTGCCAAAGAATTGACCCTGCATGAGATCGGCAAAGCCGAGGATGGCATTGAGCGGCGTGCGAAGCTCGTGGCTCATTGACGAGAGAAAGCGATTCTTGTGCCGGTTAGCTTCTTCCATACGGAGGTTGGTGTCCTTAAGCGTTTTGAGACTCTCGCGCACTTCCTCTGTTCGTGATTTGACTGTGCGCTCCAGATTGCGGCGTTCTTCGGCAAGTTCCTTCTCCGTATGCTTGCGCTCAACGATTCCTCCCAGTCGTTCCGCAACTGCATTGATCATCTCCCTTTCGCCCTTTAAGAACGGTCCTTCGTGTGCGTCCGGCCTTTCTTCGAGGTAACAGACGCTCACCGAACCAGCGACCTCATCGCGCACCAGAATGTCACTGCTCTGCCGCGCAACGGCCTCGCTACATCTCTGCAGACCACCGCTGCAATACTCTTGCCCGTCTAAAGCGATCCTGGCACAAGCTGCCTCCGGATACTGCCAAGCGGAGGGCATCAGATCTACTGTCCGCTCGAGGATTCTTTCCATGGAGATATCCGACTCTTCAACTATCTTGGAGATGCCATAGAGACAATCGAGCTGCTTTACACGCTCGTCGAGGAGATTCCTTTCCTTCTGTAGAGCCCTGTTGGCATCCTCCAGGTTTTCCGCCATCTGATTGAAGCTCGCTGCCAGCGTTCCGATTTCATCCTTACTGCGTATTTTCACCCTTGCCGAAAGATTTTCAAAACTCATCTCTCTTACGGTATGCGCCAGCGATTGGATAGGAACAGAAATGGTTCTCTGCATTGCTGCAGACAGAAGCAAAGCCATAATCATGGCAACGGTCAGAACAATACCCGCCGTCATCATACTACGCCTTAGGACCCGCTGGAAATGCTGTATGTCCAGACGGAGCAGGATACTCCCAAGGACCTCTTGATCACCGGTTATCGATTCCGACACAGTCAGATACCCCGGCTCGAATTCGTGCATTCCGGTTTCTCTTCTGGGAAATGCAAACCCCTCGAACCCTTTTCTGCTGTAGCTTGCAAAAAGATTCCCGTTGGCATCGTAGATCCATGCGTTCACAACGTTTTCTTCCGCTTGAACCGACCCAAGTATCTTCTGAGCTGTGCCATTGTCTTGAAAATGAAGTGCGGATACGCAATTAAGACCAAGCAATTCCGCCAGGGTAGACAACTTCCCGGTTACAGCGAACTGGTACAAGCGGGTTTCGTTGACGATACTGACGATACCGTAAAACAAAAGCACAAAGAATACTGTCAGAAGCTGCATAGCGATGAGCTTCCGTCGTATGGTTACATTCTTAAAGAATGTCATTCAGATCGATCCTGTTCTCTCACAATCTTGGCCAGCTTGAGAAGCTGTGAACTCAGCTTCAGTTCTATTCGCGCCATTGCATCCGTGTTTATTTCAAACTTCATCCGACCCTTGATAATGATAAAATTGATAGCAACTCCCTTTTTCGCGAGGCCATCACTGCTGCCGATCGTCAAGATCTTCAAACTCTCCGCCTTCTTCAAGATATCCTTAAGCTTTTCTTCCTTCGACTCGGAAATGAACAGAATGTGGCACTGCTCAATTTCTTGAACGTCGTCGACTTTTTTTACTCTGATGTTTCTTTTCTTGACCTTTTGTTTGGCCGCAATCTTCCGAAGGGGTTTTGTAATACGACTGTCCCCAAAAACGGTAATATCAAAAGTATTAGTTCCATCATCCGGCCATTCAACATACTTGGTAAAATGATAAATGAAGACTGCCTTAAGCTTGTCCTGAGTGCTGGCATTCTCCTCTTCGTCTGCCCACGAGCAACATGTCATGGCCGTACAGACAACGAACGCCACGACTGCCTTCCATAATATACTTCTCATTACCCCGCCGCCTCCGAGCGCCTTTGCGCATTTCCCGCCCCTTCAGAATTCATATATGGCTTCAACGCTGTAGAAAGCGGTCATCCCGGTCTCCAAGGGCACAGAGTTGAGGCCTTTGCGCCGTACGTATTCGGGAAACTCCACATCGTCGTCCAGAACGTTATTCACGGATATGGCGTGCGTGATTGGGAGACCTCTCCACTTGTGGCGAAAGATGAAGTTTAGATCCAGGGTAAGGGATTCGTCCACTTCATCCTCGGAACCATCCATCGGGCCCATGTAATTGGCAACACAGGAGGCCGACACCGGTCCCAGCATCTTGTGCGCACCCACTGAAGCCGAGAACAGGGGAACGTACTTGAAGTTGTAGTGGTCCGAACCTGCCACCTCGTCACCATCGTCACCGTCAACATAGTCAAGATTGACGAAAACGTCCCACGATCCGGGCTGAACGTACTTCATCTCCATCTCAACCCCGCTGGCCTTGAATTTCCCGCCGTTGACATAGACATTCACGTCTGATACTTCCGTCCCGTCATCGAGAGTCACGCTTCCCTTTTTCCGGAATATCTTGTTGTCGTACACCACGTGGTAGAAGATAGTCTGCGCGTAGAAATTCCCCCATACGGTCTGGTAGGCCAATTCGAGCGAATCGCTCGTCTCAGGCTCCAGATCCTCATTGCCGAATACCGTCTGAGTGGGAGTCGCGAAATAGAGCTCGAACAGGCTTGGCGCCCGGTAGGCTTGGCTGGCCATGAGTTTGACCGTGTTGTTCTCGTTGAACTTGTAGGCCAAGCCGCCGCGTGACGCGACATTGCCGCCGAAAAGCTTGTTCTCTGTGTAGCGTGTGCCAGCGATGATCTGCCATGGACTCAGGTCGAGTTCAGCCTGCCCGAAGAATGAGTATTCGTAAGTGTCCCGGTCCCTCATGTTGTTCTCGGCCAGAGTCTCACCGGTCGATGTATCCTCGTTGCGGTACTCGTCGCTGCTGCGGTAGTCGTAGCCCGAGCCAACCACCAGGACCAGATTCTCGGAGACCTGAAGGTTGTTCTTGAGGCTGCCGCCGACGCGCCATCCGATGATGTTGGCGCGGATCGTGTCGTCACGCGAACGGGAGAGGTTACGCTTGTTCCAGTCATAAAAGACCTGGAGTCGGCTCTCGGCATTATCGGTCCAGGTCTGGGTGAGCGTGTAGGCAGCAGCCCAACCGTCCACATCGTGCTCGTGCCCGGCGCCGCTCGCATAGCTGGGCACCACTCCCAGATAGCTCTCATCAACGGAATAGGTATTGAGCAGCACACTGTGCCTTCCGTAGGAGGCCAGGATGTTGGCGTTTGTGCTGTCAACATAGTCGTCGATATCGCTCGTTTCTCCGGTTTCATCCGTGAAATCGACCTCGGTGTGCGCACCGCGCCGCACGTTCCCAGACACAAAGAGCGACAGGTCCCCACGAGCAGTGTTTATGTAGCTGGCGCCAGAGGCGTATGAGCTGTGCGTGCCTCCACCGGCATGGACCGATATCTGATGCGTGTCCGGCGCGGCCGTGCGCAAGACGATATTGATCGCGCCGGAGTAGGCCTGCGAACCGTACAGCACGGACGCCGGTCCCTTCAGGATCTCAATTCGCTCAACGTCCCGGATGCTCACGCGATCCAGGCATCCTTCACCCGTGCTCGCGTGCCACAGGGGCCCCCCGTTTATCATAACGAGAACCTTGTTGGCGTAATGATCCTGGAGCACGCCTCGACCCGTGGGGAGATCGCGCTTCAGGTACGTGCGCACCACGCTGAATCCGGACACCGTTTCCAACGCGTCGGCCACGGTCTGGAAATTGTAGTTCTCGATCATGCTACGATCGATCACCGTAACGGTCGAAAAGGACTCCAGAACCGTCTGTGATCTTGTAGAGGCCACGTCAGTCTTTATGTTAAGAAGATCTCCAAGGCTCATCTGAAGATAACTATCCAACTCCTGATCATCCTGGCCTTCCACCGTCGAGACCCCCGCCGTAGCCAGCAGAACAACTGCGACTACGAACAGAGCGCATGGCACTTGTTTAATCCTGAGCATCTTGTCACCTCCAATACCCAATTGGTGTCGATCCCCGCTAACTCCCTCCTTTTCTCTCAAAATCTTTCCATTGGATTTAGCACAAAATAAAAAATCTGACTTTTTCAGCACAGCGCGCCAAGAAAAATGTCGGCAGGCGGTGTATTGCCGAAGACATAATTCGTACCATCTTCCGGGAATTATAGGGGGTGCTTCTTGGGGTGTCAAGCTTTTTTTGGACCCCTACCAATCAGTAGGCCGCTGTAAATCCCTACTAATTAGTAGATTAGTGCCGAGCTTTCTTCTTGGTCAAGTCGGAGTTAGGAAACACAAAACCGGCGTTCTCTGCGTATTTTACAAGCTCTACTTCTCTGTGAATTTTTAGTTTGCGCATGATATTGCTTCGGTGCCAGTGTGCCGTCCCGGCCCTCATGTTGCCCAGCTCTGCACTTATCTCTTTGTCGGAGAATCTCAACCCTATTAGGCCGAGGACTTTTTCCTCTGTAGGTGTCAATTTTTTTTTGTGTCTTGCTGACGCCTTCTCAACTAGAAGTTTTTTGAGCGACATGCAGCGAGAGAGAGCCTTGCTCAGGAATGTATTGCCCGAGTATACTTCACGAATTGCTTGAGCGAACTCTTCCGATTCTGCTGTTTTTGCAATATAGCCCTTTGCCCCATGCTGAACGCCCTTCGAACTTGTGCTGGCTCTTCATGAGCAGATATGACCACGATATTACTAGCCGGGTCGAGTGTCAGCAATTTATCTATGGTTGAGAATCCATCCAAACATTCGGCAATTTGGGTGATCTTAACCCTCACCTGCATATGATTGTGCCGTGGGGATGTTTTGATAAGGGGGGCACCTTCTACGCGGTAAAGGAAGTTCCCGATGACGACATAATAGAACAGATATTCCGCCACAAGGTATTTTCCATGCTTCTTGAGGAAGATGCCGTTACAGAGGAGCTCGTGGAAGATATGCTCGCCTGGCATCACTCCGGCTTCAGTGCGTACGTTGGAAGACCGGAATCAGGCAGGAATACGGAGAAGCTTGAATCACTTGCGCAGTATATCGTACGGGGTGCGATTGCCCTTGAGAGGTTGTCCGTTATGGGAGGGACGAGAGGTGATGCCGGCGACGGGAAGGTTATGTACAAATCTAAAAAGTTTCACCCAGGTCACGGTGCCAACTTTCGAGTGTTCGATGCGTTTGATTTTATAGCTCATCTTGTCGCGCACATCCCGAATCGTCATGAAAAGCGTGTTATCTGGTATGGCTATTATTCGAATAAAAGTCGTGGTATGAGAAAAAAACAGGCGGCGCTTGCCGGTGAGGGGGAACCTGTCAGTCAGGCGGAGATTGTCGCTGCCATAGAAGACAGAGCTCCGCTTGAAGTCCGGAGGGCGTGGGCGTATCTGGTCAATAAGGTTTATCAGGTGGATCCGCTCATCTGTCCCAAGTGCGGCGGGACGATGAGGGTGATCTCTTATATAGAAGAAGAGGACGTTATCTGGCGGATACTCAATCATCTGGGATTGCTGGAGGAGGAAACGGTCGGCTCTTCGGAACGCGCCCCGCCTGATGCCCTGTCGCCTGTCCGGGAGATCACGTATGAGCCGTTTTTCGATGATCTGCCTGCTGGCGAGATGGATGAGGATTGGCTTGAGGCTGTGATGAGTGTGGGGGCAAGAAATTAGAAAAAGACGTTCCCGCAGACAGGAGACCCACACCTTGGTGATGCTGAAAATGGCCGTTTTTGTGATTTTTCATGCCGATTGCTGACATCCGACAAGAAGGCACTTGACTTCCGCCAGGCGCAGGAGGAAAATGGCAGTATGAGAACACTGAAATCGGCGTCTGGAGGGAGTTTATTGGGGTTGGCGAAAAAGCAACTTCCTATTACCCGAGGGCTTCGGCAGGCAGGCACGCACAGGCAGGCGGCCGGTGCCAGCACCCCCCGAAAAGCGATTTCTTATCAGTCGGATACTGAACTTGGGTCGTTAGCAACTTTAATGGTTCGGAGATGGATATGAATAAACAACAAACTGTCGTTGCGCTTCTTGAACGCGCTATTGAGATTGAGCAGGGCTGTCGTAATCTATATCTTAGTTTTTCACAAAAGTTTGGTAACAACTCAGGAATTGCTACTTTTTTTCTTGATATGGCCGGTGATGAAAAAGAGCATAAAAGAATTTTAGAGGATATATATTCTGCGTTTAACGCCGAAGAGCTTAATGCGCCTGTGGACAGCAACGTTTCAAAAAAGGCTATTCGAATCCAAAAGGAATTAAAAGGGGTTACAGAGACGGATGTAAGTAATCTCAATGAAGCCTACGAGTTTGCGCATGAATTAGAGAATGGCGAATATGAGGCTATTTTTAGAGATTTGGTAATGAGATATGCATCTGTTGAAAAGAAAAAAGAGTTTGCCGATAATATGCTGGGTTTGCATCTACAGAGGCTTATGGATTTTGGCAAGAAGCATCCTGATTCTGATTGGAGAAAAAAGATTAGCGCTCAAAGTGGTTAGCCCGGGACCTGTCCCTCCCGAAAATTCCATCCGCTCTCTAATTTTTGTATGATACTCCATTTGTAGCTAAGCGTCAAGTCAGCCGGTTTTCCAAGAAAGGAGTCCGTGAAACATGTTTCAACTCATAGCCCATCTGCTCAAATCACTATTCAGTGATAGGACTGCTTTAGCCATGGAGAATCTTGCTCTTCGCCAGCAACTGGCCGTGTACGAAAAGACCATCCGCCGTCCCAAATTAACAACCCGTGATCGATTCTTCTGGGTTCTCATGCGAAAGTTCTGCTCTGGCTGGGAGAAATTCTTACTCATCGTTCAACCCGAGACTGTCGTCAAATGGCACCGGATGGGTTTTCGGCTCTTCTGGCGATGGAAGTCAAAACGTCGGGGAAGACCGAAAGTACCCAGGCAGATCCGCAATCTTATACGGCTGATGTCTCGAGAAAACCGAACATGGGGAGCACCCAGAATCGCGGCAGAACTCGCTCTCTTGGGCTATGACCTGGCCGAATCTACAGTCGCAAGGTACATGATAAAACACAGCAAACCCCCTTCTTCCACCTGGCGAACATTCCTTTCCAACCATATGTCGGACACAGTTGGCATTGACTTTCTCCCCGTCCCAACCGCTACATTCCGGATACTGTTCTGTTTGGTCGTGATCTCACACGACCGCAGGAAGATCCTGTATTTCAATGTGAGTGCCAATCCCACGGCTCAGTGGGCTGCACAGCAGATTGTGCAGACATTCCACTACGATTCAGCGCCCAAGTATCTACTTCGAGACCGAGATGACATATTTCAGAACCCTCATTTCATGGAAAGAATTAAGAACATGGGTATAGAAGAGGTCAGAAGCGCGCCTCAAAGCCCTTGGCAGAATCCTTATACTGAGCGGGTTATAGGATCAATACGAAGAGAATGTCTGAATCATATAATAATCTTGAATGAGAATCATCTGTGCCGAATTCTAAAGGATTACTTCCAATACTATAACAGCTGCCGCACACACCAATCTCTGGAAAGAAACTCTCCAGATCCACGGAAAGTTGAACCTCCAGAGAAAGGAAAGATTATCTCAATCCCACAAGTTGGTGGATTGCACCACGTCTACCGGCGTGTGGCTTGAACTGAGATGGAGTTCTGTCTGAACAATACCGCAGAGGATCTATGGCTGTATCTTGCTTCTCCCCCCATGAAAAAGGGATCTAATCTTCCGCTTGATAAAAAAATGTCTTCCTGCCGTGCTGTTGCTCTTCCATCAAGGCTTGCCGTCGGAATCTCCACATTTCTCCTTCGGATCTATTTTTCGGGAGGGACAGGACCACCATGTACCCAACCTTTCCCTACAGGCGGCGGCAGAATACTTGACTTTCGTTCGGCCCAGCAGTAGAATGTTAATATGAAGATGTCGAAATCGGCCTTTGGGGAGCGTTTATTGTGGTTTACGAAAATCCAGCTTCTTATTGGCTATTGGCCCCTAGGGGGAGATCAGGATGAGCAGTAGTAACCAGGACATACTTAAGCAATTCAGGTTGCTCCTTGAGAAGAGTGTCGATCTGCACAGTATCACGCTATTCGGGTCCAGAGCCAGAGGGGATTTTGATCCAGCTTCAGATATGGATGTTTTGGTGATTATGGATCGATTAGACGCGGAAGTGGATAAAACCGTCAGCGAGTGCGCCTGGCAAGTAGGATTGAAAAACGGTGTGCTCATCGTTCCCGTCACATATTCCCGCGACGAATGGGAATCTGGCCCAGAACGTTCCTCGTTGCTGGCGCAGGCGGTGAAACTGGAAGGTGTTCCTGCGTGAATGAATCCGACGTAGAGACGTTGGTGAAGTATCGCATGGACGAAGCCAGGACAGCCTTGGCCGATGCAAGATATCTGAAAGATGGCGATCGCAGCCCTCAGAGCATCGCCAACCGAATCTACTATGCCATGTTCTATTCTGCGTTAGCGCTCTTGCAGAAGGTTGGAAAGGTGCCGTCAAAACACGCAGGTGTTATCAGTCTTTTTGACACCGAATTTGTCCTGAAAGGCATATTCCCAAAGGATATGTCCAAGAGATTCCATCGAGCCTTTGAACTGAGACAGGTCTCGGATTATAAGATCATGAAGCCGATACTTTGGGAAACCGTTGACGAGCTTCTTGAGCAAGCAGATACATTTGTCAAGAAAATTGGCGCTTACCTAAGCGCTTGAAAAACCACCCGAAAAAGTGTCTCAATTCTGTCTCAAAATGCACGTGTTTCCAGGACGGTATCCGGCAAGCCCAGCACAGGGGCCAGTAACGGGAGTGCCGTTAGTAACTTGCGCCACGGAAGGACCACAGTCATTTTGGTGGGGTCTTTAGGTCCTGAACCTAGCGCGTCTACCAAGTTCCGCCACCTGGGCACTGCGTAAAAATTCAGTATACGCTTTTCCTCCTGGGAGTCAACGAGAGGCACAGGAGAACCAGAGAGGAAAGCGTGCGAGACTTTCATGCAGGAGAACAGGCGCCTCCAAGGAAGTGCATCTTAGATGTTCTCTCAGCGATATGAATGCAGTCCTCCTTATATCAGATC
>SDBT01017515.1_pt1 | contig 11311 bp, 8 predicted proteins | sample 2277101 | NCBI WGS metagenome assembly SDBT01 (sample SAMN10404973, study PRJNA504765) | marine sediment metagenome | isolation source: marine sediment core GS10_PC15, 103 cmbsf | place: Arctic Ocean: Southern Knipovich Ridge | collected 2010 | reverse complement strand
ACCAGGGGCCGATAAATTTTATTGCTGGCAGACGGCTTTAAAAAAACCTAATTTTGCTGAATAAGCAAAGAATTGCGGCGGTTTCGGTATGAGAGTTGAACAGCCGGCCGAAATTTATTTAGGCCTAAAGGAGCTCTTTGCCAGTAAACATCCCGGCATGGTTGAAATTATTAATGACTCAGAGTTGATCTGACGTTGCAAAAATCGAAACCTGACCGGTGTAGATTCATTTAGCCTTAATTATTCATACCGCAGCCCAGGGCTGCAATCAAAAAAAACTTGTCCCGCCCGCCTCGGGCGGGGGCAAGCACGGATTACACTGATTAATACGGATTACTTAACCGCAATGACGCAAAGAATTCGCTAAGCACGCAAGGTTTTTTTTTAATATTTTAAAAAAATTTATTTAATCTTTGCGAACCTTGCGCCTTCTTAGCGTCTTTGCGGTAAAAAAATCTTGAACACTTTAGATAAAATTTTGCTAATCTCCCGAGGCGATTCGCTGAAGCGAAAAAAACAAAGTTTTTGGCTATAATAGCATAAAATTCAGGGAATAATGTCAACTTGTAGAACTTTATAGGACACATCCAGGTTAGGCGATAATCTCTCCGGATCTAGTTGTGGCCTTAAGTGAATAAAAAGGATCTTTCATTATTTCGATCCAATGATTTAGCTCTTGTGTAAGCTCACGTTTCATTCTTGAGTATTCGTTATCTGTAGCCAGATTTGTCAATTCGTGGGGGTCATTTTTTAAATCATAGAGCTCTTCGCCATAATGAATATACCTGTTTAGTTTGAACTCTTTAGTTCGTATCATTCTGATGGGATTAATCCACTTCTGCTTACTATAGTATTGGCTGATCACGTAGTCTCTTTCTTGCTGTCCTTTGGCGTTGGTTAAAATTGGTTTAAGTGATAATCCATCGCATTCACTCATTGTGATACCGCAGAAATCCCGAATGGTCGGGACGATATCTACACCAGTAACCTCGATGGAGGTAAGACGCCCGCCTTTTATACCCTTTAACCGCTCGGGCACATAGATAATCATAGGAACACGAACCATGTGCTCATACATAAAGGGCCCTTTGTAAATCAATTTGTGATTGGTGTCCATATCGCCATGATCGGAAGTAACTATTACTATGGTATTATTTCCAAGACTAAGGTTTTCCATTTCTCGAAGTAAAACACCAACTCCCTTATCGTAGAGCTTGTTTTTCTCCCGATAGAAATCACGATACTTCTCCCATATGCTACGCTCTTTGTCCCAAATAATATCACCCTGGTCTTCAAGCATAAACTGTTTGTGAATAGCGGGCTTGTTGGTAAACGTTTCTTTGACCCAGGAATGGGGAAGGGGAATATTTCCCGCAGTATCGCTTTCATGCTTCATGAAATGATATATATCATGTGGGTTGAGAAAAGAAACGAATAATGCAAAGGGTTTGTTTAATTGAGTACTTCTTTTTAGGAAACTGATAGCTCTGGCTTCTGTTGATACGTCTTTTGGCTCAAAATATTTTTCATCCCATCCATTTGTGGCAATCGTCTCATTGCCAAGATGCCACTTTCCAAAGTATCCAGTACGATAGCCCATCGATTGCAGTTCTACGGCAATTGTGGGCTGTTTTAATGGTGTACCACCTGCTGCTCCCATATTTCCGAGCACTCCGGTCCTGGTGGGATAAAAACCCGTTAGAAGAGATGAGCGGCTTGGTGAGCATTGTGGTGTCGTACAGAAGGAGTTTTCAAAAACGAGGCTCTTACTTGCCAGCAAATCCAGCGATGGTGTTTCGAAGAAAGGGTCTTTAAAACCGAGTGCCTGCCAATGTTGCTGGTCAGAAAATAGAAAAAGAATATTCGGTTTCACAGCTGGATCACTAGTTTTTCCATATAAACTATGAAGAGGGTGGGCTGTGAGGGATGCCCCTGCAACTAAACTCTTCTGCAAAAATTCCCGACGTGATATTTCAGTATTCATAATATTCTTCCTGCAATGATTTTTGCATCTTCACTCCTGACAGATGGTGTGTCTTTGCAATGGGCGTAAAAAACGCCAGGGCAGAAAGTGATCCGGAAACATTTAAACTATATAATGGAAAACTGTCACTGTTTTGTAAACTCTGCATAAAATTTTGTACCAGCCGGAAGTTCCCAATTAAGTTTCAATATGTTTCCATCAATAACATACTCGTATACTAAGGTACCAATCTCTCCGGAAGGTCCGGTTAGACTCATGGTAAGCTGATTTGTTGATGTGCTCCAAGTGCCTGGCATTGTAACAATTGGGCCACTTATATTTGTGGTCTGATCTATAGTACCATCATTTTCTATTTTAAATGTCCAAACCATACCCATTGAATCAAGTTGACTTTCTGTAAGAGTTTCAGTCTCTCCTTGATATTCAGAACTCATTTTGGTTAGCTTCCAGTTGCCTACTAATGCCATGTCACTTTTTGGTTCTGTTGGACTTTCACTCCTACTACAGCCTCCTGAAGATATGGAAAATAGAGCCATGCATAGTGTGGCTACTATTACTAGCCTATAATTAATCATAGCATACTCCTTGTATAAAAGTAGGTAGTGGTGAAAGTTTGACACATTATTTTCTTTAACAACACAAATGATATTATAAAAATATCCTTTAAAATAAAAGTAAAATTTTGTATAGCACGTTTTACTGTTTCCTTAATTTATAGTAAAAATATAATTGCGATTTATCAAATGTTGAGGTAGTTTCTACTATATTCCTTCGAGTTTTCTTATACTGAATTAAAAAGTCTTTCATAGTAATTCAGGCGATCGGACTATGGTAGGCAAAACTATCTCTCACTATAAAATCCTTGAGAAACTTGGCAGCGGTGGTATGGGCATCGTTTACAAAGCCCGGGACCTCAAGCTTGATCGTTTTGTAGCTCTCAAGTTTCTTCCACCACACCTCACTAGTAGTGAAGAAGAGAAACAACGCTTTATTCACGAAGCGAAAGCGGCATCTTCTTTAGAACACAATAACATCTGTGCTATCCACGAAATTGATGAGACTGAGGACGGTCAATTATTCATCAGCATGGCTTGCTATGATGGCGAAACCCTGAAATTGAAAATTGAAAAGGGAATATTGAAAATTGAAGAGGCGATAGACTATACCATTCAGATTGCACAGGGGCTTCAAAAAGCGCATGAGAAGGGAATCATCCACAGAGATATAAAGCCAGCAAATATTATGCTTACTGATGATGGTGTTGTAAAAATACTGGATTTTGGGTTAGCAAAATTGTCAACACAAACAAAACTAACCAAAGAATCAACCACTTTAGGCACCGTATCATACATGTCACCCGAGCAGGCAAAAGGCGAAGATGTTGATTATAGGACAGATACCTGGTCTTTAGGTGTAATTATTTATGAAATGTTGACCGGCCAACTTCCTTTTAAAGGCGAATACGAATCTGCTGTTATCTATTCAATTATGAATGATACGCAAGAGCCGGTCACCGCATTGAGAAGTGGTGTTCCGATGGAGTTGGAACGAATCATCAATAAATGCTTACAGAAAAATTCGACAGACCGATATCAGCATATAGATGATATGATTGTGGATTTAAAGGGACTGAAAAGTGAATCTATCGGCATTCCATCCATAGAAGAAAAACAAAAGAAACGATCTAAATCTGTTCTATTACCAATAGCTATTATATCAATCATTATCTTGATTATAGTAGGCTATTTCATACTTCAGCAGGATGAGAAGAGCTCCTCAGAATGGGAAAACTCAATTGCTGTCCTTCCTTTTACAGATTTAAGTCCTGAAAAAGATCAGGAATGGTTTTGTGATGGGATGACCGAACAAATAATTACAAATCTTACCAAGTTGAACAGGCTAAAGGTAATCGCATTTACTTCAGCATTGAAAGTTAAGGAAACAAATCAAACAATGACTGAGATAGGAAATGAATTAGGCGTATCACACTTATTAGAGGGAAGTGTACGAAAATACGGTAATAAAGTAAGAGTAACAGCGCAGTTGGTTAAAACACAAGATGGATCACATCTATGGGCAGAAGACTATGACCGGGGATTAAAAAATATTGTTTTGATTCAAGATAATATTTCAGAAAAAATTGCTGAAGTTCTCTTGAAAAAGTTATCAGATAAAGATGTGAATGATCTAAAATCTATAATCCCAGGTAGTGTTGAGGCATATGAATATTATATGAAAGGGAGGTATTATCATTACAATAAATATTGGGGAGCAACAATTAGTAAAGATGATTTTAAGACTTCCGAACAAATGTTTTTAAAGGCGATTGCTCTCGACCCGGAATATGCACTTTCTTATGCGAATCTGGCTGATTTGTACAACACCTATTGCCATACGACTTTATTGACCGAATCAGAATATAAAAAGTATCTAACAAATCAAAGATTTTACCTAAATAGAGCGCTCGAATTAAACGCAAATCTTGTAGAAGTGCAAATTATAAATAGTTGGATTCATCAGGAAAATGATGAGATATATGAAGCGTATAAAAGTATCAAAAAAGCCTTGAAGTTAAATCCAAATAACTCTTATGCTAATTTTACAATGGCCCGTTTCTTTCATTCACGAGGGTTAATTAATTTAGCAAATAAGTATTTTGTAAAAGCTATTGAAACTGATCCCTTACAGCCGATGAATTATGCGTGGAATGCTTTTTGTCTCAGCCTGATGGGGAAATATCAGGAATCTGAAAATAACTTAAAAAGGGCATTAGAGATTGCTCCGGATCATTTTGTAACTATAGTATATTATCTTTGGCTTCTAATAGTCTCTGAAAGGTATGATGAGGCAAATACAATGCTTGCTAATTATTACGAGGTCTATGGGGAAAATAAAAACATGATAAGCCTGAGAGCAATGTTATTTGCTATTAGCGCGGATAAAGAAAATGCCTTAAATAATTATCCGGAGGGACATCATTATAAATACTATATTTATGCTGTTTTAAGTATGATAGATGCTTCTATTGAATATCTGAATGATATTTTTAATGATAGGTGGGCTCAGATTGAAGAGTCAAGATATATTGAGTTAAAAATGAATCCACTATTAGATAATCTTCGCTCCGATCCCCGCTTCCAAGAGATACTGGCAAATCATAAAGAGTTATATGATGAGAATTTAGTGAAGTATGGGGATATTGACATATGATAGGCAAGACTATATCTCTTTATAAACTCGCTAAAAAACTCAGCGAAGGCGGGAATTTGTCCCGCCGGCCAGGATACAATACCTGCTTTTATTTCACATATAAGGGAATAGATTCAACTTATAGAAAAATTTTAATCAAATACCCAATTGGTAGGACAACTTCACAAAGATAATTTGATTTCTTTGGATGAAGGGAAGGGATGTGGGAGAAAGTTCTTCTGAGGTATAGATAAAATATATTGCGCCGAACGGGGGCTGAAAACGCCATCCAAATAATCCATAAAGATAAATTCTGTCCAATCCCGAGTTGTTCTGCGCCAGGATCCTGATCCATAGGTCCCTGGTAAAATTATAATCTGCCGTGATAATATTAATAGTAGTGGACTTTTTTGAAAAATCAGGTTTATAACGCAGACTATTATATTCATAGGTTAAAGCTAGCTTCTCGAGTACCCGAACGCGCACCCCTGACTTCAGCAGGTTGAACTTTCGATCAAAATTATTTCCCCATGTATACTCCAGTTTTGCCGATGACCATTCATCCGTATTATAACCTAACTCTACTTCATATTTGTGATTATAATATTCTTTTTCGTATAACTTAAATTCGTTATTATAGGAAAAATCCACGCTAAAATTATTGTTTAGATAAACACGGGCATACTCCGTGCTATACCAACTGCGCATGGTTCGTTCATGATTCCAGAATATATTCTTTTTGGTTGAGAGAGATATATATTTAAAGAAACTCTTCTCGAACCACCATCTATAGCTGATATCGCTGTCAAATTCCTGCATATCATCATCGCGGATAAAACCGGTTTGATTGACATTGTCGCGAAAGTTTTTGCCGATGTCTGAAAAACGGATATGATAATGGTAGATGTTACTTTCCCTGGCAAAACGTACAAAATAGGCGCTGGATTGCCAGAACTTGCCCGGCGTACTCGTTACAAATTGACCGGTAAATTTCCAGGAGTTTCCTAAATTGAGGACATAATCTGTACTGAATGAACGGCTATCACCACCTTGCCAGTCTTTGCCGGCATAGGTAAAACCAAGAGTTGAAGATTCAAGAATATCCTTTTTTAAGCGGAAAGTTGAAAAAATCGCCCGGGGTTGATTTAGCAGGGTATCTTCAGAGCTTTGTGCTGTCATGGCAGAAATGGTATAGTCGCCAATTTTACCAACAAACTTGCCACCATAATCAATGTCCCCGATCCGCCTGGAATAAAATGTCCGAATTCTGGTCCTGTACAACTCGTTTCCTTCAAGAAAAAACAGTCTTTTTTCAGGAAAACTTAATTCCCAGCGAGTTAAATTGATCCGTTCCTGATCGCCTTCAACTGTGGCAAAATCCGGATTATAAGTCAGATTCATGATCAGGTTGCTGGAAATATGATACCCCAGATCAACGCCGAATTCGTTGTAAATGTTATCATCCCTGCCGGGCAGGTTGATGTTTTCGTGACGGAGAGTTGAGTATGGAGTCACGGTAAATGATCTCTTTTGTTGGGGCAATTCCAGGCCGGTGAGGATGCCCCCCTGAGAAATACGGTAATCACTGTTCATGATGCCGGACCAATAGGATGTCTCGGAGTTGTCTCTGATAATGCGACCGAAGTTGATACCCCATTCGGTTAGAGCCTGGTCATAACTGATGCTGGAATATGGGATGGCTATCTCGGCAGACCATCCCCACTTAGATCTTGTTACCGCTGCCTGCCAGCGTGTATCCCAGTTGCTGTCAACACTACGCCCATCATCAGCTATACGTAAATCCGTTTGAGTCCCAAGAGGATTAACAATAAATGCATATCCACTTCTTTTGTCAAGATAGGTATCGAGTATAACAAATACAGCGTCATCACTCTTCCCAAGATGATCCCGCGCCTGTATGTTGGCTACAATGCTTTCAGGCTGGCGGGTATAAGATTTGAAGGCAAGATAGAAGTATTGATCATCAAAGATAACATATACGACGGTTTTTTCTGTCGCCTGATTACCTTTGTCAGGTTCAAGTTGTATAAAATTTACGGCTGAATCTGCTGTCACCCATTCATTTTTATCCAGAATACCATCTATATTAGGGCTGATAACAGTTCGACTAGCTCCCAGTTGTTTATCTGATGCTGTTAATTGTGTGGCTGCGATAAGTACAAATAATATCGCTTGTATGAGCGGATGAATTCGTTTTTTCATGGAATAAACGTATAGATGTGGAAGGCTAAATCTCTACTTCTTCTTGATCTCATATTTAATCTTTTGAAAACTTTGTGTTCTTAGCGAACTCGGTGTTTATTAAATATTCTAAATTTTACTTCAAATATATTTTTTCAATTATTTACCCATAGATTCACCGGAAGAACCGTATAGGCGTTCATATCTATTATTTTTAATAATATACGCAAAAGTGTGAGATTATGGAAAATTTATTGAGACAGTATGAGGATATCGGATTTTCACTTATAATATTTATTATCTTATTGCTTTTTATCTATCACCAGAATAATTTAATCTATATATTCATTTTACTTTTTTAGCAAAATTTTAAAAATTTATTATCACATAATTAGTTTGATTAAAGATTTATTACTCACTTTCTACATACGATCTTATTAATTGTTCCAGAGCGATAAAAAATTTATGGCGAGCAGAATTGACAATATAAGCATTTTACGTACAAAACTGCACCGTCCTCAGGTCACCAATGATATTATAGACATTCTTATTTCCAGGGACCTGCATGATAGCCCGGAAATAGATATGGAGTTAATTGAAAATATACAATTAATATTAAATTACGTAGTTTGCTGTACAAATAATTCAACTTATAATAGGAGGTACGTATGAAACAGGTTTTGAAAATATTTCTAATCCTGATCGCTTTAACATCAACAATTTATGCCCAGGGTGCGGTTCAGTTGTCATTGATCAACTCGATTCAGATCGTTCCTGAAAATCAGGCGGTTACCGCATTTCGTCTTGCTATATATGGCAAAAATACCACTACACAATATTTGGATCTTGGTATTGTCACCCAGAATACTAATGGTATGTCAAAGGGAGTCCAGTGGAGTTTTGTCGGCCTGCAGGATGATTTCACCGGTTGGCAGGCGGCAACTGCTTTTAATTATTCAACCGGGAGTGTAAAAGGACTTATGACCAGCGCTGTCAACTATACGGGGCACATGAATGGGTTACAGATCGGCATTGTCAATTACACAGAAACTATTTATGGCATTCAGCTCGGTCTGCTAAATATCATAAAGAAAGGCGGTATGCTGCCATTTTTTCCATTTTTCAACTTCTCGTTCTGACATTTGACTAAAAGATTCCTAACTAAACCTTTCCTGAGCTAAGTCGAAGGAGGGTTAGAGGGATGTTTTTCGTAAGCCATAGGAATGAAATCAATGATCACAAAAGGTATTAATTTAAAATCGATGAGCTGGATAAATGACAGATTCTTCTTATTTGTCAGTTTCTTCTTTGTCTGGCTTTTCAGCTTAGCCTGGGTTTACCCGGAACACCGGGAAATTTCTATGATTGCAATCTACGATCTGGATCCGGATCGGCAACAGGTACTGGCAGAACTATGGGCAAGTGCCCGTCTGGGATATGAAAACCGATTGAACGTGCTGCCTGCTGATTCAACACTCGGAGAAAATCCGACCAGCCTTGATTATGCCGCCTGGCCCGCCATCGCCGGCGATCATTCCTGTTCCTCAGAAATTTTGCTCCATACTGTGCTGGAAACCGAGTGGATACTAGGTGTTGCCGATGTGGCTGCACGTTTGAAACGACGTCTGAATGAAGCCGGCTGGGAAAGACATCACCGGATTAATGTGCTCCGCGATTCGGATATTGCCTTCCAGAAAGTTGATCAGGCCTATGCCACCCGGGCCGGATCGAATAATGTTCATTTTTTACTTGCCCGCCCTGATGTCAATACAGACGCATTAACTTATTTAAGCGGATGTCTGAAAGAAGGTGTTGAATCAAATGCGATCGGTGCTTATGCCTGGTTTCATCTCAGTGCTTTGATTAAAGCATCCCAACTAAAAAATCAAGATCTGACCGCTGAGGAGCATTCCTCACTGGCGCGGGCGGTTCTGGCTGATGAAGCGTTTGCCCTTCATTTTATCGAAGATGTTTTTGCCTCAGGACATGTAGCCGGTACCTGGGGGAATGCCGCCCTGCGAAAAGGCACCCATGATTACTATAATGAAATGGGTCTTGCCGTCAGCACATGGAATGGTGAATCAGTCGTATTGCTTGGCGATGCCTGGATGCGCCCGGAAGATGCCACTCGTGCGGCCGGGGTGGTACGTGCAAGCCTTGAACAGGTTCTGGATGCTGCAGCCGGGCAAGACTCCAGCACGATCATAGATGCTGAAGAATTGATATTCACTGCAGCGGATACGTTTAATGTGTGCAAATTAAACTATATGTTGCACCGTAGCGCAGATCGGAAATATAGAAAATTACTCGCCGAAATATTGGTGGAAACGCCTGCTCCCGGACTGGCCGAGGGATTAGGTGAATTGCCGCGTTTTAGAGCTGAAATAGGTCCGTTTATCGGAATTATGTCTGCCATATATGGTGGTACACATACCGGCGGATTTCTAAATAGCCAGTCAAATGTTGGCGGAACCGGAGGCATTGAGATGGCATTGCGGTTGGGGCTTGGTCTTGAGGGTGTGATGAATGAATCCGGTGATGGTATGGTCTTTCTCGATCTTGGTATTCGCCAGGATGCGGCATCCACCTCGAAAATATTTGATACTGAAGAAGCAGCTGAATTCGGTGATATCACTGCTGTTATCCCAAGTCGAAATGCCTTTCTGGTCCGGTTACGATGCCATACTGGTTACTTCCGTTGGATTTGCTTTTGGCAACACCGTTTCTGATATTTACCTCACCGGCAACATTGACCGATATGGCAGTGGTTGCCGGTAACGGCGGTTTAATCGGCTGGCAATCTGGCATCGCTACTTCTATTGGACGATTTCAATTTATACTTGGACGAGAAATCTCTGTCTATTTTTATGGTTATGGTAAAAGAAAAGATCGTGTTCTGGCATATTATGATAATAATGGGATAGAGGAATTAATGCTGATCGATTTACGCACACTTCGTCTGGATTTTCCCATATTTGACTATCGGCCGTTTCGATCATTTTCCACCGATCAGAGTTCAAGTTTGGTTCTACAGATAACCGGTGGTATAGAGTTTCCTGTTCATGCAAGTACTGTCGATCCTGAAGGTGCCCCCGACCCCGAGGTGAAAAATATATGGCATATCGGTGTACGTCTCGCTTTCGACTGGCGCGGATATTTTTAACAGGAATAGTATACGCCTAATTTTTTGACCATAGAGGATCATTATAATAATGGAGAGAAGAAATGAGAATAGTGCTCCTCTTATTTTTAATTCTTACCGTATCAGTTCAGGTCTGTCACGCGCAGTCACTCTATTCTACCAGGGATGATTCGCTGATTCTGATTAATGAAGGAGATGCTCCGAACCCCGCTCTTGTTGATAGTCTTAATCCACGAAAACCCTTATGGCTGCCGGCCGCTGAAGCGATTGGCTTAAACCTGGCTCTGGGCGCTTTTAATACCTATATTGGTAAGTCTGAATTTGCGAAAATAAGTTTCAAAACAATTGAGCATAACCATGAGATCGGCTGGAGCACTGATGCCGATGGTTTTCTGACTAATATGTGGGCCCATCCTTTTCATGGGGCGATATACTATAACTTCTCCCGTTCAAGTGGTTATGGTTACTGGACATCTTTAGGAATTGCCGTACTTGGCAGTTACCAGTGGGAATTTTTTATGGAGAATGAACCGCCTGCCTTCAATGACTGGATAATGACATCTGTTGGCGGTTCTATGCTTGGTGAAATGTTCTACCGTTTCTCAAATCTGATCCTGGATGAAAGTTTACACGGATGGCCCCGTTTCTGGAATGAGTTAGCTGCTGGTGTGTTTAATCGAAAGAATTCCTCGGGGCTTGCCCCGGGGTTTCTAAAAAAAAGTATTTGTTTTGAGGATTTGCGGTAACACGAAGTGTTAATTTTTCGGCGAAATACCCCGTATGCTTGCATCGGG
>SDBT01017514.1_pt1 | contig 11312 bp, 15 predicted proteins | sample 2277101 | NCBI WGS metagenome assembly SDBT01 (sample SAMN10404973, study PRJNA504765) | marine sediment metagenome | isolation source: marine sediment core GS10_PC15, 103 cmbsf | place: Arctic Ocean: Southern Knipovich Ridge | collected 2010 | reverse complement strand
GCATCGACGTCGTGAAGGGTTTTGTACGGGTGAAACCGCTCCAATAACGGCGGGTAATGATAGTAGTTTTGGAACTGTGTCTTGGGTTAACCCCAACAACGCTTTAGTGACTGATGATACATACGCTACAGCTACCCTAGCAAATAGTGAAGATTCTGAATATTTAACTATTAATCCTCAATTTAATCTTCCTAATGACTCTACCATTAAAGGTATTATAGTTAAGATTGAGAGAACCTCAACTCAGGATAATGGAGGTGTTCAAGACGGTAGGGTAAGATTGATTAAGGGAGGAACCATACAAAGTGCTGAGGATAAAGCTGTAGCAGGAGTGTGGGGCACAAGTGAGACTACAATTACTTACGGAAGTAGTACAGACGTATGGAGTAATACCTGGACTGTTAGTGATATTAATGCTTCTGATTTTGGAGTTGCGTTTTCTTTAAACAGTTTGGTTTCCGGTGCTGATGATGTTGGTAGTATTGATAGAATAACATTTGAGATATGTTATACTAGTAAGATAGTACCTGGGTTAGTCAGTCTCAACAATAGTTCTCAAGTTTCTGTTGTAGCTGTATTTGGAATTTTAAGTGCAAAAGCCAGTCTTAATTCTTCTTCTCAATTATCATCATCTGTCGACCTAGTTCCACAAGTTGCACAATCATCCTTAAACAGTTCGTCTCAATTATCGTCAACAGTAGTATTATTATTATCTGGAGTAGCCAGCCTTAATAGTTCCTCACAACTGTCTTCATCTGCTAATCTTGTTCCTCAAGTTGCTCAAGCTTCTCTCAATAGTAATTCAGATATTAGCGTTGATGGAACGGTTGTTACATCAGGAATTGTGTCAGGAATATCCAGTTTAAATTGCTTATCTCAGGTCAGTTCTGTTGGAAACTTAATTATAACAGAACCCTGTTCTATGAATTCCAACGCAGATGTTTCTTGCGTTGGTAAAATGACGTTATCGAGCAGAGTTGGGCTTAACTCACAAACTCAACTATCCTCTATATCTGTTAACACAATAAGTGGAAGTGCCCAACTACAATCAAAAGCAGACTTGAATATAACTGAGTCTTTAATTCTTGGTCCATCTGCCTCTTTAAATAATTCATCACAATTATCTACACAAGAAAGTGTTATTTTATCAAATACAGTCTCATTAAACGGTAATGGTGTATTATTAAGTAGTGAAAGCTGTATTTTATCAGCAAAAATCGGTTGTAATGTAAGATCTCAATTATTTGGCGACTTAATATTACCTGTGGATCTTATAGGTGCTTCTGCATTTCATTGTAGAAGTAATATAATAGCTGATTTAACCATACTTCCTGGTATTACTTTTGACGTTACAGTTACTTTACAGCAAGAACACGAAGTTGTCGGTAACATACAACAGAACAAAGAAATAGTTGGTATTATACAACAGATACATAGTATAACGGGAACGATATAAATGGCTACAGATTTACACATAAATGATGGTACGACTTTTAAGGTGACCATTAAGGATGACGGTGTCTTAGTTGATGTTTCTTCGTCTGTAGACAAGAGAATATATTTTCGTAAACCCGATGGAACTATTGTTAATAGAGTAGCCGGATTTTTTACAGATGGTACAGACGGTATTATATCTTATGTAGCTGCGTCTGGACATTTAGATTCGACCGGTAGATGGCAAATACAAGGCTTTGTTAAATTGGGAACAGAGACTTTTAATACTGACTATTCAAGTTTTATGGTCAAAGCTAATTTAATATAGGGGTCGATATGCCTTGGCAAAATGAAATGGTTCAAATAGTTAGACATCTTATTGATGATGTTGATGCTGTTACTTATACTGAAACTAGATTAGAAACTACAGTATTAGTTGCGGCACAATTAACACTACATGATCTTGTTTTTGATCAAACCTATACTGTAGAAGTTGATGAATGCACTTTATCTCCAGACCCCACCTTGAATATTAAAGATAATTCGTTTATCAACATAGTATGTTTAAAAGCTTCTTGTATTATTACAGGTAGTGAATTAAAAACTAAAGCTAAAGAGGCCATAAAAATAGTAGATGGGCCTTCTACAATAGATACTTTAGGAGCCACTAAAGGTCTTCAATCTTTGCATAGTGAGTTGTGTAAGACATATGATAAATCTAAGTTAGATCATCAAGCAGGCGTTACCGGACAAGCAATATTAACACCGTACAGTCCTGGTAGTGAAGCTATAGGTAGAAGACATTTTTCACAAAGGTAAGGAATAAACAATGCCAGATGTTAGCAGAACAGACTTAATCACCAGTATCAACGCCGATATACCGGATAACTTAGGTGGCGAGATATCTGCTGCTGATGTCCGTACCAATGTTGTTGATATTGTAGATTCAATTGAACATATATATGCCAGTGGGGCAGATCCACACGTACAACGCAGATTTAGAGCTTTGGATGATGTGACTATTAGTGGTGTATTAGATGCTACCAATTTTTACGCAAGCCATAATACTGTAATGATTGGGTCGGGAGCATATCCTGACGCCGGTATTCAGACCGTAATTACCCAACACCTTAAAGACGGGGTGACTGCTATTGGATATCTTGCATTAAGCACGGTTAGCAGTGGGAACCCAGGAGGTGAAAGAAACACTTCCGTAGGTTACTTATCACAATATTTACTATCTTCGGGTGTTGACAATACATCTCTTGGATATAATTCTTTACGACAAGTAACTACTGGATATAGAAATTTAGCGTTGGGTAAAGACGCCGCAGACGCTATAATTACAGGAAATTCTGGAGTTTATCTTGGCTATGGGGCGGGTAAGAACGCCACAGGAAATGCAAATGTTTTCATTGGACCAGAAGCTGGTAGAGACAATACAGATAGTAATAAACTTATTATTGGCAATGATCCCAATGTTGACCCTCTAGTTTCTGGAGATTTTCAAACGGGATTGGTTGCCTTTCGTTCTAAAATAAGCGTACCCACAATTACGTCTCCTAGTGTTGCTAAAGCGTGGATAAACTTTGATGCAAGCACCTCTACCCCAACTATTAACTCCTCTCATAACATACGGTCTATAGTTGATCATGGTACGGGCAAATTTACTATTAACATCACAAGTGGTGTGTTAAATACCGACAACTTTGTTGCGATGTCCAATAGTAACTTTCGTAGCACAGCAACAAACTTGGAAGATTTTGAACGCGGCACAGTGGGCAATACTGTAAGAGAGCTTATTTCTGCTGGTAGTGGAGTTTCTTTTGCCATTCTAAATAACGACAGCTCATATACAGATGCTAAGCAAAATGACTTAGTTATTTTTGGAGAGGGACTATAATGAACAAATGTATTATATTTTCTACAGACGGATTATTAAGAATTCTCCTTCCTATTGTTAACATAAATCAGAGTCTTAAGCAAATAATTGAGTCTGACGTTCCTGATAATCTTGAATATAAAATTGTGAATATAGCAGATCTTCCACAAGATAGAACATTTCGTAATGCTTGGACTATGGATTTGACAATTGATATGGATGTAGCCAGAGATATTTGGAGAGAAAAAATTAGAGAGGCTAGAAATAAAGCCTTGTTAGATCTTGACGTTCCATATCTTAGAGCATTAGAAGAAGATGATAAAAGAGAAATGCAAATGATCTCTAATAAAAAACAAACTTTAAGAATTTTACCACGGGTTGTAGACCTGTCTTTATATACAAATCCTCAAGCTTTAAAAGCTTTTTGGCCTCATGAGCTAAAGGAGTACAAATAATGGCGACTGCTGATGTTGTAACTATTGCATCCGGTGTTACCGGTGCTGTTTTTAAAAACGCTAGATTTGTTATGGGTGCTCAAGTCGTAGGAAATTATGTTGCTGGAGATACTGGTATCAATGACGTTTCTACGAGTGGACAAATTGAAGCCCGTTTAACTTCTAGATTTGATGATCCTGATTATTACGGAGCGTAGGAAATATGGCAACTGCTGACGTTGTAACGGTGGCCTCGGGAACTACGGGGGCTATATTTAAAAATGCTAGGGCGGTAGTTGGTACTAATGCTTTTGGAGCTATTTATGCTTTAGACATAGGTATAGATGATGTTTCTACTAGTGGACAGATTGAGGCCAGATATACTAACCGTTTTGATGATCCAGACTACTATGGCGGAGCTAATGATTCTATAGTATCTGAAATTGCTGGTTTGGAGTTGTGGCTAAAAGCAGATTTTATTACAACGTTAGCTGATGGAGACTTGGTTACAACTTGGCCAGACGCCTCTACTAATGGTAGAGATGCTGAACAAGGTACTATATCTCAAAAACCAACATTTGTTTTGAATGAAACTACCGCTAAAAATAAATCAGTAGTTAGATTTGCTACAGATGATTCTTTAGATACTCCTGCTGTTAGTGCTATAGGACAACCTACTACTATATTTTCTGTATGGAGGCCAACAAGTTTTGGTCCAACACATTATATATATGATGGAAATAATAATGTTACACACAGACAAAGATTGGGAGTGATTGGTGGGCCAAGTATTGAAGCTTGGGCACTTATCTCCGTATCTTATTCTATACCAGATACTCAGGGTATAACTTTAATGGCGGTAGAATATAATGGAGCCAATTCACAAATGTTTGAAAATGGCGTATTAAAAGTCGCTGGTGATATGGGAGGTAAAGGTTGGGATGGTTTAACTATTGGTGCCGACTATACAGATCTTGGTTCTAATTTTGACGGTGATATAGCTGAAATAATTGTATACAGCTCCCTATTATCTACATCTGATAGAAATAATATTGAAACATATCTTAGAGCTAAGTATAATATAGGACAGCCATAATGTCTAGACATCAACCAAGTCCAGTTTTACCAAAACCGGCTATTAGTAGACCTGCTAAAACAGAGCGTGTTTATAGATGTATCGTACTTTGTCCTCGCGTACAACAAATACGAATGAATACTAGAGTTAGTCAAGTGTTAGATACCGAAGGTACTGGAGATGAAACGTTTAGCACCGGTATTTCTAGTGATGGTTCTGAACCATATGATTTTTTTGTAGCGGAAATGTCTTTAACTGAATTCGATTTAGACAATTTATTGGATGTTGTCGGGTTTGTTCCTGAATCAGAAACTTTTATTTGGGATGAGAGACCACAGGATGGAGCTATTTTAGAATTGCTGAATGTTAAATTTGGACCACGTACCAACGTTGAGGTAACTAAGAAAAGTTTTCAAGAGCTTCTGGATGAGCGGGGTCTTGTAAGGCAAAATCCTGCTCCAGATGTATAGGTGAAAAAATGGTTTTGTTTAGAAGAGGTAAAAAAAGGACAGCTTTACCGGATAAATATCAGGACGTTATTTTTGGAATTGGAAAAAAAGACGAAAAGGTTAAACTAAGTTGGGTTGGGAAAATTTTAAAGTTTGTTGGTTGGTATTTAATTAAGAAGAAGTTTAGTAAATAATGGCCTTCTCTATAAACACCAATGTTGTTGATACCTACAATGATGTAGCAGACTCTCTAATAAATGACTTGGGCGTAAACTGTACTTTAGTTTATACTCCGTTAAGATTACAGTGTCCTAATTGTTTTTCTCGCACAATAGGTATTGGGAGTTCAGCTAACGTTTATAGACCAGGAGGACCAATACCATTTCCACAAGGTAGACCATGTCCGCTCTGTAATGGTAAGGGTTTTAAGCTTACTGAAAATACAGAAGTTATAAAAATGAGAGTGTATTGGAGAAAGAAAGATTGGATTGATATTGGTTTTCAGGTAGATATTCCTGGTAATGTTATGCAGACGATATTCTTTCTTTCAGATTTACCAAAGATAATGAAAGCTCAACAGTTAATACCTAATCTCAATCTTCAGGGTATTATTACTGCTAGATTTGATAGAGCCAGTCAACCATTTCCACATGGTTTTCTACAAAATAGATATGCAATTATTTTTTGGAATAGGGCTGACTAATGGTTGGTACGGCTGGTGATATTACTTTAACACTTCTTGAGTCTGATAAGACTATAAAGAGAAGAATATTGAAGGCGTTATCTAGTGAGATAAAAAGAGTATTGAATAAAGCTTCTGACCGTATTGAGAAAGATATTCTTTTAGCAGTATTTGGCTGGGTGTTTGCATCTCCAGAAATGGAAGATTTAAGATCTGGACCACTCCGTATTGATCTTGGACTTACTAATACTCAAGCTGATCAATCGTCTCATAGTATAGCTCAAACTGTTGCCGATAGTACCATTGTCATTGTTAATGTTCCAACATCTCCATTGGCTAAAATTAGAGGCAAGATTACGATAAACGTTCAACCTAAGAATTTTAGTAATATATCTATTAATCAACACCTAGTTAATTGGGGGGTAGCTGGTAATGTTCCCTGGTTAGATATTTTATTATTTAGAGGTGACGAGATAATTGTAGAGGATTATGATGTTGAATATGGGCCATTTGGTAGAAGTGGTGGGGGCAAGATGGAAGAGGATGGTGGAGACTTGAGTGGGTGGGGTATTGGTGTCTCATCTATGACTAGGGTTCCTCCTTCTTTCTCTGGAACTGTAACAGACAACTTTATAACCAGATCTTTAAGAGGTAGAGAAGCTCAGATAGAAAAAATAGTTAAAAAGAGAATAAAGGAATCAGTGTAATGTCCAATGATTTTGAAAGCTTAAAAGGTTTTAATTTTGTTGGAGAACCCACCTTTAACTCTGTATTAGAAGACAATATAATAACCTTTTTAGACTGGGGTTTGCTCAAGAAAGGTAATTATATTAATGTGGAGATGGATTCCAGCGGATTATATGGTGGTGATCGGCATAGGCTCAGATTGGTCGATGATCCCAACTACACTGCTGGGCAAGTATGGGAAGGATATAAAACCAATTGGGTTTGGGAAAGTGGTATCACTATTGATACACCTCCTGTTGAAATATCAGGAGTTACTGTTGATAGCGTGTTTTACCCAACTAGCGGTATTGCCAATCCTCATCATGTAGACTATCCTGATGGTAGAGTGGTATTTGATACAGCATTATCAATTGGTAGCGTGGTTGAAGCTGCATATGCTTATAAGTGGATTAATGTAGCTCCAGCGGATGGATTTCCTTGGTTCAAAGAGATACAGTATCGATCTGAACGATTAGAATCTAGTGACTTTTTACAAGTCGGTTCAGGGATATGGGATCAATTAGGACAGACGAGATTGCAACCGCCTGCGATAGCTGTAGAAATAACTGAAAATACTAGGTTTGAACCCTATCAGCTTGGCGGTGGACAATATACGTTTACAGACGTCTTATTCCATGTGGTTGCTGAAGACAGGTACTTGCGAGATAAGATGTTGAATATAATTTCTTTTCAAAATGACAAGAATATACATCTCTTTGATACTAATAGAATGTCTGCTGAAAACAGGTGGCCCTTAGACTATAGAGGAACTATAGCTAGTGGATCTTTAACTTATCCTGATTTGGTAGCTGTTAGTGGTGCGGGAGGATTCCGTAGAGATACAGGACCAGTAATGTTTAGAAATATGAGGGGGCAACGTAAACAGCAAATTCACCCCTACTTATATACGGGCGTTATACGATGTACTATTGAAGCAATTGAGCCTTCAATATAGGATTTTGGTGTATATTCTATTAGTTAATAACATTCCGATAAAAGGAGAGTTGTAAGTATGGCTAATAAGAGAATTTTCTATGCCGTTCAAGGCATTGTTATGGGGTCAATGGGTGGCAACTCTGTTAACACCTCAAGCCCTTATAGTAGTGCAACGGCATTAAATCCAGTAAAGGGTCTTCAAAGCATCGGAATTAATACCTCGTTCAATCTTGAACAGGCGTTTGAACTCGGACAAATTTCAATTTATGAAAACATTGAAGAAATTCCTGACATTGAAGTTACTATGGAAAAAGTATTCGATGGCTTTCCACTTCTATATCATCTAGGTACTATTAAAGATGCTGACGGTAACACTACTACAGATAAGACTTTAGTTGGTCGTTCTGTAGGACGGTCTGATTTTCGTATGGGTGTATGGCAAGATACAGTTAATCAAGTAGGTTCTGTTAATCCTGAATCTGAAGTTTATTGCTCAGGTCTTTTCCCTTCAAGTTTAACATATACTATACCTGTTGATGGCAATTGCACAGAATCAGTTACATTTGTTGGTAACAACAAACAATGGTTTGGTGCTGGTGCTGGTGAAATTGGTAACGCGGCTATGGGCTTTGGAAGTGAATCTCCGTTGTCTGCTGTAGGTGTTGTTCGTCGTGAAAATGTTGAATTCCTTGAAAGTGTTTTGCCCACATCTATGAATGGTATTCTTTTTGCAGGGTCTGGTAATAATATTACTGGTTCTACTGCTCTTGATCCACTTGCTGGTTCAGGTGGAGCACCTATTCAGCATATTCAAACCATTACCATTAGTACAGACTTAGGTCGTGAACCTATTAACGAACTAGGTCGTAGAGCACCTTATCATAGGTTTGCTACATTCCCAATTGAAGTAACATGTGATATTGAAACAATTTCAACATCTGGTGACTTTGTTGATGCTCTTGAAGAGGTTGACAACCTAAGTAATGATAATATTATTGTTAAGTTGCAAGATTCTACAATCTTTGACTTGGGGATCAAAAACAAACTTTCTAGTGTGTCCTATGGTGGAGGAGATGCTGGCGGAGGTAATGTTGCGGTTACTTATAGTTTCTCAAACTTTAATGACCTTACTGTTACTCATGTAAATGACCCCGCAGCTCTTACTAACCCATAATCAAGTTGGTGTAAGGCAACTTGAGAGGATACATATGGAAAGTCAACATGATAACGTTCCCGTTAGTATAACTCTATGGATATAAACTATGGAGGTCTACGAGCGGGAATGTTTCATATCTAGAATTGCTTTGGGATATATAAAATATATTGATGAGTATGTATCGCTATATATATATCATCCAGATATAGATGTGTCTTATGAATCACAAGAAGTATATAAACAGTCTTATCAACGAGCTTATGATAAAGGAGTTTCAACAGAAGATGAGATAGTTTATTTTCTTATGGAACACCAATTGTGGGATGACGAAAAAGAAACTATCCTAAAAAAATTACCTACTGATTTGGAAGACCTAAAGGTTCAGTTATTTGAGGCTGCTTACAATGATACTGCAAAATTTCAGATAAGAAATCAGATAAGAGGCTTGAAGAAAACTATTGGAGATATGAGTTCCATTAGACATTCTTATGACCATATTACATGTCAAGGATTGGCCACATATTCAAAATGGAATTATGTTATAGAAAATTCTACAAAGACAAAAGATGGATATTTATATAATTGGAAATATGTTACATTGCCACACATGGTTGGACACTATCAATCATCTTTGTTATCAGATACACAACTAAGAGAGATAGCAAAGTCTGAACCTTGGAGAACTACTTGGTTAGCTTGTAGAAAAGGTGGAGGAAATGTTTTTCATAAGCCCGGATGTTCTTTAACAAGTGAACAAAAGGGTTTAATTCTGTGGTCTAATATGTATGATAACATAGCAGAATCACAAGAATGTCCTGATGAAGACGTGGTTGAAGATGATGATATGTTGGATGGATGGTTAATTCTCCAACGAAGAGAAAGAGAATCTACAAAAATTAAAAAGAGTGTTGATAGTAAACTTTCTAATGATAAAATTTCTAATGCTGGTGAGATTTATTTGGTAGCTCCTACAATAGAAGATGCTGAAAAAATTGATAAGATGAATGACCCACTTGCTAAAGCCACAAAGTCTCAACGTGACAGGTTAATTAAAAAATTGGGGAATGTAAGACAATCCCAATTCTCAGACGTAAAACAAGACTTAAGAGCACAGGCTAACCAAAGTTTTATTCAAAATGTTAAGGGGAAATAAAATGACGGATGAATATTATGATATGAAAAGACTTTCTGATGAAAGAAAAGTTAAGGATAAAGAGAGACATGAAGAACTTTCTAAAAATAGACTACGTAGTATTGCAGAGAAGAAAATTTTAACAGCAACCATTGGCGCGTTAAGTTCTATTGAAGAATTTTTTGGATTTTTATGGGGTCATGGCAATAACGATGACCTTACAGATGAACAAAATGAATTCAAAGAATCTTATGAAAAGCTTAGATCAGAGATTTTAGATAAAGGTAATAATCAATCTAGAAATCTTAAAGCTGAATTTGAACAGTATACTATCGTTTGGAATCGTTATAGTATGACTTTACCAATTAAGAATATACAGGAGGAACAAAACGATGAGTGAAAATACATATGAAGAGATAAAGTCCGTAGATCATGAAGGCAACAAAGTTGTGATGATGATCAAAAAACCAGAATCGGTTGAATATAATCGTGCTCAGGAAAAATATCTTCATCAGTTTAAAGAGTCTTTAGATCAAGGAGCTATGCTTAGAAGTAAGCTAGATGATTACCTTCGAGAACAAAAGATTTGGTCAGATAAAAAGGAAGAACAGTTCAAAAGAATGAACAAAGACTTAACCATTTTAGAGATTAAGTTAAAATCGGGAGGCATAAAATTATCAGAAGGTAAAGATTTATATTTTAATATCGTTAAGTCTAGAGCAGAAATGCAAAAGTTAAATTCTGAACGTAACTCTATGGATGTTAACACGGCAGAGGGTCAGGCTGATAATGCTAGGTTTAATAGCTTGGTTTGTCAGTGCGTGTATGAAAAAGATGGTGAGACCCTTATGTTCAAGGACTTTGATGATTATGTTTCTAAGTCATTTACGCCATATGCAGTAGAGGCGGCGGGGAAACTTGCTAATATTATGTATGGTATGGACGAAAACTATGACAGGAATTTGGTTGAAAATAAGTTTATGGTTGATCATGGATTTATGGATGAAGACCTTCACTTTATTAACAACGAAGGTGATAAGGTTGATTCTGAAGGAAGGCTAGTTAATGATAAGGGCCACTATATTAATGACAATAATGAACGAATAGATATTTTTGGGAATCCATTAGATGAAGATGGAGAATATATAGTAGATGCCCAACCATTCTTAGATGATGATGGGAATACTATTGTCAAAGAGATGAAAGAAAAGGTTGTAGAAGAGAAGGTCGAAACAGAAGACAATTCTAAAAAGAAACTAAAGGTAAGAAAACTACCGGCTTAGATAAGTTATAAAAATGGATAGAAATGGGTGTGTTAGTATTCTTAAATACAAGGATTCTGCACGCCCATTTTTTTATGAGTGCATCTTTTGATGACAATTTGCGCATACTACTTCACACTTATC
>SDBT01017513.1_pt1 | contig 11314 bp, 6 predicted proteins | sample 2277101 | NCBI WGS metagenome assembly SDBT01 (sample SAMN10404973, study PRJNA504765) | marine sediment metagenome | isolation source: marine sediment core GS10_PC15, 103 cmbsf | place: Arctic Ocean: Southern Knipovich Ridge | collected 2010 | reverse complement strand
GCATCCGCCTCCAACAAAACATTGGTCGAGGCCAGTTGATTTATCACGGTATCCGGCGTAAGCTTGGTATTTTCAGTCGAATCGTAATAAAAACCATCGCCACTATCACCCCATGTCCCTGCTAACCCATCTGCTACGACAATTTCCAACGTAGCCGGATCGATCAACAATGTACCACTTTCACCTCCCTCAGAGGAAGTATCAACGTCGCCCCAGAATTCTAAATAATCTTTACCGGAAACTTCCACAAATCCTCCGTCGCCAGATGTACTCCCGCCTTTGGCTTCTATCGTCGCACCATCGCGAAACAGAGCCGTATCGGGTGAATACACAATAACCTCGCCACCATCACCGCCAGTACCGGCATTGGCAGTTGTCAGACTCTCAGAACTAAGAGCAACTACCTCACTACCCGTCAGCTTCACTGTACCACCCTGTGAATCACTTCCATCGGCATGAATTGTACCAAATTGACCTACACGTTCGCCTTCAATTGTGACTTCTCCACCCTCGATGCCAGAAGCTTCGATAGAGCCCTCATTAATAACCGTCCCATCAATCGCCGTAAGTTTCACCTCTCCACCCGTGCCGATTTCTGATGACGCTGATATTGAGCCTACATTTGATATCGCCTGAGAATAAATATCACCCGCGCCTACAAGGGATACTATCCCACCGGAAGCTTCAATGCTACCTTCATTAAGAACACCTGAACCCGAATCGGCATCTCCGGGCAAGTCCGGAACATCTATTTCAACCACAATATCGCTACCAGGCTCACCAAGAAAAACCCTGTCACCAGCCGCCATCACAACATAACCACCAGGACAGCTTATGTTGCCCTGGTTGGATACCTGTTGGCCAATCAAGTAAACTGCCTCGGCCGAGATATCACCGGAATTTATCACAGAACCCTTACCATCGACAAAGTTAAGTTGTCCTCTTATAAAATCATCATCTGTTATGTTCAGCCCCGATGCCACAAGCTGGTGGACATTGACCCGGGCACCGCTACCGAAATAGACACCCGCCGGATTAACGAAAAATACCCGGCCATTAGCAAGCAAAGTACCATTAATATTCGTTGGATTCGCAGACAATATCCGGTTCAAAACTGAAGCGCTACTACTCGGCTGCACAAACTCCACAATCTCAGGACGAGCAATATCAAAACTGCTGTAGTTGATAATAGCTCTGTCAGATGCTGTGATTGTTGTGTTTAAACCGCTTTGCTGGATTGAAACCTGGCCGTTCACAACCTCTGCGCCTTCAGGCCCGCCCATGGCCGTCGAAAGAGGCATAATTAGCAACATAAAACATAACAACATGCAAATGATGCTCCAGGCTGAACAATGTTTTTTCGAGATCCCTGTTAAAACGTTCATGAATCTCCCCTTTGTAAAGAGTAATGATAAATAAATTTCATTTCTTACCCGTCCAAATCAAGTTAAGCAACACTTTAACAAATCCACCGTCTCACACAATTTAGAAGCGGTAAATAAAGCTAAGGCTAAGCCGGCCATCATATTTATCCGTCTCATCAGTCTCTCGCAAAGGCCAACCGTAATATACTGCTCCAGTAAAATTATCTCCAACCTCAACTATCGTTCCCGTTCCTATCGAGCACATATCCTGCATGTCACGCTCGCCAACAACCGGATCCTTCATCTCGGCACGACCATAATCAAGAAAAGCCACCGGGGCCAGTTTCGTAAGCGCCAATGGATTATCTTTCTTCTCATCGGATTCCGTATCAGAATTCTCCTTCGATTGACCAAACCGCACAAGGTCAAACTCATATTGTAAAGATGCAATTATACCGCCATCGGCTACAATCTCGTCTTCCTTGTACCCTCTCACTGAATAAAGACCTCCGAATGTCGTCATTTTCGCCGCAACAAGCCTTTCATTCGGTTTTATCAAATGAATCCTGCCGCTAACATGATTAATCTTGTTCGGATCGATATAACGGTTATGACTCGCGGAAAAACTGTAAATTGTAAAGTTGGCCGCCTCGGTTCGATTTTCGACCTGCAAATTTCGGGAGCTGGTACCACTGACATTCGTAACCGTATTGAATGAAAAAGACGTATTGGACAAATCCAGACTACGATAAACATTAATGCCAAATCCCAAAAGATCCATATCTATATCGGTTGGAACATCTATCGCCGATGTCACTTTGCTTTCCTCGTGACTTAGAGAACCGGTAAGATCGAAAAACCATTTCTCTGTTTGATAAAAAGTATAACTTAGCTTCCCGCCGTAGAATGATCCTTTACCAAGAAAATTAAACCCGGGAATTCCGGGTATATCATATTCGCTATAGCCGCCGAAAAAACTCAAACGCAAACATGGAGAGAATAACGGAAAATCATAGCTACCGAAAAGTGAATATTGATCGTCTATTTCGTCATTCCATTTAGCTTGATACATTATTGAGATTCTGTCGTCGCCACCGGTTAAATTTGTATTGATCAGACCGGTCCTTGGAGACCAACGCCTGTTCTCTGTACCGGAATTATCCGTCTGAACATACCAGTGCCAAGGACTTGACTCATAAACGTCATAGTTCAAATCCAGTGCGTTGGGATTCACGCTTCGGGTAATAACCGCAGAAACATATCTGTCTGGATTACGGTTGAGTTGACCTACATAATCATCAACCTTCTTCTTCTCAATTGCCTGGCCTGTTTGAACAGGGGACCATTGCCGGATAAGTTCTTCATTCAAATATCCTTGTTCCTGTTCTTGACGATCAAAATCATATCTTTTCACTTTTAGCTCTGAAACTCTACCTTCAAGCACTTCTACAGGAAGGATTTGATCCGCTAATTCTCCATCTTCATTAATCGCGCTGGCTGGAATATAAACATATATACCGACATAACCATGCTCGCGGTACACCGAAAGAAAATGATTCGTCAGACCATGGATAGTTCTAAGAGAAACTTCTCCCTCTCTACCGGGATTAAAATATATGTCACGTATTGTTCGAAAATCATACCTCTCCTCAATCGCTTTACCATCTTTCTGAACTGTCTTGACATATACTGCAGGAAGAGAACCAATCAGTTCGGATGTCCGAACAAGGCTATTACCGCTTATTCGTAATTGTTTCACGAGAAAACGAGGGCTCGTATCTTCTGGAAATGTCATTTCATCTACAGAGGAAGGGCTCGTGTCTTCTGGAAATGTCATTTCATCTACAGAGGATTCACCACCCAAGGTGTCACTTAAACGATTTAATGCCTGTTCAAGTTCACTCTTCTTATCACCCAAATCTACTCGAGCAAAACATGGAGAAGAAAATAATTGGATTGATATCAATGCCAATAAGGCAAATCGCAAAAAAAGACCCATAGGCCTCCTCCTTAAAATTGACTGAAAAACTCTCATCCCTGAAGAAAATGAATGGTGCTAAAAAAACAAAACTACTACCCTGACTACACTTCGACCATCAAATCAATCCTCGGCTCCAAGCGGTCATATAATAGACTACTTGGCAAAAACATAAAAATACAGACCATACAGCCTATAAAACTTAAATTATCGTCGTAATCCTTAATTCTCGCAGAAAAACCGACAAAAGTAAAGTAAAAAAAGCCTTTCTTGCATTTTTTCTTGTTCCACTGAAATAGCACTTTCTCGAAATAAACAAAAACAAAGGGCTGTAAGTCCAAACTAATCAGGATTCACAGCCCTTGTTATTTTACAATATTTACGGAAAAACGACCTTAGAATCGAAATCCTACTCCGAATTGAATGAGGGTACCGGACATGTCAAGTTCGTTGTCATTTGTAGTCCAGCCATTTGATGTGCTTTCGACGTCAAATGTTGCGCTCAAATAATCCACCGAAAGTATCAAAAACACTGGCGAAAATTCGAAAGTAGCCATAATACCTATTATTGTACCGTCGGCATCTGAAAACGTTATGTCGGCATCTTTGGCCCACTCTAAATCTGAGAATCTTATAATCCCAAAGTGGGGACCGATACTAAAATTCTCTGAGGGTTTGAATCGCAGAGCAATATCGCCCGTGACGAAAGATGTGTACATAGCCGCATTCGCAAGAACACCCCCACCACCGGTTAAATCCACTTCCATAAAATTAAAATCGAAACTTAAACCTCCTCGTACGCTCGGCAGCCAGCTTCCCGTACCTTCGATCTCTTCGATCCAGGTCGTAGAACCACTAGTCTTCGTGGCCCTAAAACCATCGATATCTGGACTAAAGAGAAATGAAACCGGTAAAAGTTCGACAATCAATTTTACACCACTATCCTGCGAGCTATCACCTTCTCCGACTGGAACCTCGGCAAGGCTAATCGCCGAACTACCACCCATAAGCATCCCTGCACGGCCAACACCACTAAACATCAGCAATGTCAGCACTACTACAAGTATTCCACCCTTGTAACCACAACACCCTTCTCTTCCAAAACTACTTGACATATCCTTACTCCTTAAAAAAATAATAAATGTTGATTACTCCAAAAACCGCCCGAATAAAAGACGACCGCATATTAATTACCCCCCACAACTATATTTGTCAAGCACTAATTTAGACAACACAAATCTATACCCAAACCAAAATCGCAATCCATCGAAAAAAAAATGACCGATGAAGAAATAAAAATCATAGAGGAAGCTAATGCCGGCTCCAGGCAAACAGCCATAACTACTTGCAAAACATAGATTTACAAAAATACACTTGAGCCAGAAAGAGATTTTTGGTAAAATATATAAAATAAATGAAGACTAATGGGTGATGTTGATTTGGGGGATTATCGGAACATATCCGGTCAGCAGTTATGACGAGGGTGGTCTGTAAAATCACGAGGCTAACCGCTGCTATAGCGGTATTTATCGCCTGCGCAAATTGTACGTTCGGGATAATTCTGCATCCTGCCGGCGAGCCAAATCTTTCCAGTTGGACAGACCGGCCTGATTCAAATGTCGTCGGTCGATGGAGCTATAATGCTTCGTTCGTAGTGATCGGGCCAAGATGGATTTTGACGACGCGGCATCAGAATACTTCCCCTGCTACAGTGACAATCGATGGAACAGTTTATGCTTGTCAGTACAGCTCACAATGGACAGGCGGACAAACGGGGAATGCGGATATCAGGTTGGTCAGAATTACCGCTATAGACGGTAACGAAGTTTCGCTGGCGCATTATGCAGAGCCTTATGACCGAACAGATGAGGTCGATCAGGAAATCGTAATAGGCGGCTTCGGTGACGGAAGAGGTGTGTCGCTTGATACGGGCGGAACAATTTATGGTTACGACTGGCAAGAGACAACGAATACGACGCTTCGGTTCGGAACCAACAAGATCGAAGATACAGAAGATGATCTCCTCGACGGCTATACTTCGGATATTATAAATGCTGATTTCGACGGATTGCCCGAGCCAGGATCGACACTATATGAATGCACTATTGCAGGACATGACTCGGGAGGAGCATGGCTCATCGATGACGGCGGTGAATGGAAAGTTGCCGGTCTGTCACGGGCGGTGGAGATACCCTACGAGCAGGGACATGCCGGCGATCCGAACTTTTTTCTTTTTGAGGCATGGTTTCGAAGCCGATCGAATCCGAATGTGCGCGCTCCGGATTACCTCGATGCCGTGCGTGTCAGTTCCTATGCCGACTGGATCGCCGAGACGATTCATGTCGAGGGTGATTTAACCGGCGACGAGTGGGTTGATTTTTCCGATTACTCGTTACTGGCCATCCATTATGGACGTACGGATTGTAACCAGGCCAACGACTGGTGCCAGGGAACAGATTTCGAACCGAGAGATGGCAACGTTGATTATAAAGATGTCGCTTACATAGCAACTCGATGGCTCACAGGATACCGTTACTCAAACTGAACGATTGGTCAGTTTGATGCAATAATGATTCCGACATCTGTTTGAATTGACTTTTCGCGACAGTATTGTTCGATAACGCCAAGGAAAGGCTCGCTGTACTGCTTGCGTTTTTTTTCACCGACTCCGCTTACCTCCAGAAAAGCATCTGCAGTTGAAGGTCTTTTTCTCGCCATGTCTCTCAGCGCCGCATCGGAGAAAACTACATACGCCGGAACCCGTTTCTTACCCGCAATATTCGCCCGTAATGTTCTGAGCGTTTCGAACAGTTCCTTATCAACACCCTCCCATGATTCAGCGGCAATCTTCGAAACCTTAGCCGGTTTTTCAGCGGGCTTTAGCAAACGAGGCGTCTCTAATCCTTTTAATAAATCCCAACCGCCTGCGGTAATAGTGAGGACGTTATATTCGCCGTCTTTTTCGAGGAAGTCCTGCCCTACGAGCTGTTCGATCCAGTTATGTACGTTGCGTTTCGGATGTTCGCTCAACAAGCCGTGAGTACTTAACTTGTCATGGTAGTTTTCCAATATTCGCTTATCCTGCGAACCGGTCAATACCGAAGCCGTATACCCGCCCCCAAAACGCTGTTCGAGACGCGCTACGCAGGAGATAATTTTCTGCGCGATTACTAACGCATCCTCTATATAGTCGATTTCGCCAAGGCAAATATCACATGCGGCGCAATTTTCTTTATCGAGATCCTGACCGAAATATCGAAGGATCGCCTTGTGCCTGCAAGTGCCACCGGTGCAGTAATTAGATATGTGGTTTAGCTTGGTCATTGCAATTTCATTTGCCTGCGGGGGCATGTCACGGCAGATGCTTTTCCAAACTCCGTAATCGCCTCCCGAAAAGAAGAGACAACACTCAGCTTCGAGACCGTCACGACCCGCCCTGCCGCTTTCCTGCTGATAGTGTTCGAGTGACTTGGGCATCCCGGTATGAATCACATATCGCACGTTTGACTTATCGATTCCCATTCCGAAAGCTACAGTAGCCACAATTATATCGACCTTTTCTTTGATGAATCTATCCTGGTTTTTCTTTCGGTCGTGGTCTGTCATACCGGCATGATAAGGTGCTACTTTATAGCCCTTGGCCTTTAATTTCGAAGCCATATCATCGACATCTTTACGCCGAATGCAATAGATGATTCCCGATTCGTTGCTGTGGCGATCTAGGACGGCACAGACCTGTTTGACAATATTATTTCGCGGCACAACTTTATAAATCAGATTCGCCCGATCAAATGAGCCAACCAGTACCTCTGGTTTTTCAAGTTTTAATTGCTCTGCAATATCTTCGCGAACATGTTGAGTAGCCGTGGCAGTATAGGTGCAAATTGTAACACCGGGAAAAATTTTCTTTAGCATACCCAACTGTCGATACTCAGGCCGAAAATCATGCCCCCACATACTAACACAGTGGGCCTCGTCAATAGCAATAAAGGACAAGTCTATCTTTTTAAGGATTTCGAGAAAACCACCTGAAACAAGCCTTTCCGGCGCAAGGTAGAGCAGTTTGAGTGACTTGTCGTGTATTTTAGCAAATACATCCCTTCGCTCATCCGGCGAAAGAGAACTGTCGATACGAGCAGCTTCAATACCGCATTCGACAAGGGCATCGACTTGGTCCTTCATTAAAGAGATTAATGGCGAAACCACAATCGCCAACCCCTCCATAGTCAAAGCCGGCACCTGAAAGCACAGCGATTTCCCCCCACCCGTCGGAAGAACAACAATAGAATCGGATCCGCTAATAATACATCCCATCGCCCTTTCCTGAAGCGGCAGAAAGCTATCATAACCCCAATACTTAACCAATGCTTTTCGAATATTCTCAATCATGGGCACCCGCAATATTGATAGAAAACCCTGAACAGATGATTATAGTACAGAAATCAGGAGTGTCAAACTTTTTATGGTTATTGGGCATTCTGAGAATACACCTGCGGTTTTTATCTGGACGCAAGACCCGAATGTCGGTATATCTGGAAACCATATAAACAGAAGTTGGACATAGGCAAGGAGATATGACATGGCTGGACCTAAAGTGTTCATCAGTTCGACCTTCTATGATCTAAAGCATATCAGATCGTCTCTTGAGCAGTTCGTCGAAGACTTGGGCTATGATCCTATTTTATCGGAAAAAGGGGACATTGCTTATGACCCGGACAAGCCCCTGGACGAATCATGTTACCGAGAGGTAGGAAACGCAGACATCTTCGTACTCATCATCGGAGGGCGATACGGCTCCCATGCCAGCGCTGAAGGCGAAACACCTTCGGATGATTTCTTTGATCGCTACAAGAGCATCACAAAAAGCGAGTACGAGACAGCCGTCAAGCGGGATATCCCAATCTATATTCTGGTAGATAGAGCTGTCCACACAGAATACGAAACTTTCAAGAGAAACCGTGAGAAAAAGGACGTTACATATGCGCAAGTGGACTCCGTGAATGTCTTTCTCCTGATCGACGAGATCCTAAATCAGACCAGAAATAATCCCGTCCATCAATTCGACCGCCACACTGAAATCGCTACATGGCTCCGTGAGCAATGGAGCGGTTTGTTCAAAGAGATGCTGTCACGCCGTACGGAGCAACAAAAACTAAGATCACTTACTGATCAGGTCGAAGGGCTCGGGGAAATCAGCACAACTCTCAAGAGATATCTCGAACTAATCGTATCGAACGTTGATAAACCAGAAGCGAAGAAACTGATTAAATCGGAAGAGGAAAGACTGGATGAAACCAAACGCATGCAGGAGTTCGCAAGACACCCTTGGATCAGATCGATGGTAGATTTACAAAAGTGTACTGATCTTGAGGGGGCAAGAGACATATTTTCAAAGGCACGGTCCTTAGAAAAGTTGGCGGAACTGATAGAAAATACGAATCCCAAAGAGTATAACGCAGAAAACCTCTGCGAAGTGTGGCACAAAGATGATATTTTCATCAGCGTGATTAATGATATTCGGAAAATCCTTGGCCTTGACCCCCTCGGTTTCAGTACTTAGGCAGCACTTTCCAGCTCGCAAGAGAAGAAAAAGAATTCACCTGACACAAAATAGCTGCGCCATTTTGCCCAGGTAATTCTCGCCTTTGGTCACTCGTTTCACCTATCGTTAGCTCTCGCCTCTCGATGATATAGGTGCGCACCGTTCCGCCCTACTTATTGTCCGGGCTACGCTAGTTGGATGGAGAAGGAAATTCGGATTAACATCGCTCATCACGGACGGCTGGGTTAGCGAGTTCGGTTAATATACGGGTCCTTGTATTGCACTACTTTCTCGCTCGGCTTCAACCACTTGTACCAGCAACGGATTCTTTCCCAAAAGACGATTCGGTCAAATAACGACTCGCAACACAAGTCCAGCAACTCGGGATCCGCCCAGTTCACATTCTTTATGGCTGGCCCAGCTTCGTTGCTAAGATTGCCATCGCTTGCTGCGATCAGCAGCCATTTCTCGTTCGCATTGCCCCAGTTGTATTTGGTGGCTTTCTCGTTTTTTTTCTTGATGGCGCTCTTAATGTATTCCAAGTCGAGGCAGATCCCGCCAGAGGTAATATTGGAGCAAATCCAGTGACCGCGAAAGGCAGGAACCGCATCATCTGTCCACCGCGATAGCCATAGCCGAGACAGCATAGACACCAGCATTGGGTATCCATTGAAGTCGCGACAGTGAAACCGTAAATGCTGCGATTTTCTGACTTGATGTGCTTCCACGAAATTGACAAGTTCCTTTGCCAGTTGTCTGGCCAAATCCTTTTGCCTGGCCAATTTGTTAGGTAAAGAGATATCCGACTTGATTTCAACTGTTGCCGAAATGCCGGTTAGGTGTTTTCGATGACTGAATCGACGAATAAGGCTGGCCTCCACCAACTTCCAGAATTCGTCAATCGGGGTGAGAGGCGAACGGCACCCCGCCACCGTGTCGTTGAAGTACTTAGTGTGTTCGATGGCAACCCGTTTCCTTTTTCTGCCCTTGCTCAATGTCAGCAGGGCATCTGGTCTATCCGGCCATTTGGGATTGGAAATCCTATAGCTCAAATGGTCGAGGAATTCTCGGATCAGGAATTGCTCGCACTCTTGCTGGGTCCGGTAGATTCTGGGCATTTCCTACAGAAGCCTCTTTGCCAAGGGTTGCTTTCGGATTTCAATTACCATCTTAGCAGTCGTAGCCCGCCCTACGGTTCGCCTGGGCTACGCTTACTTACAATATATCGGCCCTTTTGGGTATGACATAACAGCAATTTGAAATAGGGAATTAATTAAAGGGCTCAGTCCTGCTCTATAGAAAAGCTCTTTACCCCTGTATCTATAGAATCCCAAACCCATCGCCGCCGCGACGGGCGTATTTAGTCCCGATTTATCGGGAGTCTTCGCCCTGGGTTCTCCCCATCAATCAGCATCTAATCTTTTACCTTTTTACTTATTATTTTACCTGCCTAAGGCAGCTTTTAACTTTTTACTTTTCTTCGTGACCTTCGTGCTCTTCGCCTGCCCCAGCGAAGGCTGGGGTGGTAAACATTATTTTCTCTTTTTCCTTTTAACTTTTTACTTTTTACCTGTTTTTTTCATTCTCTCTGTGACCTCTGTGAGCTCTGTGGCTAAGTATAGTTTTTTTTCTTATCTTTGCGCCTTTTAATCTTATGCGCCTGAAGGCACCGCCTCTGCGGGATAATATTATCTTACTATTTTTCTTTTTTTACCCTTGACAAACAATAATTACACTTGTATAATGCTTATCAAACTAAATATAGAATTAACAATACCAAGGATAATTAAGGATAATTAGGGACAGTCACCTATTAATTTAGAAAATATGACAATCATAATCACAAACCCGTCGCTCCAGCGACGGGTGTATATAGCCCAGGTCTTCGGCCTGGGTTCTCCCCATCAATCCGCATCTAATCTTTTTCCTTTCTTCGTGTCCTTCTTTTCTTCGTGGCATAAAACATAAAATAAGTCTTTCCTTCATTCTCTCTTTTTCTTTGCGCCTTGGCGCCTTTGCGGGATACTATTATTTTTCTTTTAATCTTACGTGCTTAAAGTACTTTTGAACTTTTGAGTTTCGGTAATTAGAATTTGTTTATGGCTTTGACATCCCATAGGGAGGCTTCGCTTGCGTCCCGACACCTCGGGGTAGGATTTAGAGCTTAGAATTTAGAATTTCTGTAAATATACAGATTTAATCCTTGACACATAACATATATTATTGTAAAGTGGTTATCAAACTAAATATAGACTTAATATCAACCTGTGCCCTAGGTAGAACATAATGCGGAAAGAGACAAAAGAAATTACCACCAATCAGAATATATCGAACCAACGCAAATTGACTTATAAGGAAGCATCGCCAAAGGCGATTCCAAATCGATTAGCCTCGTGCTCTGCACGGGGTCATAATATCCAAAACGAACCC
>SDBT01017512.1_pt1 | contig 11314 bp, 8 predicted proteins | sample 2277101 | NCBI WGS metagenome assembly SDBT01 (sample SAMN10404973, study PRJNA504765) | marine sediment metagenome | isolation source: marine sediment core GS10_PC15, 103 cmbsf | place: Arctic Ocean: Southern Knipovich Ridge | collected 2010 | reverse complement strand
CAACCAAAGACGCTGGTAAAATCGCAGGGCTCGAAGTAAAACGTATTATTAATGAGCCAACTGCAGCTGCACTCGCGTATGGTTTTGATAAGAAAAAATCAGGCAATATCGCAGTATTTGATTTTGGTGGTGGTACATTTGATATCTCTATTTTAGAAGTGCATGACGGTGTAATCGAAGTAAAATCAACCAGTGGTGATACACTATTGGGTGGTGATGATATTGATAATCACCTTATTGATTATTTAGTGCAAGAATTTAAAAAAGATCAGGGCATTGATCTTCAGCAAGATAAAATGGCAATGCAACGGCTAAAAGAAGCGGCTGAAAAAGCAAAAAAAGAGCTCTCTTCTGTGCCGGAAACTGACATTAACTTACCCTACATTACTGCTGATGCTTCAGGACCAAAACATTTAAACATCAAAATTTCACGTGCAAAACTTGAATCACTTTGTGCAGATATTTTCACTCGATTATTGGAACCATGCAAACAAGCAATGAATGATTCAAACATGCAAGCTTCTGATATCAGTGAAGTAATATTGGTTGGTGGTTCAACACGTATTCCAAAAGTGCAAGAACTGGTGAAAGAATTTTTTGGCAAAGAGCCAAACAAATCAGTAAACCCTGATGAAGTAGTTGCTGACGGTGCAGGAATTCAAGGTGGCGTACTTGCAGGTGAAGTAACTGACGTACTTCTTTTAGATGTTACTCCTCTTTCGTTAGGTATAGAAACTTTGGGTGGCGTTACTACTCGTTTAATCGAGCGTAATACGACTATTCCAAGCAAAAAATCACAGGTATTCTCAACCGCTGAAAACAATCAAACAGCAGTAGACATCAAAGTGGTACAAGGTGAACGTGAATTTGCACGAGACAACAAAGTACTTGGGCAGTTCCGGCTAGAAGGTATCCCAGCTGCACAACGCGGTGTTCCACAAGTTGAAGTTACCTTTGATATTGATGCAAACGGTATTGTAAACGTTTCTGCTAAAGATAAAGCTACTGGTAAAGAACAAAAAATAACCATTACCGATAGCAGCGGATTACAACAAGAAGATATCGATCGCATGGTTAAAGAAGCAAAAGAACACGAAGCTGATGATAAAAAGGCACGTGACACCGTTGAGAAAAAAAATCAACTGGATAGCACAATCATGCAAGTAGAAAAGACTGTAAAAGAAAACAAAGAAAAGCTTGAAGAGGCGGATATTACTGCAACAGAACAAGCAATTGAAACCGCAAAACAGGCATTACAAGATCATACTGAAAATGCTGAAGAACTACAAAAAGCAACTGAAGCATTGATCCAAGCATCACACAAAGTTGCTGAAATTTTGTATAAACAAAATCAGCAGAATCCAGAACAACAAAAACAAGATACGCAGTCTGAACCAAAAACAGAATCAAGCAAGTCAGATGATCCTATTGATGCTGAAATAAATCAGTAAAAAAAAGGCCCGGTTTTTAGCCGGGCCTTTTTTTATTACTTGAATGGCTAACTTCTTAAGATTGTTTGTTTCTTTGTCTCAGAAACTGCTGAAATCTTTGATTCTCATCTCGTTTAGCTTGGGTTAATCGTGCTGCTTCTCTGTCAGCTTTTCTTTTTAGTTCCAAATTCTTCTCTCGCTAACCTATCTTCAATAAACGCTCTCTTTTTCTCCCTAGAGTCATAGATTTTTTGAGCAGCTTCTTGTTGCTGTTTAATACGTTCATTCTCATCATACAATTCTGACAACAAGCGCTCCTTATTAAGTTTTCTAATGACATGTTTATTTTCTTGTAAAAATCGTTGGTATTCAGGGAAAGTAGTCCACTTTTTTAGTCCTTGATAAGCCAAAACTCCTCCAGCGGTTAAAAATCCCCCTAGGAACATTGCCCAAAAAACCAAATCGTTACTACTCGAGCAATGACCAAAACCACCAGAGTGGCCCGGTATAAATACAGAATGACGGGAAGGCTGACATGTTCGTACGCTGTTAGAATCATATAGCAACGCCCACCCTAGTTCCCATGCCGCAATTAAAGAGAGGCCGAGACATTTTGATCCTGATAATATTGTTTTTTTCACGTTAGATAAATTGGGACAAAATTTTTTATCTAAAGTAGCCTTATCTTCAGCATCAAGACATCCTATATGCTCACATCCCTCGTTAGTTTCACATTTTGGCGATAGATAAGCCCTATTTGTATCATAGAAGAATTCCGATCTCCTTTGTACATGCTTTGGAAGATCATTATCCATTCCCATAGAAACTGTGGGATTTATTAAACACAAGCTTAGAACAATTAATAGTAACTTCTTCATAGATAACCTCTCTAAAACGAATAGCAATAATGTTTTTATTACTAATAGAATACAAGCTATTAGAGAAAGCGTCAAATGGGCCCATTATCACCTATAAATGAGTATTTTTTTATTTTGGAATGGGTCGATTTTTTCCCGAATTTTAGCAGGTAGAATGAAAAAGGCCTCCGACTCTCTTTTTTTGCTTAGCCAACTTATTAAATAACTTAACTGCTTCAGGAGTACGGCAAATATGAATTATTTTTTTTAGATCGGTAAGAAATTTGATAGTTTGTTGCGGTATTTCCAGAACTCCATTTACACCTGCAGATAAAACTACCTCATCAACTTCATCGATAAAATCTAGCAAATCTTTGAAATGAATCCCTCCTTCATGAGAGGTGCCATGTTCTTTCCAATCCCACTTTTTTGATGTATTACCCCATACCTTACAATCTTTGTATATCGTTTCGTTTTTTTCATTATTATAGGAGAAAACCTTCATTATTCCCCATTGAACGTACTCAACTTCTATTGAGAAAACTGAAGCATGTAAAAATAATAAAAGTACAACAATAGATTTATGCATGAAAACCCCATTCTTTAAAAATACGATTCGATGGTATCAATTATAGCAAAAGTAAACCTAAAAAAAAGGCCCGGCTAAAAACCGGGCCTTTTTTTAATAAAATCAGCTTAGCATTTGCAGCTTTTTTTGCTGCCGCAGCAACTGCATAGCCCTTGAAGGCACATGAAGAACATATAAAAGCTCCAAAGACCTGCTGCTAATACTACGTATTGAACGAGCATTGCATTGCTGAGGAAAAAGTTATTCATCATGAAGTTATAGCCAAATGCGCCCAGCCCAAAATTAACTGCAACTAATGCAGTTATTACCCACGATGTCATCGATAGGTATTTGCATAGAGGATTCTTTTTCATTAACAACTCCTTTTTGTTGGTTAATAAACATAAAAACTTGCTTTAGTTATTTAGCATAAATTTTAACAATAATTCAACCCTACCATAAGAATTAATTTGAAGAAAGTGAAATTTTAACGCAAAATAGAAGATATACCATCATAAAGGAAAACAGAATGAATATTCAAGCTGGCCTCGTAGGTTTGCCAAATGTGGGCAAATCTACGTTATTTAATGCACTCACAAAATCAAGCATCCCGGCCCAAAATTATCCCTTTTGCACGATTGACCCTCACACGGCAATCACAGAAGTACCCGATAAACGGTTAGATCAACTCCAGAAAATTTTCGGGTCTGCGAAAAGACTTCCTGCAACGGTGACGTTTGTGGATATTGCAGGATTGGTCAAAGGTGCAGCTTCTGGTGAAGGATTAGGAAATCAATTTTTGAGCCACATTCGAGATGTAAACGTAATTCTTCATGTGCTCCGTTGTTTTGAAGATCCCAATATTATGCACCATGGAGATACAATTGATCCTCTTGATGATTATCATATTATCACCGCAGAATTGATGCTCAAGGATTTAGAATCAGTGCAAAAGAGACTTGATAAGCTTCCCAAGCAAATGCGCGGAGCCACTGAAAGCAAGCAACGAAAAGAACTCGAAGCAGAACAAGCATTATTGAATGAAATCAAATCAGCCCTTGATCAAGGTGACGCCCAAAAAGTCCGTAAACTAGTAGCCAGCTCTTCAATCCCAACTGTTCCCCTTTTGAGTGCAAAAGATTTTCTTATTATTGCCAATATTAGCGAACAAGATCTGGATACATATAAAGACAATAAACATTACAAAGCACTGGTTGAAAAGTTTGGAAAAGACCGGGTTATACCGATTAGTGCAAAAATAGAACAGGAACTCTCTCAGCTCAAGCCAGAAGAAGCGCAAGAGCTTATGGGATTAATTGGCCTCGAAGAACCTGGCCTGAATACTATTATCCGCAAAACCTATGATCACCTTGGTTTAATCACCTTCTTTACCTGCGGCCCCAAAGAAGCTCATGCATGGCCTATCATCAAAAATACCAGCGCTCGAAAAGCAGCCGGAGAGATCCACTCTGATCTCGAGCGAGGCTTTATATGCGCTGAGGTATACAACTGCCAAGATATCTTCGATAAAGGCTCCGAATCTGCTCTTAAAGACCACGGAAAGATGCGTAAAGAAGGCCAGGAATATATGGTCCAGGATGGCGATGTGATGCTCATTCGTTTTAATGTGTAAAATCTCTCAAAAACACCTCTAGATCGCCCAATTAAGCCCCATTTTGACTAAACCCCTCTATTTGAATAAGATGATAGTATAGTCAAAATTAGTCGTATTATGGAGTTTTTTGGATGAAATTTTCTATGAAAAAATGCTCTTTATTGGCCATAAGTCTGGCCTATTTATCATCAAGTATCTCACTTCAGGCTTTGCCTGAAACATATGCATTTAAACATGCGGTGCAATATTGTGCAAAAAATTGGTGGTATAGACCAATACAAACGTTCCAAAAACCGTGGGAAATTCCTTCTGCGGCAACTATGCCAACTCCCGATCAATTAGCTGATAAAATTGCTTTAAAAATTGATCCTAAAAAATTTATGCGCGGTGCATCAACTTCTGCTCATCAATGCGGAAAATTATGTACTCCTGATATTTGCGACTGGGCTAAATGGGCAGATGAAAAAAAATTAACAAAAACTACTGATCCAAAATATGGGATGGATTGGGATAAGTATTATCGAGAATATATTGATTACGCGAAAGAGCATCTCAAATTGAATGCGCTTCGATTCTCAATCGAATGGGCATTAGTACAACCTGATGGACCTGATTCGTTTGATGGCGTTGCACTTGATCGATATGCAGATATGGTTTGCCATGCAATTAAAAAAGGAGTTACTCCAATCATCTGTTTTCATCATTACACAAACCCATGTTGGTTTACGTATGATAAAAAAGGATTCGAAAAAGCTGAAAACATCAAATATTTCGTGAAATACTGCGATGAAACATATCGCCACATCATGCGTAGGTTGCAAAACAATGTTGAAGCATTAAAAATATTACCAACAATTAATGAGCCTTTATGGGCAACCTATAACGCACCCGGTGGTTATGCATTCAGAAGTTATCGCCAAAAAGCTGGCCCACCTTCTCCTGCAGGAGCGGGCCTTGGAACTGTTGCTGAAGTTCTAAAAAATATGCTTGAAGCACACGTGCAAGTGTATGAAGCATTAAAAACAAGCTACACAGGCCTTCGCTTAGAAAACACTGGAATTAAAGAACCTAAAATAGGTTTTCTTAAAAACGTAATGCAAGTAGAACCAGCACATGAAACCTGGAAGCAATATTTCTTTTCCCCGCTTACACGATTTATTTTAAGTTTTGCAGATATGATCCAAAATGGTGCGATATACAATTTCTTCACAAACGGTGAATTTCAAGTACACATTCCAACAAAAGTGAATATCAAACATACTAATACCAAAGCACCAAGCTCATTAGACTTTGTAGGTCTTAATTATTACGCAAATCGAAACATGTGTTTAACACAAGGAATTAAACCTACAAATTCAGATGTAATATCTGATAATGCTTGGTACTATCGTTATCCACAAGGAATCTATCGAGCAATCATTGATCTGCAAGAAAGCTTGCAACTCAGAGAACGAAAGATTCCTATGTTTATTGCAGAAAATGGTATTGCAACTAAAGATGATGTAAAACGATTTAAATTTTACCATGAATATTTATATGCAATAAATAAAGCAGTTCAAGAGGGATATCCAGTAATGGGATACTGCCCATGGACTCTGGCATACAATTACGAATGGCCTTCATTACCAGATAGTGAACGGGATTACGGTCTTTGCAAGGTTAATCCAGATAACCCAAGCATATTGATTCGTAAAAAAGGATCTCAATCATATTTTGATTTTGTAGGTCGAATGGATCAATTAGAAAAACAAGCATAAAAATTATCCCCGCTTTGCGCGGGGATTTTTCTTAACTTTCTATTTTATCAATAATCCTTTTTATTCTAGAATCATTCAAGAGACAAGTATTGGTTGAGTCAGCAATTATATACTTGCGGTTATCGTTTTCCTGATGAACAACCATTGTTATCCAATGACCGTGTTCTCGAGTTGAGTGATCATCCTCTTGCTCCATACTCCCAATAAAAAGAGTATGGGTATAATTAGAATTATTATTTAAAACATATTTCAAAGTATCAAATAGGCCCCCATATTCATCTATTTTTTCAACATTATTAGGGAGATATTCAGCATCAATTTGGTCTACATCATCAAAAGATGTAAATGGCAGATATGGGTCTTTCATGCCATCAAATGATGGTGGTAATTTAAGCTGTTTACAATACGGCTTAAAAGCTTCTTTAGCAATTTCATCTATATCTCCTCCATGTAACCAATCAGCTTGATCAGGTATATAATAAGTCGTTAATTTGATATCGTTATTAGTGGTTTCATGTGCTTTTTTTCGATTTTTCTCAACTATTGAATCCCATTCATTTGGAAATTCAGAATCAGTTTTTCTCAATTTTGAATCTTGCCCATTTAATGCCCACAGAATTGCTTCAGCATTGTTTATAGAATGGTAGCCACACATTGATCCATCTTGTTGAGGTGCTACTTGCACTTGCTCAATTACAACACCGTTATATTTCCTCGAAAATCCACTATATTCATTACCCTTAATTCGTACTTTATTCATACTTGTATTCGCAAACCATTTATGACAAAACCAATAGCCTCCGCCATAAACTAAAAGTGATGTTCCAATAATTCTTCCGAGTTTATCCTGATTTTCTTCTATACTAATCCATTCTTTTGCATCCTGATAAGTACAGCTCATTTTTTTCCAAATAGGAGCATTGTGATATCTGATAAGCAATCTTTTTAATGTACGCTTTGAGCGCTGGAAATAAGAAATTTCAGGTTTTATTATCGGAGACACCAAAAATTGTGCTAAAAGAAGATAGTTCCATTTCATCATAATCTCATATATTGAAAAATAGAGTAGTAATTTTGTAAGATTATAGAAAGAATCCGCAATTAACAAGGGGTGGTTTAATGAACATAATCCTAGCTACTCTCTCCTTTTTTATATTTTTTTCACTCAAATGCATGAATGTAAACGTGAGTGATTTAACGCTCGATCAAAAAATTGGTCAGCTTTTCATGGTAGCCACCGTTTCAAATAAACAAGAAAATGAAGAATTCATGCGCCAAACTCCTTATACGCTCGATCCCGATTATGTATTTAACATGATACGAGAACATCACATTGGAGGAATTATTTTTCTTGGTGCATCAAATCCAGATGATCAAATTGATCTCACCAAAGCATTCCAATCCGAAAGCCAAACTCCCCTTCTGGTCGGACAAGATTTAGAATGGGGGCTTTCTATGCGAATGAAAAAAGAGGTCATTACTTTCCCCAAAGCGATGACGCTCGGCGCTTTGTGCGAAGCTGATGACAATCTCATTTATGAACTCGGAAAAGAAATTGGAGAACAATGCAAAGCAATTGGGGTTCACATTAATTTTGCACCGGTTGCTGATGTAAATAACAATCCTTTAAACCCTATCATTAATGTTCGTTCATTCGGTGAAGATCCGCAGAAAGTTGCGCACAAATCAGCATTATTTATGCGCGGTTTGCAAGAGGCCGGTATTCTTGCATGTGCAAAACATTTTCCTGGCCATGGTGATACGCAAACGGATTCACACCATGCGCTTCCTGTTATTCCACATGATAAAAAAAGATTAGAAGAAATAGAATTAGTACCATTTAAACATCTGATCAAAGAAGGCGTAGCTGCCGTGATGACTGCTCACTTATCGTTACCCAAAATTGATGATAAAAAACCTGCAACACTCTCAAAAAATATTATTACTGATCTTCTTAGAAACGAGCTTGGCTTTGAAGGGTTAATTATAACGGATGGCCTTGGAATGAAAGGAATCACAAAAGATCGCAAACCGGGTGAAGTTGAATATAAATCGTTTCTAGCAGGAAATGATTTGTTGTTGTGTCCCGTTGATGTGCCAAAAGCTCATGCTTGCATTAAACAAGCAGTAAGAACTGGAACCATTTCAGAACAAGAACTTGATAAACGAGTAGAGCGGATACTTCGTGCAAAACAACAAGCAAACGTTCAATCTTACACCAGATTTGATAAAAAAAGATTACAAACTGGCGGTGCATGGGAACTGAAAGAAAAATTATATCGTGCAGCAATAACCTTAGCAAAAAGAGGAAGCAAAATTCCCATAAATAACTTGCATCAAAAAGTTCCAGTGCTCATGATTAGTGATAATAATCAAGAAACATTTGCTCGAAAATTAGCTGGTTATCTGACACCAAAAAAATATATCCTTCCTTTTAACACAACGCGAGAGCAATGCGATGCGCTTTCAACTCAATTACAAAGTGAACCAGTAATCATTACGAGTGTTCATATTCCAGGCCGCTCAGGAATGATTGAAGCAATGCAAGATGATCAAACATCGAGTGCTCATGAATACATAAAACTCATCAATGGGCAGGCTGATCGGACTGTACTCGTTTTGTTTGGCAATCCATACAACGTAAAACATTTTAGAGCGTGTGATACTATTATTGTAGGATATGAAAATGAACAAGAGGCTCAAAAAGCTGCGGCCGATGCTATTGGGGAAGCCTTTGAACCTCGTGGAATTCTACCGGTAACAGTTGATTAAAACATCATATTATATTTGGCAACATAGCGCACAACGAGCATCTTTCATACGCGGGTCGCTTTTACAAACAGTACAAATAAAGTGTATACAATTATCAGAACCCCGCGCATATTGGGCGGCATCATGAATTTCCTCCAAACAAATGGGACATTGATTTTCATTTGCTTCTTGGTGTGCCAACTCGCGAGCATACTCTAAGACATTCTCTTGCTTTGCGACTGTGGCATAATGCCATGCTGTATTACCTTCCTTATCGTGAATATGTGGACTTACTTTTTCTTTAGCTAAGAGGCGTTTAACCTCCGCCAAATCCCCTTTATAAGCAGCGTGTATTAATGGATCCGCACCGGCAGCAGGTGGAACCGAACAATGAGTCCGAGTCGGTCCTTTTTTTGAACGATTTCCCCATTGCGTCATTCTACGATGCAATGCTCGTAGCATTAAATATTTTGATCCGCCCCAAATAGCTGCACATCCTACTATTAAGCCAACTAATTTTATTGTATCATAATTTTTTTCTAGCCAACTTCTATCATCATTGAAAGGCTTGGAGGGTTTGTTTTCTTGAAGTGATTCCGTAACAACTAATCCTTGAATGCATGTAGAAAAAAGCAACAGGTAGAGTAGTAGTTTTTTCATGGCTTACTCCTTATGTATTGAAAACTCTACTGCGCGCGCATATAACATTGAGAATAAACCTATTTACACTAAATTCAACTGCCCTTTAATAAGAAACACCACCTTTTAACCAAACACCCCATTGTGAATTAGCGCTATTATCACACACGCAAACACAACCCCATTCAGCAAACGCTCCTACGCCGATGTAGGGGACCACGCGCCCATCTTCATTTTCACGCGTATATCCAATATAGCCAAAAATTTTGTGCGAAATTGCTTTTGGTAATAAAGCAGAACAGTCATCAATATCACAATCGGTAACTAATATTGCCGGATTGGATGTTTGCACAGCTTGTTGCATGAAATCAAACGTAGCAGCATCAGCAGCACGCAGATTGTTGAGAGGGGTACCTAATGTGTCGGCTGCTCCAACTGCGTTGTCTGCGTTAGCATTCGTGTATTCTGATCCGGTAAAAAAGTTTCCTTTCCCGGCAGCATCTGCATTGTTTGGAATGTCTTGGCCGCCGTGAATCGTCGCCATACTTTGAGTTGCATTGAGTGCAACGGCGGTTTCTCCCATTTGCGTAAATCCGTACAATTGTGCGTCCCCTTTTACTGCATAACAATCTTGAATACATTCACGGCAATCTAATTTTTCTTCGCTGCGTCCCCAAAAATTGTACCCAATATCAAATTCAAACCCACGCCGTTGATAATAGAATTTTACTACCGCATCACCCTGCACGCCGATTGTTATTTTCCCATCTAATGTAGTGCGATTAATAGCAGGAACTAACCGGCCTTGATATTGATTTACAGCTGCAACATTATTTGGGAGCACATGCAACCCAACTGAAGGTGCTGCAACTTTTTGTAAAAGCATATAACGGCTACCAGGCCCGTTTGTTAAATCATACGAACGCTTTTGGGTAGATCCAAACATATGGGTAGCATTCGCAACCACATACACTCCTAGTTTTCGATCAGTATCTTCGTTCTGGCAAAAATCAACATGAAACGATAAACCACCTCCAAGTTCCCAATGGTGATCATTACCTGCAATTGGTTCGAATAAAAATTCACTTTTTCGTAACGTTCCGGTTGGCGCTGCCGCGCTAATATTTATACCAAAATGGTACCAATCAGTTAATAAGAAATTGTATCCAAAAACGCCCCACAGTTCTGATACTCGCGTTTCATTTTGGCGCCCAAATATTTTTCCAAATTTTAACGGCTCTCTCATATCGCCAAAAACAGCTTTTCCATGAAAGGCAGTTTCCACATTTTTAGAGGCCGTCTCCCCTTCTGTTAATGTTGATAGCGCAATTGTTTGATCAGATAGATAGCCAGCAGGATAAGAAGTGAAGGTGGTCCCTGGATCAAAAATACATTCTTTTAATTTAAGATCCCACTTAGTATGCACGATCGGTAAATGGACTTGAAAATATAAACCCTGCACAAGACCGTCTAATCCAACATGAAGATCAAAATCCATCACAAAATTAATAATCTCGGGATTAAATTGCACTACGCTACAAAAATCTGAAGGAAGCCCAAAATAATCTGCTAAAACATCACATTCGCCACGGCACGGCACTAAGCTCCCAGAAAAAACTAATTGATTATTGTTAAACAAAAAATCGGCCATTCGCTTTTCTCTAAACGAATGAGAGTATTCAGGAATAATAGAAAGC
>SDBT01017511.1_pt1 | contig 11314 bp, 11 predicted proteins | sample 2277101 | NCBI WGS metagenome assembly SDBT01 (sample SAMN10404973, study PRJNA504765) | marine sediment metagenome | isolation source: marine sediment core GS10_PC15, 103 cmbsf | place: Arctic Ocean: Southern Knipovich Ridge | collected 2010 | reverse complement strand
CTTTAGTGATAGCCTGGTATTTAATCGTTAAAGAGGTTGAAATAAGAAACCTGAGGCTAATTCTGAAGGCAACCTTTGACGGCATACCCGTGGAAGAAGTAAGGGAGTATCTGGTCTCCGCATGATAAATATTAAGCACTTGGAGATAGCGGTTATTGGGGATGAAGACTTAGTCAGTGGGCTGAGGCTGGCTGGTGTGCGCCGCTATCGGATAGTAAAAGATGGGGATAGCGAAGAGGTCAGGCAGGCTCTTACCGAATTCATGGGTGAGCCTAGTATTGGCATAATAGTGATGTTGGAAGAGTTCGTGGGATATGTTGAAGATTTGGTGGCGCAAGCTAGAGAAAAGAAAACTTCGCCCTTGGTAGTGATTGAGGTGCCATCAAAATATGGTACCCGCTATGGTGATGTCGCTCAGTATTACAAGGCGTATATCAGGAAGTTTATCGGCTTTGATATAGAAATCTAAGCGTGTTTTATGGAGGTGGTAAGATTATGGGTAAGATATGGCGGATTTCAGGCCCTCTGGTTATCGGTGAGGAGATGAGAGGGGCCCAGGTTTACGAGATTGTTGAGATCGGTAACCAGGGGCTCGTCGGTGAGGTAATTGGTCTGGAAGAAGACAAGGCAATAATCCAGGCGCATGAGGATACCCTGGAGATGAAGGTCGGGGAAGTGATTAGAGGGACGGGGGCGATTCTAACTGCCGAGTTAGGTCCCGGGGTGGTGGGCTCCATTTATGATGGGCTGCAAAAATCCCTGACGGTTCTAATGGAAGAGGGCTCGTTTCTGAAACGGGGGGCTAAAGTATCTTCGCTACCGCGGGACAAGAAATGGTCGTTCTCGCCCACAGTTAAGGTCGGGGATAGAGTCAGTGAAGGAGACATAATCGGAACTGTGCCCGAGACCCATCTTGTGGAGCACCGAATAATGGTGCCGGTGGGTATGCAGGGGGTGATAAAGGAGATAGGTGAGGGTGAGTATACTATTGAGGAACCGGTAGCCCACCTGGAGGATAATGGTGAGGTAAAAGAGCTCATCATGATGCAGAAATGGCCGGTAAGGAAGCCCAGACCCTATAAGCAGCGGTTTGCCCCTTCGAAACTATTGGTTACCGGTATGAGAATTCTCGACTATATGTTTCCGCTGGCTCTCGGTGGCAAGGCTGCCATACCCGGCGGTTTTGGCACTGGAAAGACGGTGGCTTTACAGCAGCTTGCCCGATGGGCTCAGACACAGCTAAACATTTACGTTGGCTGCGGCGAGCGAGGCAATGAGATGGCTGATGTGCTCTACAGCTTTAGGCAGCTTAAAGAACCAACCTCCGGTCACTTGCTGCAGGAGAAAGAGATATTTATCGCTAATACCTCCAATATGCCGGTGGTGGCTAGGGAAGCCAGCATCTTTGTCGGTATTACCCTGGCGGAGTACTTCCGGGATATGGGTTATGATGTGCTGCTGGTGGCTGATTCCACCTCAAGGTGGGCGGAAGCGATGAGGGAGATTGGCGGCAGGCTTGAAGAGATACCGGGCGAGGAAGGTTTTCCTGCCTACCTGGGTTCGCGGCTTTCTTCGTTTTACGAGCGGGCGGGACTGGTGGAATGTCTGGGTAGTCCAGCAAGACAGGGTTCGGTAACCGTCGCCGGAGCCGTTAGCCCGCCGGGGGCTGACTTCAGCGAACCGGTAACCCAGAATACACTCAGAATAGTAGACGCTTTCTATTCGCTGGATGTGGCACTGGCCAACAAAAGGCATTTCCCGGCCATAAACTGGCTCACCAGTTACAGCCTTTATGTTGATGATGTTAAGGATTGGTGGTCTGAGGTCAGCCCGGAGTGGTATGAGACCCGAGCCACTACCCTAAAGCTTCTCCAGCAGGAGGCTGAGCTGGAAGAGATTGTCAGGCTGGTAGGCCCGGAGGCCTTACCCGAAGGGGATAAGCTGGTTCTTCTGGTAACGAGAATGATACGCGAGGATTTCCTGATGCAGAGTGCCTACCATGAGGTTGATACCTATTGCGTGCCCCTCAAAGCGCAACTGATGCTCAGAACCATAATCCAGTTTTATGAGCTAGCCCAGAAGATGCTGGATTCAGGAGTAACTGTCGCCGAAATTCGCTCATCTCCCCTAGTACCGCGAATATCCCGAATGAAGGATATACCCAACGATGTTATTGAACCAAGGATTAAGGAGTTATGGTCTGATATGGAAGCGGGCCTGGTAGTCCACAAAGGAGGCATGTCATGACTTCATCTTCACTCTATGTAAAAGAAACGCAGGCAATCACCCGCACCAAGGGTTCTCTACTGATAGCGGAGAGCATCCCGGATATAAAATATGGTGAGATAGTTGATGTTGTCCTGTCTAATGGTGAGGTGAAACGTGGTCAAGCGATCGACATCAGTAAGGAAGTAACAGTAGTCCAGGTGTTTGGCGGCGTCAGCGAGGTTGACCTCGTTGGCAGCAAGGTAAGATGTAAGGGTGAGACCCTAAAGCTGGCGGTATCCAGGGACATCCTGGGCCGGATCTTTAATGGCATGGGCGAGCCAATAGATGGGGGACCATCAGTAATCCCGGAGGATTATCTGGATGTTAACGGCGAACCGATTAACCCGGCCAGTCGGATGCCTCCTGCCGAATTTATTGAGACCGGTATCTCGGCGATTGACGGTCTAAACGCCTTGGTCAGGGGGCAGAAGCTACCTATATTCAGTGGCTCTGGGCTACCTCACAACCGAATTGCGGCGCAGATAATCAGGCAGGCGGCAGTTAAGGGGACCAAGGAGCAGTTTGCCATAGTGTTTGCGGCTATTGGTGTGAGCTACGATGACGCCGCCTATTTTATGAAGGGTCTGGAACAGACCGGCGCTCGAGAAAGAACCGTAGCCTTCATTAACACCGCCTCCGACCCGGTTATTGAGCGAATCTCAACACCCCGATTAGCCCTGACGGCAGGGGAGTACCTGGCCTGGAAGCAAGGTATGCACGTCTTGGTTATCCTGACCGACATGACCAATTATTGCGAGGCACTCCGTGAACTCTCGGCAATGCGGGAAGAAATACCATCGCGGCGAGGATACCCGGGATATATGTATACTGACCTGGCTATGATGTACGAACGGGCGGGCCGGATTTTGGGGAACGAGGGTTCGATAACCATAATGCCTATCCTGACCATGCCCGATGATGATATAACGCATCCCATACCTGACCTGACTGGCTACATAACCGAGGGGCAGATTGTCCTTTCCCGGGAGCTGGAAAGAAAGGGGATATACCCACCGATAGATGTTTTCCTGTCACTGTCGCGGATGATGAAGGAGGGTATTGGGTCGGGCAAAACTAGAGAGGACCACAATAATGTCTTTATGCAGCTCTATGCCGCCTACGCTGAAGGGTGTAACCTCCGGGAGATATCAACCATTATCGGGGCTGAGGCGTTGGGCGAAAGGGACAAAATATACCTGACCAATGCCGACCGGTTTGAAAGGAAATTTATAGCTCAGGGCGAGTTTGAGAAGAGGAAGGTGGAGGAGACTTTAGACACCGGTTGGGGGTTATTCTCCGCCCTACCTGAGGAAGACCTAAAGCTAATCAGAGAGGAGCTAATTAAGAAGTACCTCCCGAAGTACCGAGACGGAGCTTAGAGGTAGAAGAATACTACGGCTAACTAAAAATTGCCCGAGGTGTTTAGGAAAGGGTGTTAAGGTAGGAAATGCCACAGCAGATTATTAAAGTAGCTAGACCGACCAAGATTGAGCTGATAAAGCTGAGACGCCGATTGGTTTTAGCTTCTAGGATACAGAAGATAATAAAGGATCGGGTGTCAATACTAATCCTGGAATTCCTGCAGATAGCCAGGCAGACGGTAGAAGCCAAGCGGAGGCTGCTCGACGAATTCTCGCAAACCTACAGGGCACTGTCCATTGCTGCTGGCTATCATGGCTACATCGCCCTGGAAAAGGAGCTAACCGCCACCGAGCGGGATATAGGCATCGCCGCCGGCTTGAGGAATGTCGGTGGGGTGAGAATTCCAGCCTTTGAGTTAAAGGAAGCCGAGCCGGGGACGAGGGGATATAGTCTTACTGATACCTCTTCGTGGTTGGATAAGACAGCCCAGCTATCGGAGAAATGCCTGGAGACGATTGTCGAGCTGGCTGAGCTCCAGAGAAGTCTGGAGCTACTGGGCAGGGAAATAAACCGGACCAAGAGAATACTCAATGCCCTGGAGTACCTCATAATCCCCGCTTTAGGCGCCACGATAAAATACCTGTATATGAAGTTTGAGGAGAGGGATAGGGAAGAGAAGTCGCGGCTGAAACGGGTCAAGGTACTGCTGGAGCAAAAGTAGGAAAATGGTTGGCGAGTTACCCTATGAAAGGTTGCTTCAGGAGAGCCTAAAGGGTGAGCTCAAGGTAGTGAATGCTCACTTGCCCAGCAAGCCAAAGCCGCTTTCGGATTTACTGAGTGAGGAATATCCCTATGTGTTGTGTAGTGATGGCAGCACCCATCTCTTCAGCCGTAAGGAGCTAAGGTATCTGGCTAGCTTGACAAGTGCTGATGAGCAAAAGGCGTTACTGCTGCCGATACTGATAGAGGTGAAAGCCGGTCAGGGGGAGATGGCGGTAATATGCCCCGGGGAGGTGGAGGCAAGGGTTATGGCCCAGATTCTTGATATGCCGGTTTCCCCAAGGCAAAAAAAGATTACCATCTATAAACCGCAGTTAGCCGTAATACGAAAGCTGCTTAGAACCACCACGCAATACATCTTTTCCCCTAAACTGTAGCCTCAAAACTGCCTCTTAATCCTTGCCCAACTACTGGCTAAAGTGCTAATATAAGGTGGCCCCTGTAGCTCAGGTGGATAGAGCGCCAGCCTCCGGAGCTGGGTGCGAGCGTTCAAGTCGCTCCAGGGGCGTTTTTGTGGTAAATTAGGGGGCTTTGTGATAGATAGCGGACTTATTGAGATTAGGTGGCACGGTCGTGGTGGTCAGGGGGCGGTTACCTCTGCTGAACTGATGGCGCAAGCGGCCATAAATGAGGGTGAATATGCTCAAGCCTTTCCTGCCTTTGGTGCGGAAAGAAGAGGCGCCCCGGTCGTAGCCTTTGTTAGAATAGATAGCAGTAAACCTATCTGGATAAGGGCTGAAATTACGGAACCTGATGCCGTTGTCGTGCTTGACCGGGGTTTATTACGGGTGGTCGATGTTACCTCCGGGCTTAAAACCACTGGTATGCTGGTAATTAATACTCCTAAGGACCCGGAAGAGATTATAAAGGAATTTAACCTTGACTGCTCCTTGGCGACAGTTGATGCCACCAAGATTGCCCGGGAGCTAATTGGGGTGCCGATTGTTAATACCTCTATGATTGGAGCCCTAATGAGAGCCACCAAGGTTATTAAATTAGAATCCCTGTTTGAGCCTCTGAGAGAGCGGTTCGGCCGCTTGGCGGAGAGAAATATTAGTGCTATGCAGAAGGCATATGAGGAAACTGCAGTAAGGGGAAGGCAAAATTGACTAAGGCCGGAGACGAGTTAACCTGGAAAGACCTTGAGATTGGTTGCATCATAACCGAACCCGGCAACGCCAGCCAGTATCAGACCGGGGATTGGCGCACGCAACGGCCAACCTATGAACACAGCAGGTGCATAAAGTGTAGCCTGTGCGCTATTTTCTGCCCTGAGGGGTGTATTGAGCCGGGCGAAGAGGGATTTTTTGAAGCCAATCTGTTTTATTGCAAGGGATGTGGCATCTGTGCTCGTGAGTGCTGGACAAAGGCCATCACTATGGTGGAGGAGGAATGATGGCACGAAGGATAGGTATTGAGGTTTCACGGGCGATTGCTATAGCTGTCAGGCTGGCTAATGTTGATGTGGTATCCGCCTACCCGATCACTCCGCAGACTCATATCGTGGAGGATATTTCCGAGCTGGTGGCTAATGGTGAACTGGAGGCATCCTTTATCCCGGTTGAATCTGAACACTCGGCAATGAGTGCTTGCCTGGGAGCGGCTGCCGTTGGTGCCAGAACATTTACCGCTACCGCCAGTCAGGGACTGGAGCTGATGCATGAGGTATTATACGTAGCTTCATCGATGCGCTTTCCCATAGTGATGGCGGTGACTAACCGAGCCCTGGCAGCACCGATAAGTATCTGGGGTGACCATTCTGATGTGATGAGTGCCCGCGACACCGGCTGGATTCAAATATTTGCCGCCAACGGTCAGGAAACCTTTGACAGTGTGCTCTGTGCCTTCCGCATCGCCGAAGACCAGAGGGTTTTACTGCCGGTAATGGTTAACCTGGACGGATTTCACCTGACCCATGTGATTGAACCGATATACATACCGGAATCGAACCAGGTGGATCGGTTTTTGCCTCGGCATGAGTATCCTTTGCCGTTAGACCCGGATAGACCGGTGACCATGGGGGCTCTTGGCCCACCCTACATATATCCTGAGGCAAAAAAGGCGCAACAGGTAAATCTAGCCGCGGCTAAAGAGGTAATTCTTCAGTGCTGGCAGGAGTTTGGTGATATCTTCGGGCGCTACTACTCTCCATTAGAATGCTACCAGTGTGAAAGGGCTAAGGTGCTTCTACTGACCATGGGTAGCTTTAGCGAGACAGCCATGAGCGCGATTGATACCGTGCGGGAAGAAGGTGGCGAGGTGGGGCTAATAAAGCTTCGCTTATGGCGGCCCTTCCCCTTTGATGAAATCCGCCATGCCGTTAAGGATGCCGAGGTTCTCATTGTCCTGGATAGAGCCCTCTCCTTTGGTGGGCCGGGGGGGCCGGTCTGCTCTGAGATTAGGTCAGCTTTATACAGTTTAGATAAGAGGCCAAAGGTAATCGGCTTTGTTGGCGGTTTGGGGGGGAGAGATATTTCCCGGGATGGATTTAGAGAGATAATTAACCGGGGTATAGAGATTGCCAAGACAGGAAGTGAGTCGGAATTTGAGATGTTTGGGGTGCGGGAATAATGGAAAAATATGCTGTTTATGTCCCCAGATTGGTAGCTAAGGCGGAAAATTTTGCTCCGGGACACCGGGCCTGTGTTGGTTGTGGTGAGGCTTTAGCGGTAAGACAGGCCTGTAAGGCACTGGGGCAGAATGTCATAATTGTTAATGCCACTGGGTGCATGGAGGTGGTGGCGACGCCATTTCCTTATACCTCCTGGCGTCTACCCTGGATACACACCCTGTTTGAGAATGCCGCCGCCGTGGCTTCAGGCGCTGAGGCTGGCCTAAAAGCCATGGTGAAGAAGGGTAAACGTCCGGCTAAAGAGATACATGTGGTGGCCATAGCCGGTGATGGTGGCACCAGTGATATCGGTCTTCAGGCACTGTCCGGAGCCTTGGAAAGGGGGCATGACTTTCTTTATATCTGCTTTGATAATGAGGCCTATATGAATACCGGGATACAGCGGTCTTCAGCGACCCCGTTCGGTGCCTCAACGACTACGGCCCCGGCGGGTAAGGTCAGTATCGGGCAGGTTACCTGGAAGAAGAACATGCCGGCCATTGCGGCTGCCCATGATATACCCTACGTGGCTACCGCCTGTCCCAGCTATCCCTTTGATTTGATGGCTAAGGTAAAGAAGGGGGTATCTATCCCTGGGCCAGCTTATATTCATATCCTATCGGTTTGCCCCACTGGTTGGCGGTGCCCTCCCGATTTAACTATCAGGATAGGTCGCTTTGCCGTTGAAACCGGGATATTCCCGCTGTATGAGATTGAGAACGGCAAGTATAAATTAAGTATTGATGTGCCTGCATTCCGTCCAGTTCAGGATTATCTGAAATTGCAGGGCAGGTTCCGGCATCTGTCTGAGGGAACCATACAGGAGATTCAAAATAGGGTGAACCAGGAATATGCTAAACTCAAGGAGAAGGCGGCATGCACACCGGAGACAGGCAGTTAGCCGAGAGGGTTGAGTCAGTATTAAATGACCATCAGCGTGACCAAGGTATGCTGGTATCTATCTTGCAGGATATTCAGGCAGAATACAGTTATCTACCGAGAGAAGCTCTAGAGAAAGTCAGCAAAGGCCTCGATGTCCCCTTGAGTCAGGTCTATAGCGTGGCCACCTTTTTTAAGGCGTTAAGTTTGACACCCCGGGGGCGCCACTTAATTAATGTCTGCCTGGGTACTGCCTGCCATGTTAGAGGTGCGGTGAGGGTCTTAGAGACCATGGAGCGAGACCTGGCTATTAAGGCCGGTGAAACCACCGAAGACCTTAAATTCACCCTGGAAACAGTTAACTGTGTGGGGGCTTGTGCCCTGGGTCCGGTGGTAATTGTCGATGGCGAGTACTACGGGCAGATGAAGACAGAAAAGGTTAAAGGCGTGTTGGCAAGTTACAGTTAATTATGAGAAAGGATTAGCGTTGAAGAGGTTAAGCTCTCCTAGTGAACTAGAGATTCTAAGAGAATCAATAACCAGCCAACGAGACCCTGATAGGCTGTGCATAACAATCTGTGGCGGTACTGGATGTCATGCCTATGGCTGCGAAAAGGTAACCGCTGCTTTCAGACAGGAAATTGAAAAGCGGGGCTTAGAGGATAGGGTAGATATAAGGGTTACCGGCTGTCACGGCTTCTGCGAGCGGGGGCCGCTAGTAGTTATCAGGCCGAAGAGTATTTTCTATCAGCGGGTGAGGGTAGAGGATATCCCCGAGATAATCTCCGAGAGCATTCTAAACGGTAATATCATTGACCGCCTGCTCTACACTGACCCTAGTACCGGGAAGAAGATAATCTACGAACACGAAGTGCCCTTCTATAAAAAGCAGAAACGGTTTGTCTTCGGTAGTAACGGCTACATTGACCCAACCCAGATTGACGATTATATAGCAGTTGGTGGTTATGTGGCGTTGAGTAAAGCACTCTTTAAGATGTCGCCTGAAGAGGTAATCGAGGAGGTCAAGAAATCTGGTTTGCGGGGGCGTGGTGGTGGCGGCTTCCCCACCGGGGTTAAGTGGGAAGCCTGCCGGAAGGCTGAAGGGGATACCAGGTATGTAATCTGTAATGCCGATGAGGGTGACCCTGGTGCCTATATGGATAGGAGCCTGGTGGAGGGTAACCCTCATAGTATCCTGGAGGGAATGATAATTGGGGCCTACGCTATCGGTAGTCATCAGGGTTATGTCTATGTGCGTTACGAGTACCCGCTGGCGGTAAAGAATATAAAGCTGGCCATCAAGCAGGCTGAGGAGTATGGACTGCTGGGCAGTAATATTCTGGGCTCTGGTTTTGATTTCAGCATCAGGATAAACCGGGGGGGTGGGGCTTTTATCTGTGGTGAGTCATCGGCGCTGATGGCGTCACTGGAGGGTAAGCCGGGTGAGCCGAGGGCAAAGTATATTCACACCGTGGAGAAGGGTTTGTGGGATAAGCCTACCACCTTGAACAATGTGGAGACCTGGGCCAATGTCCCACTAATCATAAATCGGGGGGCTGATTGGTATACCCAAACCGGTACTGAGAATAGCAAGGGAACCAAGATTTTCTCCCTGGTGGGTAAGGTTAACAATACCGGTCTCGTGGAAGTGCCCATGGGGATAACCTTGAGGGAGGTTATCTATGGTATCGGTGGCGGTATTCCCGGGGGTAAAAAATTCAAAGGGGTCCAGACGGGTGGCCCCTCCGGTGGGGTCATCCCCGAGAGTTTGCTTGATTTGCCGATTGATTTTGATGAGCTGACCCAGGCTGGTTCCATGATGGGTTCCGGTGGCATGATTGTCATGGATGAGGATAATTGTATGGTGGATATCGCCAAGTATTTCATTAGCTTTCTCGAGGGGGAGTCATGTGGTAAGTGTGTCCCCTGCCGTGAGGGGTTGAAGAGGATGCGGGAAGTACTGACTGATATTAGCGGGGGGAGGGGGCAGGATAGAGATATTGAACTGCTGGAGCGCCTTTCGGTAGCCCTAACCGATGGCTCGCTGTGTGCTCTGGGCAGCACGGCTCCCAACCCTGTCCTGACCACCATCCGTTACTTCCGGGATGAGTATGAGGTTCACATTAAGGACAGGAAGTGTCCGGCTGGTGTCTGTAAGGCGCTAATTACCTACCAGATTATTGAGGAGAAGTGCCCGGGATGTGGACTTTGTATCAAGGCTTGCCCTCAAGAGGCCATAACCTCTATGGGGAAAAAGAAGCCGGTTGTCTTTGACCAGGAGAAGTGTATCAAGTGTGGGGCTTGTTACGATGTGTGTAAGCTCGGCGCCGTAAAAGTGGAGTAGAGGTAAGGGCAGATGGTGACATTAACTATTGATGGACGGGAAGTTCAGGCAGAAGCGGGGAAGGTAATACTGGGGGTAGCTCGAGATAACGGTATCGATATCCCGTCGCTATGCTATCATGAGGAAGTCGTTCCCTATGGCGCCTGTCGTCTCTGCCTGGTTGAAATTACCAGCCGGCGCGGACGAGACAGGCTGGTGGCGTCTTGTCTCTATCCGGTGGAAGAGGGACTGGTGGTAAAGACTGACACCGAGAGGGTTAATAATGTTCGTCGGATGGTGATTGAGCTGCTTTTGGCTCGGTGTCCTGATTCTGATGTCATACAGGACCTGGCTCATAAGCTGGGTGTCGAGAAGTCAAGCTTTAAATCGGAAGAGGATAACCAGAAGTGTATTCTCTGTGCCTTGTGTAATCGGGTATGCCAGGAGGTGGTGGGGGTCTCGGCAATTAGCCTGGCTAACCGTGGGGTTGAGAGACGGATGACTACCCCCTTTAATGACTTCTCTGAGGCCTGTATTGGTTGTGGTTCCTGTGCCTATGTTTGTCCTACCGGGGCAATTAGCCTAGAGGACGTTGGCGATACCAGGGTCATAACTATGCCTCATGTAACTATGGAGTTCAAAATGAGGAAGTGTGCTAAGTGTGGTAAATACTGGGCTCCGGAAAGGCAGCTTGACTACATCGCCAGGATAGCCGGCTTGGCCCCGGAAGAATTTAATGTTTGCCCCGACTGTAGAGACTGAGACCTTGCTAGCCGTCAGCTTGACCCCGAGCCGGTGGTTTGTTATATTTTTCTTTAGGCGGGGTGTAGCGCAGTTGGCTAGCGCGCAGCGTTTGGGACGCTGAGGTCGGAGGTTCAAGTCCTCTCACCCCGACCACCTTACTACACCGATCACTACTTGTTGTATCGTTTATCCCCCTCCTTAGAGCAAGTAAGCCTGCGTTTTTTTGGACCCGGTAGAACTTTGTTTGTTGGCGGCTGGTATAAACATGAAGCTCGTCGCCTTGCAGCTAAGGCAGGCAACCATCGGGATTACCCTTGATACTTATAGCCATCTTCTGCCGGCATGGG
>SDBT01017510.1_pt1 | contig 11314 bp, 6 predicted proteins | sample 2277101 | NCBI WGS metagenome assembly SDBT01 (sample SAMN10404973, study PRJNA504765) | marine sediment metagenome | isolation source: marine sediment core GS10_PC15, 103 cmbsf | place: Arctic Ocean: Southern Knipovich Ridge | collected 2010 | reverse complement strand
GGCAATTATAATCGTTCTAACAGAACCTGTTACATCTCTGACTTATTATGTATGGAAAAAAAGCGGATTTGATAGAATGAAAGTAATGGGAGTTGCCGGTAAATTGGATGTTACCAGAGTTTGTGAATATGCTTCAATAGAACTTGGAGTTACTCCGGCGGAAATAAGTGCCCTGGTTTTGGGAGGTCATCATAAATTTATGGTTATTCCTCCCGAATATATTAGAGTTTGCGGTATTCCGATTACAGAATTATTGTCACGGGGAATAGTAGAAAAAATAATCGATAATGCCAGAGATGCCGGAACAACTATACTGTCATTATTAAAGAAAAAAACCTCGATGTATTCTCCGGGAGCAGCAATAGCTGAAACAGTAGGAGCAATTATGAATGATACCAAAGCAATTATGTGTGTTCCAACCAATCTTGAAGGTGAATATGGTTTTGATAATACTTGCCTGGGAGTTCCGGTACAACTGGGAAGAAATGGGATTGAAAAGATAATCGAAGTGGAACTATCTCTCGAAATTAGAGATAAATTGAAAGTGTCTGCTGATATCATTAATAAGACTATTGAGTCTTTGGGAATATAGGAGGCGAACATGAAAGTAAGTATAATCGGTAGCGGAAAAGTTGGTGTTTCAGCAGCTTTATTTTTAGCTGAGAAAAAAGTAGCAAATATTACTTTAATAGATGTAGTTAAAGGTTGGGCAGAAGGAAGTGCTCTAGATGTTGTTCAAGCTTCCCCCATCAGAAACTACGATGTTTTTATTGATGGTTATTCCGATATTTCCAAGATAAAAGATTCTGATGTGGTTGTGATTACTGCCGGTAAACCGAGATTACCCGGAATGTCCAGGGAAGATTTATTACGGGATAATGTTAAGATAATGAAAGTCGTTGCAGAAGATGTTGCTAAATATGCTCCTAATGCAATCTTAATTACAGTATCTAATCCGCTTGATGTTTTAGCATATATTGCTTTGAAAATAACAGGTTTTGCATTAAAAAGAGTTATTGGAATGGCAGGGATCCTTGATTCATCCAGGTTTAGATATTTTATTGCCAGAGAATTGGGAGTAAGCCCCAGAAATGTAACAGCTCTGGTTTTGGGAGGTCATGGTGATTTAATGGTTCCCTTGCCAAGATATTCAACAGTTCATGGGATTCCTATTTCCGAATTATTACCTAAAGCTTCCATAGATAAATTAATTGAACGAACTCGCAAAGCCGGAGGTGAAATAGTGTCATATCTTAAAACTGGAAGTGCTTATTGGTCACCAGGAAGTTCGGTTGCTGAAATGGTTGAATGTGTTATTAGAGATAGAAATAGAATTCTTCCGTGTTCTGCCTATCTCAGGGGAGAATACGGGATTGACGGTTTATTTGCTGGAGTTCCAATTGTAATCGGAAGAAATGGGGTTGAGAAAGTCATAGAATTGTCTCTTACATCAGAAGAAAAACAAGCTCTTCATCTCTCAGCTGCAAAAGTCAGGGAAGTTATCGAAAGAATCGAAAGTGAGAAGTTGATTTAATGGAGCTAAAAATTCCGTATTGGGGAGAGGAATTAACTGTTTCTCTCCCTGAACAGAACGTTGGAGAACTCGTATATCCTAATAATGTGGAAATTTTTCTAGAAAAAGAAGTATTATTTGATGCTTTGAATAATCCTGTTGACTCCTGTTCTTTTGATGAATTTATTAAAGGTGACGAACCGATTTTATTTATCATTAACGATGCTACTAGACCAACTCCAAATTCAAGAATAATAAACCTTCTCTGGAATAAAATCAAAAATAAAAACATAAAATTTTTAATTGCAACGGGTGCACATAGAGCTCCCACCAAAGATGAATATTTAGAATTATTTGGAAACCATTTTTTTGAATTAGAAAAGAAAATTTTTGCTCATGATGCTAAAAATGACAAGGAAAACAGCTTTGTTGGAAAAACTAAAAAAGGAACAGAAGTCTTATTCAATAAATTAAGTCTAATATCAAAGAGAATTATCTACATAACATCAGTTGAGCCACATTATTTTGCCGGATATACAGGAGGAGCAAAATCTTTTCTTCCCGGAATCGCAGGTTTCAAAACAATTGAACAGAATCATGAAATTTCTTTGATAGCTACAGCAAAAGCTTTGGTTGTTGAAGGAAATCCGGTCAGGGAAGATATCAAAGAAGCCTATGACATTATAGCGTCCGATAAAAAGATTTTTTCTATTCAAACTGTATTAAATAAAGACCATAAGATTTATTATTGTGTCTGCGGTGAAACTCATAAAGCTTTTAAATTAGCATGTGAAAAAGCAAAAGATGTATTTTCTGTAGAAATAAGGGATAAAGCTGATATTGTTGTTGCAGTTGCTCCTTATCCAATGGATATTGACCTTTATCAATCACAGAAAGCAATTGATAATAGCAAACTTGCTTTGAATGACAATGGAATCCTGATTCTGGTTTCCAGTTGCAGGAAAGGTGTTGGTGGAGAAACTTTCCTGAAATTATTAACCAGTGCCAGGAATCCGGATGATGTTTTTGATAAAATTGCCTTAGGTTATAAGCTTGGTTATCATAAAGCAGCTAAAATGGCTGAAATTATGAAATGGGCTTCTTTATGGGCTTATACAAAACTTGAACCAGAATTACTGAATCACATTTTCATTAAAGGATTCAAAGATTTACAGGAAGCAATAGATGCCAGTCTGAGGGAAAAGGGAGACGAAAAAATCCTATTTTTAATGGATGGAAGTTTAACTGTTCCTCGAATCGCACACCGTATCCTGCATAAAAGAAAATTCATCTATGCTCCGGTAACAGACAAAAAACCAAAGAAACATATCAATCTTGAAGATCTATTTGTTGATTGATTTTTGAAGAAAGTTTAAAAGAGATTTCTTCTTGGCTGCAAGGAAGCATGCTCCCTTGTTACAGGAAAAAAATTATGGCTTTCAAAGAAGTTTATTAAAATAAAAAAAATAGATAAGGAGTAAGAAGCTAAATGGCACTTAAACGTTATGAAATTGACGAGTTAGAACAAAAAATAGTTCATGTAAAAAAAAGAGGATTAGATCTAATTCGTGATCCAATGTTGAATAAAGGATCAGCATTTTCCGACAAGGAAAGAGAAGAATTCGATCTTTATGGATTAGTTCCTCCACACGTATCCAAGTTTGAAGAGCAGATAAAAAGGATTACTGAAAATTATCGTAGAAAAGATACGGATATAGGAAAGTATATTTTTTTGGAAGCATTGCACGACCGCAATGAAATTCTGTATTATGCATTACTGCTGAGAAACCTGGAAGAATTGACTCCTATTATTTACACTCCCACTGTCGGAACTGCATGCCAGCAATTTGGTCATCTTTTCCGACGCGCAAGAGGAATGTATATTTCTGCCAAAGCAAAAGGAGATTTCAAAAAAAGAATTAACAATTGGCCGGAAGACGAGATCGATGTTATTGTTGTTACTGATGGCAGCAGAATTTTAGGTCTTGGGGATCTGGGAGCAAGCGGAATCGGAATTCCTATCGGAAAACTCTCTCTATACGTTGCTTGTGCCGGAATCTATCCTTCCAAGAAACTACCGGTAGTGATTGATGTGGGAACAGATAATGCAGATTTGTTGAAAGACCCTTTATATTTGGGAGAAAAACACCCTAGAATAAAAGGGGAAGAATATTACGAAATAATTGATGAATTCATCGTCGCAGCTCATGAACGCTGGCCTAAAGCATTAATTCAATTTGAGGATTTCACAAATGACCACGCCTTTCCATTATTAAAAAAATATCGCGAAAAACTTCTTTGCTTTAATGATGATATTCAAGGAACGGGTGGAGTTGCTCTAGCAGGACTTATGGCAGCAATGAGAATAACCAAAGGCAAACTTGATGAACAAAAAATCATCTTCCTGGGTGCAGGTTCTGCAGCGGTTGGCATTGCAGATATGATAGTTGCCGGAATGGTGGAAGAAGGATTATCCAAAGAAGAAGCACGAAAAAGGTTCTGGTTCATTGATAGTAAGGGACTTGTAACTACTACTCGCGGAGACAAACTGGCAGAACATAAAGTCGCATATGCCAGAAGTGAGAAATTCCAGAAAACACTTCTGGAAGTTGTAAAATCAATCAAACCAACAGTATTAATAGGTGTGAGCAAACAAACAGGAGCATTTAATGAACAAGTAGTCCGTGAAATGAAAAAATATGTAGACACTCCCATCATTTTTGCCTTATCAAATCCGACTTCAAAATCGGAATGCACACCGATACAAGCTTATGAATGGACAGACGGAAATGTGGTTTATGCCAGCGGAAGTCCTTTTGATCCCATCAAATATAAAGGAAAAACTTATGCCACAGGTCAGGGCAATAATATGTACATTTTTCCGGGAGTTGGTTTGGGAGCTGTCGTCTGTCAGGCTACAAAAATAACGGATTCAATGTTTTATATTGCAGCAAAAACTTTAGCAAATCTGGTTAAAGAAGAGGATTTGAAAAAAGGTAGAGTTTATCCTGATTTGAATGATATCAGAGAAATTTCAGCACATATTGCTTTTGCCGTGTGTGATGTTGCCTATGCCAATGGCATTGCCTGGACAAAAAGACCGGAAAACCTTCTGGAATATATTAAAAGCAAGATGTTCCAGCCTGTATATCTGCCTTATAAGGCAGTTTAAAAAGCTATTATATATTGTGGTGAACTCTTTCTTCTCTCGTTACCAATCCTCCGGCAACTGCCGGATAACGGATTAACGTTCCCAAAGAGGGCTTTAGGAACGAGAGTAACAATGGTTTTAGAAAAGAGAATAAAAATAGTATTAGAATTCAAATGAAAAACTTTGACGAATTAAGAAAGGATTTATTCTTAGCAAAGAAAATAATTAAATTAAGATAAATTGGAGGAAAAGATGGCAAGCAAAGCAAGTATTGATTTTTACAAGAATTTGAAGGAAATGTCTTCGATTCGAGCTGTAGCGGAAACAATAATGCTAAATCCGAAGGTTCGAAAAGTTAATGCACGTGAGGCTTATGAAATGGCAAAAAAACAGCCGGGAGTAGCAGTTACAGATTTGGAAATTTATCCTCCTTTTGCTGAACGTTTGGGACTGCCAAAAGGTGCAAAAGTGCTTAACGACTGCCATGGCAAGATTATTGGACGTACAGCTAAAGCAAGAGTGTTCTATAACAGAATACCGGGAGATGAAAAAAAGAAAGTCGAAGGTGACATCCGGGAAGCAATGTACCAGCTTGAACACTATGATTTGATAAAGTGCGAGGCTGTCGTGGGTTTGGATCCTGATTTAATGATAAAAGCAACTTATGTGACTACAACTACAGATGCAAGCAATGTTTTCAACTGGTTATGCAATTTCGCTCAGCTAGAATTAATGGAAGAAGAATATGAAAAAAGCAAATCTCTTCCAATTCAGGATATTATCATTGTTGCATTTAATGAATGGACCTGCGAAGATCCATATTATCACAATGTTGGTGCTCCTCAAATCGGACTGGTCGATGAAACCCAGAACGTTATTTTCAATTTGGGAATGCGTTATTTTGGTGAGCGTAAAAAAGGAACCTTAACTCTTGCCTGGACTTCTGGAATGAGGTTGGGAATGGCTGCCTGTCATGGTGGTATCAAAGAAATCGATTTTAGCGGCTGTGCAGATGAATATATAAATCTAGGAAAGAAATCAATTGCTTTCTACGGTCTCTCTGGCACAGGAAAATCATCTCACACAAATTCAATCGATAATGGCGGGACATTACCCGCAGGTTTTGAAAAATATTGCCTGCATGATGATGCCTTCCAGATCGATACAGATGATAAAGTATGTCGTGTCTGGGAACCATCTCTATTCGATAAAACCGATAGCAGAGACCTTGATAATCCTGATTGGAAATACCTAATTGCTCTTATGAATCATGCGATGATAGAGCGAAACGGGAAATTATTGCCTTTAGCGCTGGATGTTCGACAGGCAAACGGCAGAGCACTTCTGGATAGAGACCTATTAGGAAACTGGGTTAATAGATGCAGTTTCCCGGAAGCTTTAACCTGGCTTATGAAGGATACGGCTCTACCTCCTATTCATAAATATAAAAATAAATATCTGGCTGTTGCCATGGGTGCAGCTCTTATTACAAAAAGAAGCAGAGCGGAAAATGTTACCGAAGAAGAACTCAAGAAATTGGTTTTTGAACCTTTTGCAAATCCGTTCAGGGTTTATGAACTTTACAAAGATGTGGAATCATTCATCAAAGTTCTGGAAACCGGTGCGGATTGTTATACATTCAATTCTGCTGGATACTGGAAATCTTCAGATGATGATCTGGATGATGTCAAGCTGCAAACATCTCTCACCCTTCAAACCGGAATTTTAATGGAACAACTTGAATGGGAAGATTGGGATATGCTTCCCGGCGCGATGATACCTACAAAAGAATCTATTGAAAAAATTCTTCCCGGTTATTATGAGAGATATCATCCAAATAACCGTGAAAATATGGATGAATATGTTGCACTTCTGAAAGACCGTTTTGAACAGAGAAAAGAATATTTGAAATCATCCGATGTGGCAACTAAACCGGACCTTCTTGAAAAGCTTATAAACGCATTGCAGATCAAAGAATAATATAAAGGCAGACGCAAGTCTGCCTTTCCTTTTTTTATATCATCCTTTTAGCCCCTCTCTTTAATTTAAGAGAGGGGTTGGGGTGAGTTGGTGAAATAATGAAAAAAATCTTTTTCTTTTTAATTTTACATTTTACATTCTTGTCACGCCGTAGCAATATTCTTCTTGCTTTTCTTTGTGTAGGCGGATTAATTTTTAATTTTTCAATCGCAAGTGCGATTGAAGTAAGTGGGCATATTACAGAAGACACTACCTGGAATCCTGATAATAATCCCTACATTGTAGTTGATAATATTTTTATCGATCCCAATGTAACCCTGACCATTCTTCCGGGAACAATCGTTAAATTTAATACATCCACATATCCTGATGGTGATTATAATTACGGAGATGGCTATTCAGAAGCAAAGTTTATGAAAGTAAGCGGGAAACTAATAGCAGAAGGAACAGCACAGGATAGTATTATTTTCACCAAGAACTGTGAAGAAACAGACCGCCGTTGGGGAGTGATCATCTTTGATTATTTGAGTGAGGACGATTCTATCCTTAAACATTGCAAAATTGAATATTCCTATTACATCAGGTTAATGTTCGCTGGCGATTGGTATTGGGGAGGTGTATCTTTAAGCAATGCCCAAGTAACTATTTCTAATTGTTATTTCAAGAACTTCAAATATGGTATTCATGGCTTTTATGATAGTGAACCGCTTATATATCATAACTATTTTACAAGTGATGAGAATAATATATCACCTGGTATTGGAATTTATATTGAAGAAAATATTGGTGTAATGCCATATATTTTTTACAATCAATTTACTAATTGCAGCGGGATATACTTTTATGAAGTGAATATCTCATCTATTACATCGATAGCATATAACACATTTAGTAATTGCAATAATGCTATTTCTTTAATGGAAAGTCCTGTATATGTGTATAAAAATAATTTTACAAGCTGCTCTAATGCTATTGATACGGACTATTCTGAAGCTGTGATAAAACAAAATTATATTGATAGTTGTTCCACAGGAATTAGTGCACACTATATAGTAGAAGCGTATGAAAATATTATCACAAATGGGAATTCAGGTATATCTTTATCAGGTGATAATTGTATAATCAAAAATAATATAATTGCTAATAATTCATATCGCGGTATTCGCAACTTCGATAATAATTCTTCTATAATGAATAACCTGATAATTAATAATGAAGGAGAGGGGATATATGCTTCAGGTTCAGATAATATATCTTATATAATTAATAACATAATAGCAGGTAGCGAGAAAGGACTAGACATCTCTGCTAATTGTGAATTATTCAATAATATTTTTTTTGATATTGAAGATTATAGTGTTTATACTGGTAATCCTAATATAGTAATTCATGCAGGAAATAATTGTTTTACCGCTCCGATATTTTCTGTATTTCCTTCAAGTTTCATTGATCTTGGAGGAAATATCACAGATGATCCCTTATTAATAGATCCGTTAAATGGAGATTATCATTTATCAGAATTAAGTCCTTGCATCGATACAGGAACGGAGGATACTACAGGTTTGTTTTTACCAGCTTATGACCTGGATTTTCTATATCGAATCTGGGATGGAGATAATAATGGTATACCTATAATCGATATGGGTTGTTATGAGTTTGGTTCACAGCCTTTGCTGGGTGGAATTGAGGGATATGTTACTCTAAACAGCAATTACAATTTTTTGCCTTTTACCGAGATCGATGTAGATGGCACAATAGCTTTCCCGGATACAACAGGATATTATGAGATGAAACTATTACCCGGAATTTATGAATTGCATGCTTATTTGGAAGGATATGAGGAAGTAATAATTCCTGATATTGAAATATTTGAAGGAATCTTTACAGAAATTAATTTTGAACTGGAAGTTTTGGTTTCAGCGGAAGATTTTCAATTACCATTTTTGGATTTTCAATTATCAAATTATCCCAATCCTTTTAATCCTGAAACAACTATCTCATTCGAATTAACCACAGAGCACACGGAGAACACGGAGTTAAGTATTTACAACATCAAAGGACAAAAAGTAAAACAGCTTCTCAGCAATTCAGCAGGTCAGCTCTCAGCCGGACAACATTCTGTAATTTGGAATGGAATGGATAGCAATAATAAACCGGTTGCTTCAGGAATTTACTTCTACAAGCTTTCTGCAGGCAAAGAAACAGCAATGAAAAAAATGTTGCTTCTCAAATAAGGTCAAATGACCAGAGGTGAAGGCACATTTTACCCAATTTCAGATTAGTTCAAGATGACACAGTGGTTGAAAAATAAGGAGTTATGAAAATCAAAATCAACCACTGGTCATTTGACCAAAACTTTAAATAGATTTATATTATAAGATAATTTTTATAATTTATTGAAATAATTGCTAACAATCTTTAGATTTTAGCTATGAAGGATTTTTTTTCGTTGACATAAAAAAATCAAACTATCTTTTGTATATCGTTTAATAATCGATTTCAAGAACAGAATTTTTTCACTCAGGAATATGATTGGTAATCGATCAAAAAACCAATTTTTTAACAAAAAAAAATAGAAAGGGAGGAACAAATGCCGCGGCTAAGAGAAAAAATCAGAAGCAGAATTCCCAAAATTCGTGCTCTGATCAAGGACGAAATTTTAAGTAAACATGCGGGCGAAACCGTCGGAAATGTTACTGTAAAACAGGTTTATGGCGGTATGAGAGGAGTAATCGGTTTAGTGTGTAATTCTTCTTATGTAGATCCATATAAGGGATTACACATTAGAGGAATTCCCCTTGATGAATTAACCGAAACAATACCGGAAGAGATCTTTTACCTGCTTTGCACTGGCGAAATTCCAGCAAAAGTTGATTTGGAGAGATTACAGGAAGAACTCAGATTACGCGCTGAAGTACCTCAATATGTTTGGGACGTACTTCGCACACTGCCAAAAGATGCACATCCAATGACTATGTTTAGCATTGCTATTATGGCAATGGAAGGCGAATCCATCTTTAAAGAAAAGTATGCTGCTGGAATGAGAAAAGCAGATTACTGGGAAGCTACTTTAGACGATTCTTTAGAAATTATAGCAAAGTTACCATCAATCGCTGCCGGTATTTACAGGATAAGATACTCTATGGGAGATCTGATACCTTATGATAAATCTCAGGACTGGGGCGGTAATTATGCCAAAATGCTTGGCGTTCCTGACCCGAAGGGAGAATTTGCGAAATTAGTAAGATTGTATCTTGTTCTTCATTGCGACCATGAAGGCGGAAATGTGAGTGCATTTACAGCTCGAGTCGTAAATTCTGCATTATCAAATCTTTATTATGCGGTTTCTGCCGGTTTGAACGGACTTGCAGGACCTTTGCACGGATTGGCAAATCAGGAATGTTTGAAATTTGTTTTATCGATCCAGGAAAAATTTGATAAAGCTCCTTCCAAAAAAGAGTTGGTAGATTTTGTATTATCAACCTTAAAAGTTGGTAAAGTTGTTCCCGGATATGGTCATGCAGTTTTGAGGGCAACTGACCCGAGATTTACAGCATTTTATAAATTTGGTGAAAAGCATTGTGCCAAAGAAGAAACTTTCCTGATTGTGAAGAGACTCTTTGAAGTAGTTCCGGATATTTTGAAGGAATATGGCGGAGGAAAAATCGCTGATCCATATCCAAATGTTGATGCAATTTCAGGCTCGCTTCTGTTCAAATATGGATTATCCATGTTCGATTATTATACAGTTATGTTCGGTGTTTCAAGGGTTCTTGGATTCTGTGCCCAGGCAATTATGGCTCGTGGTCTTCAAGCTCCTATCATCAGACCTAAGAGTGTCACAAATGAGTGGATATTCGACAAATTAGGAATTAAGAAAAAATAATCATCAACTCATTCCCGCGCTCAGTGTGAAAAAAGTAGCCTGACACTCTGTGGCGGAAAAATAAATTCAGCGTTCAACTCGTTCCCATCCGGCAGCTGCCGGATAGGAACGGAGAAACAGACGCTCCTGCGTAAAAAAAGGAATGATTGTGTTCCCACGCGGGAGCATGGGAACAAGAAGGGTAACCGGAAAAAATTATGGGTTTCAATATTATCCAGAAAATAATAAAATCTCATCTTATCGAAGGAGAGATGAATGCTGGAGAATTAGTCGGCATCAAAATCGATCAGACTCTAACCCAAGATGCGACAGGTACAATGGCTTATCTTGAATTCGAAGCAATGGAAATGCCTGAAACAAAAACCAAACTTTCCGTGAGTTATGTGGACCATAATACCAGCCAGATGGGATTTGAAAATGCTGATGACCACAAGTATCTTCAAACAATAGCAGAAAAATTTGGTTTATATTATTCCAGAGCTGGAAACGGGATTTGTCATCAGGTTCACCTGGAAAGGTTCGGAATTCCGGGAAAGACACTTTTGGGTTCAGATAGCCACACTCCAACCGGAGGAGGAATGGGAATGATGGCTATTGGTTCCGGTGGTCTGGATGTTGCCAGAGCTATTGCCGGACTTCCTTTTTACATCACTTATCCCAAAGTTCTGAAAATTAATTTAACCGGTAAATTACCTGCCTGGGTTTCTGCGAAAGATGTGATTTTGTATGTTTTGGAACTTCTTACAACAAAAGGAAATGTGGGTTGGATGATCGAATATGGTGG
>SDBT01017509.1_pt1 | contig 11315 bp, 16 predicted proteins | sample 2277101 | NCBI WGS metagenome assembly SDBT01 (sample SAMN10404973, study PRJNA504765) | marine sediment metagenome | isolation source: marine sediment core GS10_PC15, 103 cmbsf | place: Arctic Ocean: Southern Knipovich Ridge | collected 2010 | reverse complement strand
ATATGGGACATTAAGCACTATCTCCGCGAGGCTTCGCACTGTCAATCTGACTGTGGGCGACGAACCTTCCGCCGTGTGCGCGTCTCGTGTTCGGGTTGTTTAGGATGTTGTACTTCCGCTGCATGCCCTGCTCACGCTTTAGGGAGCGTCGGGCGATGCGTTCATCGGCGGCGGTATAGCCTACGATGTCCTGTGAGCCGACTACCTGTGAGGCGAAGCGCCTCGTGGCTCTCTTGGTGATGTAGTCGCGCATCGTCTGTGGCATGTCTACGAAGTCCACCGACCATGTGGCGTCGATGTAGAGGGCGTCCCGCTCAGTCTGAGCGAAGCCGTCCCGCCCGAGGCGAGCATCGAAGAAGACCAACTGCGGGGTTTCATTCGTGGCTGTCCCGGCGCTTCCCGAGCCGCCTGTGGTATCAACGGGCACCGAGAAGGTGTCGGCGTCGATGCGGGTGATGACTCGTGTTCCGTCGATGACCGGCGTGCTGTCGGTCCCGGCGATTACTACGGTCTGACCGTCCACATACTTGTTACCAACTATGGTAACAACTGCGGGGTTGGCTGCTGAGATTACTGTGATCGTCTGTGCCACTCCGTCCGTCAGCCGTGTGCTGATCGGGGGTGATAGAGAGACTGCGATGTCTGCTTGGTTTACGAAGCCTGCACCGGGGACGTTCACGAAATTGGAAAGCTGCCAGCGCAGCAAGGCACGCTGCTTGGTGCTGGAGGCTCCGCGCACAGGCACCTCGAAGATGTTGAGGTCCGTGGTGTCGCTGTCGTCTTCGTCTGTCCATGTGAGGCCCTGCTTCGGGAGTAGCTGTACCCCGAACTCAGAGTTGAACCGCCAGCGCTCCAGTAGAACCTCTCTAGCCACGGTCTTGATGGCTGTCTTCGCCAAGATCGCGTCACGGCTCGTGGTGGAGTCGAGGGAGGCTACGGGAGCAACGCCGATGGCTGCGAGCATTTCGTTCACCGCTTCCAACTCCGTAGAGCCGGTAAGCGAGACGATGAAGTCTGCCATGATGTTGTCCTAGTGTGAAATGGTTGTTGATTGGTAAACTGTGGGTTTACAAAGCTGTCCTCGGAGTCGAACCGAGCATGAAAAAGGGGCACTCCCCGTCGAGAGTGCCCCGTCTATTTCACTTACCAAAACTCAAGTACAACCAGCCAGCTAGGGCTAGGTGTCGTTGAGGTTCACAGCCGCTTCGGGACGCAGGATGCCATGCCCGACCGCGTACTTCGCGACCAGCAAGGTGCCCTGACGCCGAATGTCGTAGCCCATCTCAGTCCGCAGGTCCAGCAACTTCACTGTACCAGCAGCCGAGGCGTGGGCGCAGACGGAAACCAACTTGGAGAAGTCGCCCTGATAGGCGGCAGGTCCGGTCGTAATGTTGGTCGTCGGCAGGTTGTTCGTCTTGACGATGTTGAACCCGGCCACGCGGAAGATCGTACCAGCCGCGATGGAGCCTTCGCCCCCAAAGTCACGATCAATCCCGGCAGTGTTCTGCACGAGATCGTAATAGTTCGTCGGTGCGACGAACATATTCCTGTCGGAGCTAGGCCCATTTGGGAACCCGCCCTGAGGAACGTCCTTCTCGTCGAGCGCTTCGGCGGCGCCGTAGGCACCTGTCAGCAACTCGGAACCAGAGGTCGGCATGTTGGCCGAGTTGATCTCTGATCCGCCGCTGAGGCCGGTCACGGTCGCGGAGGCCTTCGCGGCAAGCGCGAAAATCTGAGCGATGTTCTGGTCAGCGGTGACGGCCAGCGCTTCACCCATCTGCTTCGAGTAAATCTGGCGTACTTCGTAGTGGTTCATGGCCTCGTCGATGAGGGCGAGGAAATGATCCGAGATCAGCATGTCGTCAATGCTGATGACTCTCTCGGCATGATTGAGGGCTTGGCCTACAAGCTCAGTGCCGGGGGTGTGGTAGCTCGCGCTAGACTTACCGGAGGCCGGGAACTGCGCCGACTTACCGGAAGAAATGGAGCGGACCATAGAGCGGGGCATGAACTGCGTGGTCTCGTCAAACGCGACCAGCACTTCACCAGCGAAAACCTTTAGGAAGATGGCTTTCGCATCGCCTGCACTATTTACCTGACCAATGCGCGAGACGTTTGCGGTACTCATGTAGCGTCTCTTTTCTTCAGATACGTGTGAGGTTGATACACGCATCCGTCATCATCGCCATTGCTCTGCGCAAGATTGTCCGTCGTAACGGGTCAAGGGCTTCACGTAGGGAATGGTCGGATGCTTCCCGTCCCTGAGGGGACGTAGAAGCGAGGCCGGGGAAAGGAGGGAAACCCGACCTCGAACAGCCTCCCTAAGGAGACTGCGGGGTTATTTGCGCTTCTTCGCGTTGTTGCGACGAGCCCGACTCAGTTGCCCAGCGTGGGCAGCTTTGGCGGGACCACTCAGCGCACGACTAGCAGCCTTGCGGCTACCAGTGCGATCCGCATTCCGCTCCGCAGCACGAGTGCCGGGAGTATTCTTGGATCGCTTGTTTATAGCGGCACGCTCGGCTGGCGAGGTGTTCGCTTTGATGAACGTGCGCTCTTGCGCGGGTGTCATCTTTTTCTTCTTACCGGGGTGCTGTGGCATTGCCATTCCTCAGTGCGGAGACGATCTTCGGTGCCGTCTTCTCAACAGTACGACCGCCAATGTAACCGCCGAGGCCGGTCCAGATAATTTTCCAGACCAGATCAGGAACTTCCCGCAACGGTGCCGGGTCTAGCCCGAACAGCACGAAGAAGGGAAGCGAGACGAAGGCCAGCATCGTTAGCGGTCGCCATGTGCGTGTGATCCACGACTCGGACTGCGCCTCTGCGATGATGACTTTGCTTTGGACTGTGGCGAACTCTGCGTCGAGCTTGGCGAGGTTCACTTCCAGCCGGTTTTTGATTTTGTCGAGTTGTGCCTGTCGGCTTAACCGCTCGTCGTCGGTGGTGGTCAGCTTGTCGGCTAGACCAGTGATGGCTTTTATGCCCTCGACGATAGCGCCGATGATGGGAAGTCCCATGGCTAATAGCGGTATGGACCGGAGATCGCGATGCGCTGCTCTACTGATTCACGGAAGGCGGTATCGGTCTTATATTTCGGATCGGCCTGTGCGGCCTTCTGCTCTCCGAGTGACTCGTAGGGCTTCGTGCCTGCGGGGATCATAAATCCACCAGCGGCACCAGCCACCACGTTCTCAGGTGCGTTGAAGGCACCGTTCTGCATCTCGAACACGGAGCGGATCAGCGCGAAGTTCGCGTCGATCAATGCCTCGTTGCCCGAGTCAATGGCGGCATCGTAGGCGGCTTTCATGCCGGTGTCGATGGCGGCGCCACTGATGTAATCCTCCAGTGCGACGAGACCTTCGACGCCAACTTGCTGCTCGAAGCGAAGCTTGCGCTGTCCTTCGTTGAAGTTGCTGATGTTCTGCATTGCTGACCGCATCTCTACGGTGAGGCCGTCCTTCACTTCTTTCGGCTTTTGGGTTGCCGGTAGGGTGGTCTCTGTTGCGTTTGCTTGGGTGAGCTTTGTGTGCGCTCCCTGTAATTCCGTGTAGCTCTTCACCATGTCCTCCACCGTCTTGAATTGCTCCGGTAGAGCCGTAGGGCGTGAGCCGTCTTCGGTCAACTGAACTTGCACGACATCATCATTGGACATTAGTGGTCAATCCTTGTGAGACCCTTGATCGTGATGACTTTGCCGTCGAGGTCTTTCATGCGCTTCTGCTTCATCGGATACTTACCCGGCTTGACGAACTTTTGCCGACCGTCTCCGACTGTACCAAACGGCACCTTTTCGGCCTCGGGCTCGTCGCCCTTGCTGGTCTCGAAGTGCGGGTTCTGGTTCATGGTGCCTTGTGACAAGGCCTCGGCAGGAACGTCGGGGCCGGTAGAGTATGTCTCTGAATACTGTCCTGACATTATTTTGCTCTCCTTATTGAGCAGTGGGTGGTGCCGCTGCGGCTGTGGCGTTTTGCTTCTGAGCAGCCAGTGCGGTTACAGTCGGTGCTGCCGCCTGCAATTCCATGGCTCTCTTATGCTCTTCGCGTGCCGTTTCGGCCAACTCTTCATCAGAACGGAACAACCCGGTGATGTCGATGCCCCATTCTGCGGCACGCAACGTGATGTAGGCGTCCATTTTGACTTGCTTCTCTGCTGCCTGCGGACCAAATGTCTCCGCAATCCCCTGAAGCAGAAGGTCTAGCTTCTGCAATGATGCAAATCTGCCTAGTGCTGGGAGTCCCGTCGTAACGTCGGGGGATACTACTCCCTCGGGCAGTGATGGTAGTTTGCCGCGCCTCTTGAGGATCGACATGAACCGTCTTGCAAGTGGAAGCTGAAGCTCCACTGCGAAGCGAGAGAAGACACCCCCGAGGGCTGTCTCCAACTCTTGTGCGAGAAGCCGAATCTCTTCGGCAGTTACTCGCTCTGCGTCACGCACGTTGTCTGAGGTGAGCAGGAATATCTGTGCGAGGCCTGACTGAATGTTCTCCTGTACGCCCTTGGCGACGGAGAGGTCAGCAGCCTTGTCTACCTTGATCGTTCCGATGTCGTCTTCACGGCCCTCGATGACGGCGCCATTCTCTGCTTCGGCTACGTCTTCGATGTCGGTCAAGCCACCCTCGTTGACGAGTGTGATGACTCGTGCGGAGGCGGCTGCGCCAGTAATGAGCGACTCTTGTAGTGACTCGTTGGAGTCGAGGTCACCTTGGTACTCTTCGCCGGGGCCGCGACCATAGTTCTCACCGGCCAGCAGCGTCCACGTCATCGGTAGCCACGCAGGCTCGTCGATTGGTACGTTGGACTCAGTGCCGGGGAGTTTCCCAATCACTTCCATCTCCTGCCATGTCCGGTAGCGCTTGCCATCCAACACGGTGCGTGTATAGATGTCAACGGTGTCCTCGTTAGGGCTGGACTGTCCGGTGGGTAGTGAAGATGATTGACCTGCTTGGGCAGCGAGGCTTGCGAGTTCGGGTGGCAGCGTTCGGGCTGCGACGGTTTGTCGCAAGACTATCTCAAGGAGAGTGCCCTCGGCGTCTCGCTGTACGGTGTACTGGTTGAGCCGGTAGAATCGCGCATGTCCGTCACGGTCTACGTGAAGGAGGGCGTTGCCGGTGATAATGAGTGAGCGCAGGGCGTCCACTAGAGGTGAGCGTAGTCCCTTTGCTTCCATCTCTAAGCGGACGGTCTGCTCAATGGCAGAGAGGCCTGCTTCGATCTGGATTCGTTCGTCGTCCTTGTCTAGCTCTAGGCTAGCGAAGGGCGTCATGCCTAATTTGAAGAAGGGCTGGCCGGGGGGCATGAGTGCCATGGCTAGCTTGTTCGCGAGGTTGTTTACGCCTCGGGCGCCGATGCTAGACTTCGGAGTGATGTAGGTTTCCGAAGCGGTCGAGGTGCCTTCCTCGAAGGGGATGAGATAAGGGATGGTTACTTCACCAACGAGCCGCCCCCGCCAAATGTATTGGCTGCGATCCACTTGCATCTGTTGATACCTATCGAAGGCCGACGCCTCCAGTTCTCTTCGTGCGAAGTCCTCCGGTGTGGTGGCTCCGGGGAAGCCCTGTCCTAAGCTCATCTACCTCTCGCGTTCCTCTTCCGAAGCAGGCGCTCCAGATGATGTATGGGTTCTTGTGTGCCCTGATTGAAAGCTACTTCGTCCAGCGGCATGCCGGGTTGGTAGGGCTTGAGCGGGAATGCTGCCTTCATGTGATCGACCAAATCCTCAGTGATGAGGATGTCTTTGGGGGCCATAAGGTCTCCTTTTGGTTGGTCCCTGCCTTCTTAATGTGTCCAAAAGAACCAAAAGAAAAAGGGGCCGACACCTAAGTGCCGACCCCTATTATACTTAGCTACGTTTCGTGGTCATCTTTCTTTGGATTAGGCGAGTAACCTTTGGGTGGAGCAATTCATGCTCCAGACCTAGTGGTGTCAGCCTGCTTCGGAGTGTTGCTAGGCATTCCGCAGGGGTCCAATCAACCTCTTGCTCCAGTGCCACCATGATGCAACCAACGGTGTCTAGGGTGAGCTTGGCTACCTGATGGGCGTTCTGGCTGTCTTTGAGGACTAGCTGAGTCTCCTCTGGAGTCAAGGGGACTTGAGCGCTTGCGGCTGTTACCGGAATGGTAACAAAAAGGAGTGCTAGCAGCAGGAACAGTCTGTTCATGGGCAGTGCCTTGCGTATCTGTCAATAAGGTCGAGGGCGTCCTCGTAGGATCGTGCCCTCGTGAGGAAGGATGACCTGTTCCATGGTTGGGTGAACAGGACACCGAGTCCATTACGGAACTCGGCTACGTTGTGTATGCGGTCGTCGATTAGCATGTCTACAGGGGCGCGGCTCTTGTCCTTGCCGGGGAGTAGAAGCTCGCCGTCCATCGCGATGCTGTGTCGGATGAGTGCGTCCCACTTGGCGGTAGCGAAGGCCTTGTGTAGTTTCAACTTCTTGGGGTCTCCGCATGCTGTGATGTACCGGGGTGTATGCCCTCGGTCACGGATGGCCTGCACAAAGTCGGCTGCTCCTGCGAGTGGCTCGACGTGCTGGTACATCTGTGGTCGCAGGTAGTGGTAAATGCGTTTTCCACATTGAGGAAGGACGTACTTGTAGAACTCCCAGGATGTGATGTCTTTGACGTGTAAGCTGTCGCCCCATTCCTCGTTGTACTCTTGGAGCCAGCGTGGCATCAAGTCGAGTAGTACATCGTCAACGTCAAGGCCAATCACTAGCTGTTTTGGTTCGTGACAGTCTATCATGGACGGTCATCCATTTTGAAGTAGGCCTCGTGTGTTACCATGTGCATCAGGAAGCCGAGGCAGGCGGCTGCGTGGTCAAGGTGGTTGAGACCGGAGCCCGGTGGAGTGGTGTCCATCGGATCGTGGTCTTCGCCTTCGTTCCATGCAGTCAGGTGCCGTTGCAGGCCACCAAAAACTTCGCCCCAGCGCATGCCTCTACGCCAGTTGTTCGGGGCGTACTTGTTGGCACCGTATCCGAGTGCGCGTGCCGCGCCACGGATTAGTGCTTGCGGCACCAGTTCGAGAGGTGGCTTGTCCACGTAGTTGTCGTACATGGACATCTTGATGCCGCCTCCGTCCACCTCTCCGGCGAAGTCGAGCACCTTTCGTCCGTTGAAGACTATTGGCTCGTCATCACCGGCAGCGTTCGGGGCTGTCTCAGAGGCGGGCATGCTACTCAGGATGGGCTTGCTTCCGTCTCCGCAGTTGGGTGCCATAGCTTTACCTCCCCCTTCTTGATGTCGTAGTCCTCGAAGCGGAGGATGCGAGCGAGTCTCGCCTGCATCAGTGCGTCCTCTTCGGTCTTGTCTTTCTTGAGGTATGCAGCATGCACTGCGCTCCACATGTTCTTGGTGTTAGCCAAGAGCTTCGGGGCTGACACTTTGCCGACACCGGGGCAACCGGGGTAGCCGTCTGAGACATCACCGACCAAGGTCTGTAGCATGTGGTGGTAGTCAGCAGTCTCGACGGAGTGCGGAGGGGTAAGCTCCTCGGTTCCGGTGTTGTAGATGCTGACACCGGGGATGGTGTGCATGTCCTTGTCGATGGAGACGATGATCTTTTCCCCTTTGATGTTGGGGTTGCCAGCGAGCCAGCCTAGCACATCGTCACCCTCTAGCCGAGGGAAGAACGCAGGTTGCCAGCGCTCTTTGATCCTCTGTATGAGCGCTTGGTAGCAGATGGGCTTACGCATTCCGATCCGCCTTCGGTGTGCTTTGTACTTCGGCCAGAGATCGACGCGCCAGTTGCGCTGGTCGGGATCACTGAAGGCGACGATTACTTTGTCGGCCTCCAGCACCTTCTTGAGCCGTATGATGAGAGAGTTGAAGCGGGCTTCGGCTGGCTCCACGTTGGAGTGCAGCGTGAACAGCCCCGGCTTTCCCTCCCACTGTACGACTTGTTCCTCCGTGATGGCTTCCACGTAGGCGTAGAGGTCGCCGTCAATCAGCAGTGTTCGCATGTATTGCGTTCTCTTGCTTGCGTGCTTCGTCGTAGGAGTCACTAAAGTTTTCTGGTTTTCCCGCTACGATAGAAGTTACGGTTTCTGTAATGAGCAGAACTCCCGGCCAGTTGGGGCGGGCTGGGTCACGGCGAATCTTAGTCTGTGTTCGCATTCATTCCCCTTGTTTCTTGTTCGAGGACGAGCTGGCGGTAGGCTTTGCTTCCGAACTTGCGGAACTTGACCCACTGTCGGCCACTGATTGGACTGAGCTTGCGCCGGGCGTCACGCATTGGGTTGCGCCACGCTGCGTACTGGTTGGCGGGGTTGTGTCCCCGAGTGCCCGGCACTTTGCGTGGTGATACTAGGAACATGACCTTCACTGTCCCCTCCTTTTAAGCATAGCCTCTGCGTCAGTGTTGCACTGAGCACAGAGGTAGTGAGCAGGTAGTCGCTTGGCCTCAAGGCACCAAACGCAATCAAGCAGTGTACTTTCGTCCTTTAAAGAGGGCACTGCCGTCTTGGATTCGGATCGGTTCGGCATAGCGTGTCCCGGCTTCGATGTCGTGGGTGATAAACCAGAAGCCGTTCTGCCATTGAGGGTGACAGTCGTACTCGGGGTTCAAGGAGCCCAGCGTGGGGCAGGTAAACCATTCCAGTTGTTCCTTGACGGTACGTGAGGTACGCATCTGGAATTTGTGGATGTGACCACTGATGCCGCTGACCTGAAACTTGGCGAACGGATCACCCTTCACGTCTCCGTGGTGTGCGAAGAAATTGGGACCAATTTCGCGGATCGCCCCGGTCGGGTGCCACCGGATGCCGAGGCCTTCGAGTTCGAGCAGCTTGGGCCACGTTGCTTCGCGCTGCATGTTGGTTAGCGAGAAGAGGACGGCCTGTGCTTGTTGCGCTCTCCAGAGGGCGCGACGGAGCCGCTCCTCGTGGTTGCCCTCGAACTGGTCGATGTCTGCGTTGGGGGCAGCTTGTCGGACCATGAGGTTGATGCCTCGGGCTATGTTGATCTCGTCTTGAAGTGATTCCTTCCGGTTAGGGTCACGCAGGAAGTCGGAGAGAGTGTAGCAGTCCACCATGTCTCCCAAATTTATGACGCTATCTGGTTGGGAATCATAGAGAATCTCCAGCATGATCGCGATGCTTCGGTCGCACTGATATGGTGCGTGAACGTCCGCGAAGATGAGTTGGGTGAAAACTTGTTTGTTCTTCCAAGGCTCGTGGTCTACGGTTACCTTGGGTAGGTCGTGGTCGAGCTTGTAGGGGGCAACACCCTCTTGGATGATGCCGCTCCACATGCCCTGCTTCGTCCGTATCTTCCAGCGCCGGAACGCGGAGCGGAGTTTTTCTTCGTGCTGGCTGTAGATGAAAGCAATAGCGTTCCACTTCATGTTGTCGGCGCGCTTGGCTTTAATCTCTTCCATCATACTGTCAGGGTAGTGTTCCATATCTCTCCTAGTGGCAAGCTGCCCACGACGAGCCGGTTTTGGCTTCGCCTGTGATGGGGCATCGCAGGTTGAATCGTTCACCGATGATGGTGATGAGTTCCACGCCGCGAGTCTCAAGGAAGTGAGTGACCTCCGCATCCTTGCTCGCGATCTGTACTTCATCGTGGACCCATACCAGAGGGGACCACCGGCCATCCCAACCGGGAAGACCGAAGCGTTCCAACAACTCCTCATACAGCGCGACGATCCAGTATTTCACCAGTATCGAACCGCTGCCTTGGAGGAGTGTGTTGAGAGCGCTGTGTTCTGATCGGCACGCCACCATGCGTCCGTCAAGCAGCCGGAACCAACCCTTCTTGGCTGTCTTTTTGATGTCGGTGACGAGTAGACCAATCCCTTTCATTCCCTGTTGGAATTTAGCACGGCTGGCTTTTCCTGTAGCCATTGTGCTGCCAAGGATGTTGCCGAGCTTGGTGTCCCCTGCGCCGTACAGGTAGGCGTACCACCACGTTTTGAATGTAGGACGGTGCTGGGTGAAACCCCCAGCGTTCATCCCTGCTGTGTGCGTATCGCCTGCTGTTACGTAGCGTGTGAACTCGCCGCCGTCGAACCGGGCAGCGTAGTGTGCGAGCATGACGTTTTCCAAACCGCTAACGTCGATGCCTGTCTGCGACCACCCCTCCGGTGGTCCGAATAGGCCTCGGCATTCCATGCCCCAAGGCTTGTCTGCTGAGGGGACTTGACCCATGTTCGGGTTCGAGTGCGCGGCCCGGTGTGTTACTGTACCGGATTGCTTGCATCGACCGTGCATGTAGCCGTCGTCCCCTACCTTCTTCATCCACGATTGTTTACCGCCTTCGAGCATGGACTGAATCTTCTTGACTTTCGCCCACTTCAACAGCGGATCGCGTTCGGGATAGGTAAGTGTCTTGATGACTGCCTCGTTGAACTGGACAGCACCGTTGTCGGTGAAGACTGTGGGTTTCCATCCGTACTTCCTCGTTAATGCATTGACTACCTGCATGTCAGAGCCGGGGTTGAACTCGTCGATCTTTATCTTCGAGTACGCGCAGCCTGCGATGTACTGTATGCCCTTGCGTACCATGGTTTTCTTAGGTGTGAAGGGCCTACCGACTTTTTTCGTTACCAGATTTCCGAAAAACGCGCGGAGTATTTTTTTCAGTGGAACTAGCTCTGTCTCCAGTTGGATGCTTAGAGCTTCGGCTTTCTGTTGGTAGAAGGGGAAGCCGTTTGTTTGTTGGTGATGCAGGTACTCAGCGAGGCGCATCTCATTGCGCACAGCTTCATCAATGAAGCCGTGGTCATGGACATAGCGCCAGATGCGACAGAGAACTCCAACGTCGCCTTCGCAGTAGACTTGCATTTCCTCGTTCCACTCTTCAAATCCGCCTGTGTATCCGATCTTGTGATAACCGAGTCGCATTCCCCACGCCTCTAGCGAGTGGACTCCGATGAGCTTGCCGGGTAGCTTGCCCTTACTGAATAGCGCGTAGTCTCGGTCTTTCTGATCGGTGAAGCGGTGTTCTAACAGCACTTGCGTGTCCCACTTCTGGAAGACTTGCGGCTTCCAGCCGTCGATTTTCTCCAGCACCGGATAGTCATAGCCGATGCCGTTGTGCGCGAGAAGAATGTCAGCTTCGTCTAAGATCGCGAACCCTTCTGTGTAGTGAGGTCGCGTCGGGTCTGAATCCGAAGAGCCGCTGAATAGTAACTCTCCGGTCCACCCGTCTTTGATGACGAGGGAGTGGATGCGGTCAACCTTCTGAAGAAGCTCGTTGGCTTCTATGTCGAAGACGGAGACCTTGTTTTTCATCTGTCCGCGATGCGTTCCAATGCCTCCGCGATGCGTTGTAGCATTTTCAAGGCGAAGTTCATGTCTTCTGGTAGTATACTCA
>SDBT01017508.1_pt1 | contig 11316 bp, 12 predicted proteins | sample 2277101 | NCBI WGS metagenome assembly SDBT01 (sample SAMN10404973, study PRJNA504765) | marine sediment metagenome | isolation source: marine sediment core GS10_PC15, 103 cmbsf | place: Arctic Ocean: Southern Knipovich Ridge | collected 2010 | reverse complement strand
GGCATCAACTATCTGGACATTACCACTTCCGCAGAATGTCTCTCATACGGAGCGGCCCTTAAGGGTCGCCACCACAAAATGTACATCGCTGCCGACGACTGCGAACGCTGCCCGCGACATGAGGAGCACCGCAGTGTCAAAGCCCAGCTGGCAAATATCGATTCTTGTCTGCGTCGTCTGGGGACAGATTATCTTGACATCTGGCGGCCGCAGTTCAACCAGGCCGGCGGACATGCAGACAGCGACATCGAAATCTGCGTCGAGGCGTTTGAGAAGGCCCATGCACAAGGCAAGGCCCGCTTTCTCGGCATGTCCAGCCACAACCGCCAATTTGTGCAGCACATCATCGAGAAATTCCCACAGTACTCGGTTATCATCTTTCCTTATACCGCAAAGTCCAAGGTAAAGCCCCCTGACATCAGGTCAGTAGACCATAAAAAGGTCGTAGAGTACGGCACCGGCGACGGTGTTTACTCCGGCGATACGCGCAAGAGCATTTTCGCAGCGGTGCAAAAGCACGACATCGGCATCATTACTATAAAGCCTTTCGGCGGCGGCTCGCTTTTCAGGACCAAAATACGGTTCGGTGAGAATGTCGAAAGTACAGAGCAGGACTATGAGAAGGCCCGCCTGACCCTTGCCTACATTCTATGCAACCGCGCGATAAGCGCCCTGGTGGTGGGTATGACCACCATCGCTGAAACCGACAATAATATTCGCGCCTCGGCTGAGCGTCTGGCACTACTGGACCAGAACGGCATCTGGAAGCTCTGCGAAGCCACCGACCGGATGTGGGCGAACCTGCCCAGCTGTTATCAGTTTCTGCATGACTGGGAGTGGGTTTGATAGGCTGTTGCGAGCCAGCAGTGGCGGGTGTTTCCGGTGCTTTCTTTGTTCAGTAGAGGATGATTAAATGCGACGACTTTCAATTTTGGCCGGCATAATGAGCATAGTGCTTTTTTCGCTGACATCGTGCTTACAGACGGCAAAACACAACCAATCGAGGTTTGAGGCATTGGCGCCAGCACCGGTTTCTTTGCCGAAAGTGCTCGATATGCCGACGAGCAATGAGTTGTGCATAGTCTGTCACATGGACTTTGGGGACGAGCCTGTGACAACCGACCACATATTCCAAGGCATCACCTGCTCTCACTGCCACGGCAAGAGTGTCGTACACATGCACGACGAAACCATGATGACCAGCCCGGACATTCTCTACGGCCGAGCCGAAGTCGAGGCCATGTGCAACCATTGCCATCAGCCGCACAAGTTCCCCAAAGCAGTGGAAGACTTTCGAAAAAAATGGCTTGGCAGGAAACGTGAAAATGGCAGAGGCATCACTGCCGATTCAATCTGCACGGATTGTCACGGTTTGCATACCATCGCTCGAAGGTAAGCGGGACGCTGGTGCCGATTGCTGTAATCTTTGGCAAAAGTGTTAGAGAATTCAAGCTGTATTAGACATTAACAGGACAAAACAATGGCCGGACAAAACAAGACAACTTTTCGTGAGGTGCAGAGATTCTCCCAGTGGCTTCGTGTGGCAATTGTGGCCTCGATGGTTTTTGCTGTAGTAGTTGATTCCTTTGCATTATGCCAAATGCTTTCTCAGCAGGATTCGCCGCAAATACTGCCGGTCATTTCGCTTATAGTCTTTGGAATACTCTTGCCGGTAGCAGTTGCGGTTCTATTCTTTATGTTGAAGATGGAAACGGAGGTTCGCTCCGATGGCTTGCATGTGCGCTTTTTTCCGCTTCATATCCGATACAAAAATTCGGCTCTGAAGGCGTGAGCGAGTATTACGCAAGGGTCTACAGACCCATACTCGAATATGGCGGCTGGGGAATCAGATGCGGCTTCAAAGGAGGAAGGGCATATAACGTCAGCGGCAACAAAGGGGTCCAGCTCATATTACAAAACGGAAAGAGATTGCTCATAGGCTCTCAAAAACCCGACGAGCTGGTTGAGGCAATAAACTCAATGATGGCAAGCTCTTAGCTGCGCAAGCTGCATTTTCCTGTTGGATTTTGCGCGCCCTTGAATTACTATCCACACTGTAGGTTCGGTTGAGTGTCTTATGAGCAAATATGAAGAGATTTCAGTTCATAGTTTGTAAGGTGATGCAGAGAGAAGCTTACTTTTGTGCTGCGCGGTCGAAAAATATAATTGACGTGGTACTGATGCAGCAGGGCCTGCACAATGAGCCCGAAGAGCTTCGCCGCCAGGTTCAAAAAGCCCTCGACCGCACCGCTGATGTGCAGGGCCGAGACTATGATGCTTCCCTGCTCGGGTATGGTCTTTGCAGCAACGGCACTGTCGGCCTGTCCTCCAAAATCGGTGTTGTGGTCCCCAGAGGGCATGACTGCATTACACTGCTGCTCGGCTCCAAAGAAAAATATCAGGAATATTTTGACTCTCATCGTGGTGTATACTGGTTCAGTCCCGGGTGGATAGAAACAAACACCCAGCCCGGCAAAGAACGCTACGAGCACACTCTTAAACAGTACATTGAAAAGTATGGCCAGGACAACGCCGAATACCTAATGCAAATCGAACAAAGCTGGATAAAAGAATATAACTGGGCGGCTTATATCGACTGGGGTTTTACGAATGCCCAGGAGGAGAAAGAATATACCAGAAGCTGCGCCGAATTTCTCGGCTGGAACTATTACGAGATAAAAGGTGACCCTTCACTTATACAAAGGTTGCTCGACGGCGAATGGACCGAAAGCGACTTTCTAATTGTCAAGCCCGGACAAAAAATCACCGAAGACCTCACTACCAACGGCATAATAAAAGCTGATTAGGAAGTATGGTAACTGTAAAAAAGCTCCGCGTTCCTTTTGTTTACGCAGTCCTGGCCCTGGCCACTCTTATTGCGTTCGAGCCGATGCGCTATAATGATTTCGTCGGTTATGACGACCCTTTTTACGTAACCAGAAATCCGAACGTTAACGCCGGCATAACCCTTGAATCCATCGCCTGGGCCTTTACCACTCCGCATGGCGCCATCTGGAATCCCGTTACCACCGTCTCTCACATGCTCGACTGCCAGCTTTTCGGCTTAAACCCTTTCTGGCATCATCTGAGCAGTCTATTGATTCATATAGCAAGCGCTTTGCTGGTTTTTGGAATTCTCAAAAAAACAACCGGTTCGGTCTGGCCAAGTGCCTTTGTGGCCGCAGCATTTGCACTGCATCCATTGCGGGTTGAGTCGGTTGCGTGGGTGGCTTCGCGAAAGGATGTCTTGAGCGTCTTGTTCTGGATGTTGACGGTGTGGGCCTACATCCGATACACGGAACAGCCGCGCACAAAATGGTACCTGCCGATGTTTTTATTCCTCTTGTTGGGACTTATGAGCAAACCGATGCTACTGACGTTGCCCTTTGCGCTTCTTCTTCTGGACTACTGGCCCCTCGGGCGGTTTCAGCCGGCCCGGCAAAACGGGCCAAGGTCTTTACCTGAGTTTGAATCGGCGGGCAAAGCACCCATTCGAAAAACAGCCTTGCAGCTGATCACCGAGAAGCTACCTTTATTCGCTCTTGTCTTGGCCGCCGGTGTTATAGCGTATATGGTTCCGCTAACCGCAGGGGCATTGGAGCTAACGCAGCAGTTACCTTTAAGCAGCCGCCTGTCGAACGCCCTGGTCGCCTATCTCGCCTACATAGGCAAGATTTTTTACCCAAGTAATCTGGCGGTTCTGTATCCACACCCGCGTGACAGCTTGCCCGTATGGCAGCCAATAGCGGCGCTTTTGACATTGGTACTGATATCGGCGGCCGTGTTCTATAAGGCTTCAAAGCGGCGTTATTCGGTGGTGGGCTGGCTGTGGTATCTTGGAACTCTAATACCCGTTATCGGTCTGGTCCAGTTGGGTCATCAGGCCATCGCCGACCGATACACCTATCTGCCCTCGATCGGCATCTTTATCATCGTAGCCTGGGGTGCGGCGGAACTTTCCCGAAGCTGGCGATATCGAAAAGTTGTCCTGACAACAGCCGCCACAATAATACTCGTTGCCCTGTTAATGTGTACGCGCGCTCAGCTAAGCCACTGGCGAAATAGTCTGGCCTTGTATAAACGTGCCCTTGCAGTAACGAAAAACAATTACATAATGCACTACAATTTTGCGAACGCGCTGTTCCGAACCAGCCAATACGACCAGGCTCTTTCCCGCTTTAAACGGGCTCTGGCAATCAACCCACGCTATTTTGAGGCGCGCCGCGGTATTGGAAAGACGCTTCTCAAGCAAGGAAAATTTGACGAGGCTGTTGCCTGTTTTGAGCAGATGCTGCAAGAAAAACCGAATCATCCTGACGCCCATTATAACTTAGGCCTGGCGCTAGCCGAGCAGGGCAAATACGCCGGTGCCCTTGAACACTTTCACAAGGCCTTGCGAGTAAAACCCAACTGGGCCGAGGTATACTATGAAATGAGCAGGGCCTTCTATTTGCAGGGCAAGCAAGAGTTGGCTCTGAAGTACTGTGCCAAAGCGGTCCAGCTGAAATGTGATTTCCGCACAGCACGGATTAACATGGCAGAGACTTTCGCCAAAATGAATAAATTTCGACTTGCGGTTGAGCACTTTTACAAAGCACTGGAATATGAACCTGACGATATTCATGCCATCCGGACCGTGGCATGGTTGCTGGCTGTTATTGAAGATGATGACATCCATGGCCCCGGGGCCGCTGTTAAACTGGCGCAGAGGGCCTGCGAACTCACCAATTATGAGCAGGCAGAGATGCTGGATACGCTGGCTATCGCTTATGCCGCCGCCGGCAGATTTGCCCAGGCCGTGCAAACCGCCAAAGAAGCCCTCGAACTTGCAGTCGCCGGCGACCAGGAAGACCTGGCCCAAAGGATGCACCAACGCCTCCAACTATATGAGGCCGAAAAGCCCTATCGCCAGCCGAATCTGCCCCAGGAAATCACTGACAATTTCGATGAATTCGCGACACCAAGTACCGAGCAATGAAAAGCTCAATTTTTTTGTAGCCACTTACGCTCGTGTATCCACCGCAGGAAATCCTACCGTCGGTCAATTCGGCGTCAAGACACAGGGGGTTCTTGAAGATTATACGCTGGATTATTTTTTAATTTGGGGTATCTTACTTACAGCTAAATCTAAATTGAAAGGCTGAAAAATGAAAATCACAGCTTTCAACACAAGTCCATGGGCCAACGACAGTAATACGCAAATAATGGTCAATCACTTCCTTGCCGGTGCCGCCGAAGCCGGTGCCAAGACCGAAACTGTCCTGCTGCAAAGATGGAACATCAGGCCTTGTACCGGCTGCTACGACTGTTTGGTAAAAACACCAGGAAAATGCTCGGTCAAAGACGATATCCCCAAACTTCTAAAGAAGTTTATGGCTTCGGACATCGTGGTCTTCGCAACGCCGCTTTATATTGATAATGTCACCGGCCTTATGAAAGTCTTTATGGACAGACTCATACAGCTTGTCGAGCCGCACTTCGAAAAAGCGCCGGACGGCGAGTATCGACACCGCAAAAGATATAAAAAATATCCCATGTTCGCCGTCATTGCAAACGGCCATATGCCGGAACAGAGCCATTTCCAGGTCTTGAGACTGCTCTTCAGACGCGTCGCCCGCAGCATGCACACTGAATTGGTTGCGGAAGTTTATCGCCCAGCCGGCGGCCTTTTAAGAAGCGAGGACATCATGTTCAAGGCGGTTATAAAAGAGTATGAGCTGCTCCTGCATAGAGCCGGTTTCGAACTGGTAAAAGACGGCAGAATCACTGAACAAACGGCAGAACTGCTTGAAAAACCATTGATAGAAATCGACCAGTATGTCGAATACGCCAACAAACAATGGGACAATATGCTATTAAAAGCCTGATACGACCGCGTCGATTTTACCAATGGTTTAGAAATTGTGGACGCAGCTGTGCCCTACGCCGGTCCCAAACCAAACCTCGCAGGTTCTTCGCTGGATACACCTTTTCACAATCACAAGTGTCGCTGTCAGCCTGGCGAATCACGCTATAAAAGGAAATTCTTTATGGGTGGACAAGCACAAGAACGGTTTGATGACATTTACAAAGATATGTCGCTCGAGCAGATCCCCTGGAATCTGGAAACTCCGCCTGAGCTTCTGGTCGAATTGGTGGACAGCGGGAAAGTCCGGCCCTGCAAAGCCATTGATTTGGGCTGTGGGGCTGGTAACTATGCCGTCTATCTTGCCGGCAGAGGATTTGAGGTTACAGGAGTTGATATCTCGCCGACAGCTATAAAATTAGCCGGAGAAAATGCTAAAAGAAAAGGCCTAAAGTGTGACTTTCTCGTCACTGATGTCGTTAACCAGCTGGGCGAAATCAATCAAACCTGGGACTTTGTATACGGTTGGGGCTTGCTGCATCACATATTTCCTGACCAAAGGCAAAAGTACGTTGATAATGTTTCTCGAATACTTAATCCGAAAGGTAAGTATCTTTCCCTGTGTTTTAGCGAGAAGGATACGGGTTTCGAAGGTACGGGAAAATACCGAAAGACGGATATGGACAGCGTTATATATTTTTCCTCCGAATATGAATTGAGAGAACTTTTTGAAACGCACTTTCGAATAATCGACTTGCAGACAGTCGAAATCAGCGGCAAATTCGACGCCCACATTTTCAATTACGTTTTCATGGAGAAAAAGTGAGGTCGAACTTTGGTTCAACCAAAATGTTACCGAAAACCTTGTTAGCCGACGCAATAAAATTCGACTATTGACGGCATATGGGTAAGCACTTATGGCCCTTCTGACAATCACAATTATAGCAGTTGGCCTGGCGATGGACGCCTTTGCCGTCTCCATCGTCAGCGGCTCGGCGTACAAGCAGCTGCAAATAAAGCACGCCTTGCGCATAGCACTTTTTTTCGGTCTTTTCCAAGCCATCATGCCACTGGTCGGCTCACTGGCGGGAATTACTGTTAAGGAATACATATCAGGTTATGACCACTGGGCGGCCTTCGCCCTTTTAACTGCCGTCGGTGCTAAAATGATTTATGAATCATTCAAAATTAGTCCGGCGAGAGAAAAATCCAATCCGGAAAGCACCTTTGTCTTGCTGGTTCTATCCGTGGCTACCAGTATTGATGCCTTTGCTGTCGGAATAACGCTTCCGCTTTTAATGGTTCCGCTTACAACAGCCGTGGCGGTAATCGGCCTTGTCACGTTCACCCTCTCGTATCTGGGGGTATATATCGGTAAAAAATTCGGTCACTTCTGTGAAAACAAAATCCAGGTCCTTGGCGGACTCGTCCTCTTCGGCCTCGGGACAAAAATACTCCTCCAGCACCTGCTGTTTTGAGGCGGGCTTGCAGTCCGCCACAAAACCAATATAATTGCCGTACTGTTCCAGCAGATTAGTATACGTAAGTAAGTGCACGAATTATGTAGTTGCAGTGGGTGATTTCCATGAGTTCTAAAGTATACTTCATTAAGGCCTCCGTCGCTGACGGTGAGCAGGTAATCTCAGACAAAGCGGTGAAGCTATTTAAGGCGGGTAACTTCGCAAGCTGCTTTTCCGAAAACGATTTTACCGCCATTAAAGTCCACGTAGGGGAAAGAGACAACAACACTTACATAAAGGCTCCGTGCTTTAAGGGTCTGGTTGAGGAACTGCTGGCCCTGAAGACAAGACCGTTTTTGACCGATACCAACGCCTTATATACAGGCCAAAGACACAATGGCGTCGACCATTACCTGCTCGCTGCGGAGCATGGCTTTTGCTCCGATGTCTTAGGGGCACCCTTTATTGTGCCGGACGGGATATTTGGGACGGCCGAAACCGCCGTCCGAATAAACGGTGAGATTAACAGAGAAGTGTTCATCGCATACGATATAGTAAGATGTCAGTCAATTCTTTCTCTCGCGCACTTCACCGGTCATGTGGCCACCTGTGCTGCTGCAACAATAAAAACACTTGGTATGGGTTGTGCAAGCCAAAAGGGAAAGATGACCCAGCACGCCGCTCTGACACTTAGCATCGGCGAGAAGTGTACGCGATGCGGCGAATGTGTCAGATACTGTCCGGCTGATGCCATTACACTAAATGACGTCAAAGCACACATCAACCAGGATAAATGCATCAGTTGCGCTGAGTGTCTTGCCGTCTGCCGATTCGACGCCGTCAAATATGATTGGGGCAAAGAAGACCAAACCTTGCAAAAAAGTATGGCCGAACACGCGCTCGGGGTGCTAAAAGGCAAAAAAGGCAAAGCTGCTTTCTTCAACTTCCTTATCTCGGTCACAAAAGACTGTGACTGTTTTACCACAGCAGATATGCCTAAAATAGTCGATGATATTGGCATAATTGCGTCCACCGACCCCGTGGCAGTCGATAAGGCTGCCATAGACTTGATCGAAGCTAAAGCGGGGAAAAAACTGGCCGAACTCGTGGAGAATATCAAACTTGATCCAGCCCACCAAATCGAGCACGCCCAGCAAATAGGGCTTGGTAGGGCCGATTATGAGCTTATTAAGGCTGATTAGGGAGCTACAGATAAATTAATTTCGTTAAATATTTACCTAACTTTCGCTTGCAGTCGGTTCAAATGACGCTATAATTTACACCATGTCATTAGGGCAAATTATAAGAAAGAGACGCGAAAAGCTGAAACTAACGCTCGACGAGGTAAGCAGCCGAATCGACTTCTCGAAGCCTTACCTGTCCACCATTGAGACAGGCAAGGTAAGAAACCCGCCAAGCGATGAGTTGCTCAAAAGACTTGAAAAAATCCTCCAATTCGAGCCTAATCTGTTGCTGCACATCGCCCACATGGAAGCCTTGCCACCCGACATTCGTGAGGAATATGAATCTGCCGAGGCTGAAAACCAAAAATTACGCCATCTCATAAAAAACATTATTCAAAAAAGGGCCGACACTGCCCAGCTCGATACTCTCGTTGCTCAAAGTCGACTTCCTGAAAGGCCGGCGTCGACGCTTGCAGCGGGGCGCCTGGTGCCCATAATAAACAAAGTCGCTGCCGGCTACCCTCGTGACTTCGATGATTTGGACTATCCGGTTGGAATTGCCGACGATTATGTCCGCTGTCCGGACCTGCACGACGCCAATGCCTTTGCCGTCAGGGTCGTAGGCGATTCGATGGAGCCGAAGTTCCGAGAGGGAGATATTGTTGTCTTTTCACCAGCCGCCGAAGTGCATAGTGGCGATGATTGCTTTATTCGTTTTGAAACACCACATGAGACAGCCTTTAAGAGGGTCTTTTTCGAACCGGACAACAAGATTAGACTCCAGCCGAGGAACGAAAAATATTCGCCTATCATTATCGACGGAAAACGTATCAACGGGCTGTACAGAGCCATCATAAAATATGAAAAATTGTAGTTGTTTGGACAGGAGTTCTTAAATAAAGTAGTGCATTGTCTTTGATGGTACAGTGAGAGGTAGTCGTCTCATCAAGTATTTGCTCATGTAGCAGAGGAAACAGGTGATGCAAGGGTCGCTGCGACGCCAGTTATATGCCTGCGGGAGGGAAGCTGTCCCCGGGCAAATCGTATGCTGCCAGAACACATACCGGCTCCGAAGAGTTCTAAAGCATGATTTCTTCGCGGCAACAGCTCTTTACGAACTGTGCAAAAAAGGGCAAAACGCAGGCACTCCGTCCCCTCCCAAGATAGTACTTAAACTGAGCAGGGAGCAGCAGTTTCTCGGACTGCCTCTGGCCTGGCTCGGCGAACTGCTATGCTCTCACCAAATCTTTATCCTTCGCCGCTTAGGTCATCTCCAAGGGACCCCACACTTTATCTGCCGATGCGGTAAAATAGGACTGATATATCAGTACATAGAAGGCAACTCGCTGGACGGAGACAACGAACTTCCGGACAATTTCTTCGACGAGTTGCTGGAACTTCTCCGGCGAATACACGGCTGCAACATTGTTTATCTGGATATGAACAAGCGTGACAATATTATTCTGGGTTCCGACGGCCGGCCATATCTTATCGACTTTCAAATTTCCTTACACATCGGCGAGCGAACACTAATTTCCCGCCGCCTGTCCGCATATCTGCGAAATACCTTAAAAAAGGCTGACATCTATCACCTCTTCAAGCATAAGCGAAAGCTGGCTCCGGAATCGCTAAGACCCGAGGAACAGCTATTGTCACGCCCGACAATCAACTTGATTCAGTTGCACCGCCTGGCCGCTACGCCTTTAAGAAAACTGCGGCGGGCCCTGCTGAAGCATGTAAAAGCCGAAGACCCAATCACCACACAAGGCACCTCTACTGACACCCAGTAGACAAAACCCTCCGGTTCAGACTGGATTTGCTCGAAGGAATGAGAGGGGGCTGCTATTTGTACTTAGCCGATGTTTTGGCCGGCCACGGCTAAGACTAACGCGAAAACTTTCGAAGCACCAGCCTCCTTCAACGTCTTTGCACACTCGTTTAATGTCGCGCCCGTTGTCTTTATGTCATCCACAAGACAAACGTTACGCCCGACCAGTCTGTGTCGCCGCCGCACCGCAAAGGCACCGGCAACATTCCTGGCACGTGCAGCAGCAGTTGCCATCGCGGGCTGGGATTTCGTCCGGCGGATGCGAACCAGCTCGGTGTTTATCTTCGCTGACTGGTGTCTTAATTTCTTGGCTAAAATCAGCGACTGGTTGTACCCGCGCACTAATCGCCTTGTCCAGTGAAGCGGCACGGGCACGAAAAACTCAATCTCGTGGGAAAACCCGCTGGCTTCCAATGTGCTGTTGGCCAAAAAACCCAGAACAGAATCGAGCTCCGTTTGGCCGTAAAACTTGAAGCTAAGTATCATCCTCTGTAGGCTCTCGGCATAGAAGCCGGCTCGGGTTATTTGGTCGAAGTGTATCTGGCTGCCCTGGCAATCGGGACAGGCGCCTTCGAGCAGTGCGAATCTGCTGACATCCCGTCCGCACCGCCGACAGTAATCAGCACCAGTGCAGGCCAGAAGCTGGGCCCAGCAATCCCTGCACAGGCTGTTGTCGCTTTCACAAATACTTGCCTTGCAGTTAATACATACAGCCGGCCACAAAAGCTGGTTCAGACCCGCAAGAGTCAAGTTTAAATTGCGTTTCAGTCTCGCCGTATCCACGCCGCAAATTATACTATGGCCGGCTGGCGCAAACCACTCTATTCCAGGTCATACGCACTGTTGTCCGGCGATAAGAACCCCGTGCCCTCTGCAATGTTTGCTCTCTCGGACGCATGTGCCTCGGTGAAACAATCGGCCACCGACCTTGCCGAACCGTCACAGAACGCAACGTTTGTCTTTCTTAGATGCCTATACCCCTTTGACCCCGCGTAACGG
>SDBT01017507.1_pt1 | contig 11316 bp, 8 predicted proteins | sample 2277101 | NCBI WGS metagenome assembly SDBT01 (sample SAMN10404973, study PRJNA504765) | marine sediment metagenome | isolation source: marine sediment core GS10_PC15, 103 cmbsf | place: Arctic Ocean: Southern Knipovich Ridge | collected 2010 | reverse complement strand
ACTACGACTACTGAAACGACCACAACGGGAGGCCCACAATAATGTTAACACTATTTAACGTCAGAAAGAAAAACCACAAGACTCCCGACAGGACTCCCGTGGTGTTAAACACTGAGTTTATTTCTCAGGTAAGAGTGTATCAGACTTCAAAGTCCCGTTTTAGATTTTTTCCCCGCCCGGAATCAAAAAGGGGTGGAAGAGATAAGTATATTGTTGAGGAAACCAATGCCGAGATTGTAACGGCTATAAATACGGCTTTTTTTGCTACGGGGATTACCTTCAATGTGTATCCAGATCATGATCCCACGGCTACTCCAGTGGCTACGATATTTAATGTTGCGGAGATTATTATAGCTTACGAGTATGAGTATAATCCCCTATTTACGTGGATAGAGGTCAACGAAAAATCATGGAAACAAAGGAAGTACCTGATTGATACTCTGTTAGAAAATATTCCCGGCAAAAGTGAAACTGGCACTACGACTACTACTTCAACCTATACAACAACTACTACTAGTACAACCACTACTACAACAACTTAAAAATAAAATCATGCATATTTTAATAAACCCACAATTTTACAGAAACAAGATCGAGACGGCTCAGATCGTTCTCAACACTGATTTTATGTCAGAGCTGGTAGTTAGTGGCACTGGCGCGAGGTTCAAGTTCATGTGGAAACCTGAGGATCGCAGGTCTGGTGACGATATTTATATTGTCGATGAGACGGCAGCGGCTATTTTAACAGCGATGAATACGGCATACAACGCTACTGGGATAACCTTTAATGTTTATCCTGATTTTGATATCACCGAGACTCCTGTGGCGACGATATTTAATATCGCAGAGCTTTCCAGGGCTTACGCATACTGGAACGACCCTACTAACCATGATTACAGTGTAATAGAAATTAATGAAAAAGGGTCCAAGATACGCAAATATCTTGTCAACGCCTGGTTTACCACGATCCCTGACTTCGCGGAAACTGGAACTACGACTACGACTTCTACGACTTCTACGACCACTACGGCATAAGCTATTGTAATTACAATTAAAACCCCGGGGATGCGTTCTCGGGGTTTTTGCATTTATGGTTTTTTTTCTTATCTTTGCACTAACAGTACCCGTGTTGCATACCATAAGAACTGCACTCGGGTCATTTTTTTTATTATCTTTGTGAAAACGGAAACATGAACTTCACAAAGATTAACTACTCGAAATTTCTTTTCGACCCTTCCGATCCCGATCTTCTTGTTAAGCTCTCAAGGCATAAGGAATTTGCTGCTAAGGTGACAAATAAGAGAAAGGTCATGCAGTATATTATCTTAATGTACGACAAGAACAATGATGAGATAAGGTCTGAATATCCCTTTTATCCTCAGCGTAAGATGGAAGTAGCCCGGTGTGTTGGTTTGGTTGAGGGGAAGAAGGCTATTCGCGGGGTCGAAGATATCCTCATAGGTAAGAACGTGGATGTTAACGCTATGATTATAAGATACTTGACCCTCTTTAATGACCCCGATTTGGTTATGCTCGCGGCATATCAAGAAATTTACACGAATTTAAACAAAGCCTCTTTTGCCGGGGAGACGAGTAAGGAGATTATCGCGAGCATTGAGAAGCTCAATGCCTCGATTAAAGATGTCACTGAGGGAATTTTCGGCGGTAAGGATGAGACCGAGTTACGTCAGGAACTTTACAAGAGTATCGAGGAACAAAGTCTAGGTATCCGTCCCGAGGAGATTGCTGAGGCGCTGCAGTCGGGCAAAGATCCTCTAAAAGATTTCAGTCCCTATCAGAGTGAATATTTACCCGAGAGCATAAGATTCCTTGGTGACAGATGATGGCCGGGTATGACCGGGTTTACCGGATATTAAAATATAATGGATTGAAAACAAATGAGTTACTATAAAATTAAATGACCGGATATTGCCGGATACAAACTACATAGAAGCCGATCAGAGTATTCTCTTCCACTGGGGCGACCCCGACCTCACTCCTATTAGGTTATCTCTCCCTACCGCACCTTGTAAAGAGCTTATTGCGGGTTATGGCACACCTTTTGAGGAGCAGCGGTTTAAGAGATTAGAGATTCCGCCGAAGATTATGATGGCGGAGAAAAAAGCTCTCGAAGTTCTTGAGGCCCGTAGGGGGTCGAACAAGAATTTCACTATATCGAGATACAAGCTCCAGAAGGAATTCTGGATAATCATCGAGGGGAACAGGGACTATTATGCCGAGGAGATAGAATTTATCAAAAAAGTCTGGTGGCACCGCCTTCATGGTTATTGGTTTTACAACCGTGGCAGGCCAACTTATATCACAGGATGGCATTTCATGTACCTTAATTTTTGGTATATGCCTGACGTGCCAGGTGGGTATCCTGATTATCGTGACCGCGACAGGAAGGAATTTGTTTTTCATCTTTACACTTACACCACTACAGAAACTTTTAAGAATTTAGGTGCTGATGGTTATGCTATTTCTAATCCTGACGGGACCTACGAGATGAGGGATTTTGGTAAGAGGGTGTGCTATGGTCCTATTCAGAGCAAGAACCGTCGTAGTGGTAATACCAATAAAGGTCTTAATAATGTTTTGAATATCACTTCCATCTCCATGGGTACTGACGGTGGTGGTGTGATGTCATATACGGGGAACAATGCCGAAGCACATTTTAAGGGGAAGTTACTCTTAGCTTGGAATAGGTGGCCGATGTTTTTGATGCCTCTTTGTACTTCGGGGAACAATCCCTCTACACTGAGTTTTGGTGTTCAGGATAACGAGTTCAGGGTTCGTGGTCTTCAGAATGGAATAACTCCAGCGACTACTGCTGATTCAAAGTTTTTCGATGGCAAAAAGCTCATGGCCTCACTTCTTGATGAAGAAGGCAAGTGCCTGATTTTTAACACGTTAGTCCTGATGTATGATGGTTCTATTAAGGCGGTGCAAGATATTGTTGTTGACGATGTATTAATGGGGGATGATAGTACTCCTCGAAATGTACTTAATTTAGGCCAGGGTAATGGTCAGTGCTATATGATTCATCCAAAAAAAGGGGAGCCATGGGGTTGTAACGATAAACATATTTTGTCTTTATATAGTTGTTATAATCCTAACACTAAGATAGGATCAGGATATAGGGATATGTCCATGGATGAGTATTTTTCTCTTTCTCCTGTTCAAAAAAAACACATGATGCTGTATCGTGTTCCGGTAGAATACAAGGAAAAACCTATTGACATAGAGCCGTATTTTTTAGGGTTGTGGCTGGGTGATGGAAGCAAGGATAGTACTGCTATTTGTAATGTTGATAAAGAAGTTATAGATTATATAAAAGAATATGCTGTTCGTATTGGAGGGAGATATGTATTAAGGATAGGGAGCGGGAATAGAATTAATTCTCATGCTATAACATTTAATGATTATCAGAACATAAAAAACCCGAATTTAATTATTGATGGGTTTAGAAAATATAGGATATTTAAAAATAAATTTATACCCGATGAATATTTAATTAATTCAAAGGAAGTTCGTTTACAATTACTGGCCGGATTAATAGATAGTGATGGGTATGCTCAAAAAAGAAAAGGAAATAGTCAGCAGTATGAAATTACTCAAAAAAGAAAAGACTTATCATATGCAATCAGGGACTTAGCTCTTAGTCTTGGTTTTTGGTGTTCTATTGTGGAGAAAAATGCTACAATGAGAAGGTCGGATGGGAGTCTTTATGAGTGCCTTGTGTATAGAGTTAGATTATTCGGAGATTTATATAAAATTCCATGTAGGGTTGAGAGAAAAAAATATCCTCTTCCATCTACGCATAAAAACAGGCGTAATTCTCGCCATTCCGGGTTCAGTGTAGAAGATATAGGGATTCAAAATTATTACGGAGTAGTTATTGATGGTAATAGGAGGTTTTTATTAGATGATTACACAGTAGTTCACAACACTACAGAAGTGAATGTCGATGACCGCTGGCAGGTGATGAAGAACTGTCACTCACAGGGTAACGGCTCTATTATTTTCGGGTATTCGTATCATCCTTCGACAGTTGAGGAGTATACTTCGGGGGGTGCGGCATATAAAGATCTTTCTGGTAAGTCATGTTTATATCAGCGTATTGATGTCAGCGGGCAGACACCCTCGGGGCTTATCAGACTCTTCCTCCCGGGTGATGAGGCACTAGATGGATATATCGACAGTTTCGGGAATAGTGTTAAGGGGATAATCTTGGACTATCAGCGTGAGGAGGGATTCACACAGACGGCGACAGAATATCTAGAAGGAATCAGAGAGTATTACCTAGCTATGGGCACTCCCGAGGCCATGAGTGAGTACCGCTCACAGAAGAAACTCTTCCCCCTGAAGTACGCCGATTCATGGCTGGGAGAAGCGGGCGATGTGGGTTTTGATATGCAGATTATCGACGACAGGATTATCGAGTTACAGAGAGACAGGCAGTCTATAAGGGGAAATTTCGAGTGGCAGAATGGGCGGTTCCATGATGATGTAAAATGGGTACAGGATGACGAGGGGAGGTTTGAGGTATCTCGTCTCTTTAGTGATCGCGCCAACCAGCGTGTAAGGGATATTATCTACGATTCTATAGATATGGTAGATAAAGATACGTGGGTACCTCTCGACCCTGCTTTTGCTACCGCGGGTGCTGACCCTTTTAAAAATAAGAAAGCTGCCGAAATCAAAAAGAGCAAGAGTTATTCTAAAAGCGGGCTTTCCGATGGGGGTTTAACGATAATCTGGGATTATGACGAGCAGCTCGAAGCTGGCAAGCCGTGTAGTGAGTGGGAGTCAGACAGTGTGATTTGCACTTATAAGTTCCGCCCCGCCACAAGCAGCGAATATTGTGAAGATGTTCTTAAAGCGTGTATCTGGTATGGCGCTATGCTCTACCCTGAGATGAACATCCCTGATATGCATGACAAGTTCTGCGAGTGGGGTTACGAGGGTTATCTTAAGTATGATATCGGTCCCGATGGAGTTATAAAGCGAGAGCCCGGTAAGCATATGCTTGCTGGCGCCAAACAGTCAGGATTTAATTTAGCAAGGGATTATATAAGTTTTCACGGGCACAAGATAAACCATCTCGGGCTTCTTCAGGAGTGTAAGAATATCACCTCTTTTGACGATTTGACCAACCATGACCTATTGGCTAGTTTTATCATCGCTCTATTAGGTTCACGTAGCCGCTATTCGAAGATCCTCAAACAAGCGGGAGATTCCAATATAGATATCAGCGGCATTCTCCAGATGCATAATTATTAAAGCCTTAAAGAACAATATTTTTATTAGTATCTTTGTGCAAAATAACTTTTATGAAAATCATAGGCGATTTCCAGAAAAAGGACTATCCTTTTCCCAACCGCGATATTAGCACAGCAGAAAAAAGTAAACCCGAATATGCCCTCGAAGTAGGGCAGTGTTTATATTCGAAGTACCTCCGCAACAAGGGGGGCATAACACGTAACTACGCATCTTTCTTTGGCGAACTGAGAGAGTATGGCCGCGGTGTTCAGGATGAAAATAAATACAAGGGCTACTTCTCGGGGGCCAATTCAGGTTCTTCGGGCAGTGGTGTGCCTCTTGATACTGACGGTGCTTGGACGCGAAACAAAACCTACGAACGCAAAGGCTGGATGAATGTCTTATGGGATATTTTGTCTCCCGCTCCCAAGATAAGAAACATGATCCATGGTATCTTCGATGATATAGACTTCGATGTTATGGTCGATGCTATAGACGCCGATTCTGGTGCCGAGGCTGAAGAGAAAAAGTGGCGGATGTGGGCTACGACGAGAACATTTGTTCGCACCGCTCTCGATAAGATGAAGGCGCAAGCGGGGCTCCCCGTTACCACTCCCGATTTTATCCCCGAATCTTTAGACGAGCTAGAGATGTACGAAAAAGCTGGGGGCTTCAAGCAGGCTTATGCTATGGCTTTAGAAAAACTCATCCGCCATACCGATGATGTCTCCGACTGGGGGAATCTTAAGAGAAAGCTCATCGACGATATGATAGACTTTAATCTCTGCATGGCTAAAGCCGACTATGACGATGACGAAACAAAGGTAAAGTGGAGATATGTAGACCCTGAGAGTGGGGGGATGCAGTATTCTATATACGAAGATTTCCGTGATTCTGAACATGCTTATGAGTGGAAAGATATTACCATTTCTGAACTGAGGAGAAAACTCCAACGTGAAGGGTATTCGGAGAAAGACATTGAGGGTATCGCCGAGAAGTCGTGCGGGTATCTCGATAACCCGAGAAAATCAGAGTGGGGGGATTATAAGGAAAGCAAAAATGGCAGATATGGATACGATTCTTTTAAGACCTGTGTTTTTACCTACGAGTGGATAGACCACGACCCAGAGAAGAAAATCAAGTACACCAATAAATACGGTAAGGTCCGCTGGTTGAACTATGAGGATAAGAAGTTAGGCAATCGCGAGGAACTCGTTACTACTTCGAAAAAGGTTCTCTACCAAGGGACCTGGGTTGTGGGTACAGAAGCCGTTTATGACTATGGTGCTGTACACTACCAACCCAGACCTATTCCAAGAAAAGTAGAACTCACCTATAAAGCCTTCAAAATGGAGGGTAAATCCCTCATGGCTATCTTACTTCCTATTCTGGACAATATACAAATAGGGTGGCTTAAATACCAGAACGCTATCAGCACCGCTTTTGAAGAGGGCTATGCTTTAGATTTTCGTTTACTGCAGAATATTAGCGACGGGAAGAAAAAATTCAGTGCCGCCGAAGCCATAAAAATGTGGAAAGAGACGGGTGTGTTGCCGTATATGTCTACCCCTGCGGGGCAGTACTATCGCGGTGGCGCCGTCATTCCGGCGACTAAATTACCAGGTGGTATGGGGGAGAGCCTCAATCAAGCGATCATGAGACTGAACACACAGATGAAGCTCATCGAGGATATGACAGGTCTCTCTCCCGTATCCTTGGGCGGCACACCGGACCCTAATGCTCCCGTAGGAACAACCGAAAGAAGCATAGAGTCCACACACAACGCTCTCAAACCAATGATAAGGAGTGTGTTTTATGTCAAAAGTAATCTAGGAAAAATTACGGGCATACGTATACAGCAACTTCTCAAGTATAACGAGGAGTCACGTAAGCAATATACTAAAGTTGTGGGTTCTCAGGATGTGAAGAGCGTCATGTTAGCTAGAGATTCTGGCGCCGAATATGGTTTTAACATGGAAGCTAGACCTACTCAACAGGAGAAGATGAACCTTCTTAGAGCTGCCGAGATAGCCATGGCACCAGGAAGAGACGGACTACCGGGGATAGAATATGCCGATTACTCTTATCTTGTTGAGAGACTGATGGGTGGTGGTAACCTTAAAGAGTTAAGATTATACCTCGTTCAGGCCCGCAAAAAGGCTAAGAAGGAAGCTTTTGCCCAGCAGCAACAACTTGTTCAACAACAACAACAAGGTGCCCAGCAGATGGAGCAGATAAAGGGACAGAAAGAGATGCAGACAAAACAAATGGACACTCAGAGCACGATGGCTATAGACAATAATAAACACCGTAATGAGGTCGAGCTCTTACGTATGAAGCTCAATGCTGATTATATCAATGAACTAAAAAGAGAATCCGAGAGGGAATATGCCGCAGGATAGATTATACGCTCGTGAGAAGATGCTCGTTGCCTCTAAGATCCTGGCTGCGGGGCTGGATATGAAGAGCAACTTCGTAGGGGATTTTGTCGATGACGCCCAACTGTTTATCACTCAGTATAATTTAGACTCTTCCGATGAGCTTCTCCCCGGGGCTTTAGATAGGGTAGAGCAGAGAGGGGACAAGTATATAAGAATATATAATGACGGGCGCGAAGAGGATATATCTAAAGAGGTATATGTTAACGAAGCTGTTTATAATTACCTCCCTCAAAGGTTCAAAACCTATACGCCTTAAAGCATTTAAAAAAAATTCCTACCTTTGCACAAACACAAACTAGATGGAAACACAGAAAAATGTAGACTTCGATAAGAAGATTGATGAGGCTCTCGATAAGATGGCCCCGGGAGCAAAACCGAAAGTAGAGCCTGCAGAACCGAAAGTAGAGCCTGCAGAACCGAAAGTTGAACCCAAGGTCGAGCCTGCGGAACCGAAGGTCGAGCCGAAAGTCGATCCGAAAGTCGAGTCCAAGGTTGAGCCCGCAGATCTAAAGGTAGAACCTAAAGTCGAGCCGAAAGTAGAAGTCCTTGATTTCGATTACAAATCTTTCAATGAGAGGTTTGGCACCGAGTTCACGGAAGAAAATATAAAAAGTTCTTTGAGTCGTCTGACAGAGTATGATTCCTTAAAGGAGAAATTTACAAAGGGAGAGACCGATCTTGCAGAGTTGCAAGCTAAGTATGGAGAGTTAAAAGATCTCTTTGAACCTCGTAAACATTTCGCCAATGAGGAGGAGTATCGCAGGCAACTGATCTTACAAAAACATGGGCAGGATATTAATCCTTCTATGTTGAATAAGATTGTCGCCAGTGATTTTTCTCAGATGTCAGACCTGGACGTTCTTGTCATGGGCAAGCGTGTCGGCAATCCAAACCTTCAAGGTGGTGACCCGGACATAAAAGAGATGATTTACCGACAGTTGGGTGTCGAAGATGATTTTTCCGAATGGTCCGCAGCTACTAAGAATATTATTTCTGAGGCCGCAAATAATGTGCGTAAGGAATTAACTAAACTTAAGGACGTTGATGTCCCCGAAAAGGTTGATTTCGAAAAACAGCGCACTGATGCTACCACACAGATTGCCGCCAAAAAGGAGGAGCTCACTGGTCAATGGTCAGAGATAGCCACCGAACTTGTCAAGGGCTTTAATGAATTCACTCTCAAAAATGAAGGTGAAGCGTATTTCACCTATCAGGTAGACGATGGATTCAAAAAAGAAGCCACTGATTTTGTTGTCGGTTATCTCGTAGACAACGCTATGGAGCCCACGAAGGAGAATCTGCGCGAAGCACAGTCTTATGTTGAAGACCTCTTCTGGCGGAAACACGGTAATGACATTGTAAGGGCATATGGTGAAGATGTGAAGGCAAAGATTACGGGAGAGAATCAGAAAGATCTCGATAATCCCATGCCACCGAATGAGACCGATGCTCCCCCCGATGTTGATGACAAGCAAAAAGACCTTATCGAGTATGCTCGTGGGGGTCTGGGTAAATCCAGAAAAGCCGGAGACGATTTATTTGGTTAAATTTTTAAAATAATATTATGGCTATTAATGCATCACAAAGTCAAACACAAATTGGAAACTACAACGAAGCCCAATTTAAATCCGTTTATGCCCTCCTGTTTCCACCGGAGATTTGGAATGAATGGTATGAGAAGTACGCGGACGGTTTTAAGGTCCTGGACTTCCTTAATATGGCGGGTCGAACATCAATTATCAGGAACCGCGAGTATTCACACTTTGAAGACGGCACAGATCTTCGTGTCGCCACCACTAGAACGCAGATAGGTGTCGGTGCCGCAGGAGCGGTTATCACCTTTCAACTCTTGGCTACCGACTATGACGGCTTTGGTCAGGGTCCCCTGAGGGAAGACTTTAGCGTCTATATCCCTGCGGCCAACCAGCCTGCAGCTATAGATGTTCCGAGGCAGTATGTCATTACGGGAATCGCCGGAGCGGGAGCAGCCCAGACATATACGGCTACTCCTTTGAGTGCAGACTCACAGATCGCCGTCGCCGTTGTGGCAAGTACCGAGTTAATGATAGGCTCCAGTGTCTATGCTCCCGGTATGAGACAACCTGCGGGGATGACCACGGGAACCTTTGAACGCGACCACACTACACAGATATCGAAAGAGTCCTGTGGATTTGAAGGTGGTGCTGTCGCTCACAGAACATACCGTGAAGTCGTTGACATGGCCGGACAGCCCGGAATCTTTGACCGTGGCATGGTAGAAACAGAATTTCGCCTGGACCGACAGATAGACAATGCACTCTTCTTAGGAGAGCAAAACGCCAATGGATTGACGCAGAACTCTAACTTCGGAGGTACTCCAAATCGCCAAGGGACGAAAGGTCTCTGGAACTGGATGGCCGAGTTAGCACAGACGAAGAACTATATCGGAGACTTTGATATGGACGACTTTGATGATATCAAACCTCTTCTGCAGTCCCAGGGAGTAAATGGCGCAAAGGTATTCTTCGGATATGGTTCTAACTTAGGACTCGATGTTGAGAACGGTATTCTCGACGGGGTGAAAGAATATTCGGGAGGCTCAGACCTTCTGCCTAACAATAAGTTTTTCGAAGTAGATTTCCGTAGGGCCAAGAAAAATGGTGTGGACTTCACCTTCCAGGAGCTTATCTCTTTCTCCAATCCTAATACTTTTGGTAACGACTCTTATGACTTCAGCGATAGCGGGATGATGTTTCCTATCACTGACGTGAGTGTTACCGTTGAGGGAAAGAAAATGACTGTTCCTAACCTGAGTGTTGCTTACTTGAATCATAATGGTGAAGATCGCACAAGAATTATGGGTACTGTAGCGGGATTAAATGGTCTAGGTTACAGTTTCAGTAATGATATTGACGGCCTATTGTTCTATCTGCTTTCAGAGTATTCTCTGTTCGCCGCAAATGTAAATCAGTTCATTCGCATATTGAAGACATAGAGATAGTTACAGGGTGGTCGCATTTTGCGACCACCTTTTTTACAAACCTTAAACACAAACACAAATGTTTTACGTAAATGACGAGCTCGTAAAAAAAGGCACCCCCTATTGGGATCGCTACAACGAGTTCTTAAAAAAACTACAGAAAATGCCGGACCCCGTAATCTTTAAGACAGGGCGTCCGCTTCGCTTTAATAGTACCGGCCTTCCCGAACCCAACCCCCAAGAATGGATACCCCTACAGGAGACCGTCATGGGAGATGTGGGTGATGAATTTTGGGTATATTGTGAGCGCCCTCCGAGGAAAAAACAAGACGGTAAGATGATGTATTCCCCACGAGGGAAGACCATGGTAAACTCATGGAAATTCAGTAAGAAAAAAGATGCCGACCTGATATTTTTCTTCTCAGAGATATCTTCTTTCCGCGAAAGGGGAAGGGTAGTCCTCGAAGACAGGCGTGCTGATGCCTGCAAGATAATCGACAAAGAAGCCGGGGAGCTCGATGTCAAGCATATGATTCTTTCGGAATATTCTCCACTGTCTGTTGAAGAGACGGGATCGGAAGATACTCTCCGTATGGTAGCCTCCTCATGGGGTGTTGCTGATGTTGATAGTCTGAGTATCGAAGAGGTCAA
>SDBT01017506.1_pt1 | contig 11318 bp, 13 predicted proteins | sample 2277101 | NCBI WGS metagenome assembly SDBT01 (sample SAMN10404973, study PRJNA504765) | marine sediment metagenome | isolation source: marine sediment core GS10_PC15, 103 cmbsf | place: Arctic Ocean: Southern Knipovich Ridge | collected 2010 | reverse complement strand
GTGTTGAACCAGAATTTTGAACAATTTTTCCCGTTGTGCCATCAAATCGGGCAATAGCGTTGTCTGTCGAAATACCAGGCCCATTGATAAGACCTGAAACATCGTTGACAAGATCGAAATTTGAAGTAAATGCATTCCATTTTGCAGGCATTAACTATTCCTAAGTAAAAAAGGAGGCTCGATCATCCCAGATAAAACTAAAGGATAAATTATCATTGGCAATCCGTGATCGAGTTACGGAATCATTTGCATCATAGGTAAATTGCTTAATGAGCCACACTGATGCGCTAGTTGCAGATCCAGCTTTTGCCCATCCAACATAAATAGCGTTACCACTAACATCATTTTCTGTTCTCATTTCTCGATCAAAAAGACCATCCCAATTTGAACCAACTTCTGAAAAGTCTGTAAATCTATTTCCTCCCATCTAAACTTCCTTGTTTAATGATTGCTGAATTAGGGCTATTTGCCGAGCATTGAAAGAGACCTGTTTAATAAAGTCATCAATGTTTCTCATTGATTTAGCAGATTTCATGAGCTCTTGCAAAGGATGCTGTGGAGAGTTAAAGTCCTTAAGAAAAGACTGAACGAGCTTTTCATTTTTATGAGATTCCTGTGTCAGAGTCTCGGAAACATCATCAAATCGCTTCTCAAACATCTCTGTAAGACTTTGTAATCTTCTCTTGTATTGACTCTCAAACTTCTCATTGAGTTTTTTAATATCCTCAACAAGATTCTCATGCTTTGAAAAGGTGTCATCACTTTCTGCTGTGAATTTTTCCAGTTTGGAATTTATCTGGTCTTGCATTTTTGCCTGGTTCTTTTCCAGATCTAACAGCTTTTCGTGTAAAACGGCTTTATGTGATTTGTCTCCACATGAATACTGTTTCAATTCTTCTATCTGCATACTCATCTTATCTAGAGAAAACGACATACGGAGAATTTGAGTGCGATTTTCATCAATAACAGCTTTATTAACTTGGCACTCTGCTATTAAATCATTGAGTTCCTTGAGTAAATTAGATTTTATATATTCTACATGCTCTCTTACCCATTCATAGGAAGTCGACATATCTAGTTGTTCGAAAATTTCTTTAAGCTGTTTCTCAGTGACTTTTTCCGAAGATTTAGATTTAGTTAGCTCACTGACTATCTCTTTTTCACGGCTATAGAGATCACCAGTCCATTCTTTAATGACTTTAAACTTCTCTCTGTCTTCTTCGTGGATATCTGTCAGCTTATCGTCTAGAAACTTAATCGACTTACGGATCTTAACTTCAAGTTCCTTGAGAGCATCTTCTTTTTCTTCCATTTAATCTCCAATTAGTCACTTCTTCTTCTTTTTTTTCTTAGGAACTTCTTCTTCTCCCAACCTCAATTTCTCCGCTTGCTCATTGATCATACGTACCATTTCTTCTAAAAATAATCCGGCTGCTTCATAAGCTTCACCAAGGGGTGCATTTGCAGGCATTGACATCCGATAAATACGATCTTCTTTTTGGTGTTCAATTATAACTTCTGTTTTTAATTCCATGTTCTCTCTTTTTTGGTCTTGTCGTTAAATTCGTCGCTTGTTACATTATGTTTGCAATTACCCAATTGTAGTGTTTGCCCTTCTGAGAGAAATCTCAGAGGGGTTTTTTCATTTACATCATTAAAGATCCAAAACCACGTACTGAATTCCTAAAGATAAAGTTGCATCATTTGATGGATTTCCTGCTATATCAGGACCAGCAAAATTGGTAATAACTATATTTGCATTTTCTGCTTCAGTAGCAGTATGAAGAGATGTAGCTATTTGGGTTGGTCCCTCAGATTTGTACATATCCACAGCCTGCTCAATAAAACCTGTCATATCCATACCTTCGGTTACATTATCACCAGAATTATCTGTAAATCTTAAAAGAAAAAATCCACCAGGATCTGTGAGGGCTTCAGAACCTGCATTTAATTTATATGTCACTCTATTAATAAATATCATTTTACCTACACCTGCTGCTGGTATTACTTCAACTGGTGTAGCCACTAAATTCTTTATCTCTGAATTGGTTAAAGTAATTTTCAAAAATTGAAAAAAGCTATTAATAGTAATCGTGTTTCCATTATCGCCAACAGTGTCTATTCCATTACCACCTAAGATGTTAATCACACCGGCTACAGGAGTAGCAATTCCTGTATCGGCGTCAAGCTGTTCGACTCCAATAAGTCCGGCACCTAAACCCACTATGTCGAGTCCACCTGTGAAAGGATTTAATCTATAAGCCATTTATTTCCTTTTTAAGAATAAGTTAAAGCAGCACGATTATCCCAGATAAATTCATATTCTGATGAAGGAACGCTATCACCGTTCTCTGGGTAGACTTTGGTTAAGAGAGCATCATTACCATCGTAAGTTTGAAAAGAAATCTGCCATTTAGCTACTGATGTTTCTGATCCAACCTTAGCTCTACCTATGAAGATGGGGTTACCACTACCATCATTTTGCATACGCATAGTGACTTCCGAATTTTCAACTATGTACTCTCTTCTGTCTTTCTCACCATATTTTAATGGTCTATTTATTCCGCTCATTATAAATCCTTATGCTTGGAATCCACACTTCCATGAAACTAAGTTAACAGCACCAGGAACAACTGCACCGTGAATTAGGTGAATGAACGGCACGACCACATCTGCTGAATCGAAGGTGTAAGTAGGAGCAGCACTAGCAGCCGATCCACCAACTTCGAAGGTAACAACTCCTGCACTGCTAACAAGAACTTTAAGAGTCTGTGAGGAAGTATCTCCTCCCCAAGCATCTGTTGTATCTGTCGCTGTTTGACCTGTACTATTAAGCTCATCAAGGATAGTGACGTTTGTTGCTGAGGTAGTGCTATTCATTCCAATAGCTACGTAATCGGTATAGTCAGCGAATACTGTGTTGTTTGCCTCAACCTTTCTAAATCCAATCACATAAGGGTTACCGGCACTTAAATCTGCAATGAACAGTTCAACTTCAAAGAAGAAGGCCAAAGCAGTATTGACAACGAATGAGCTTCTAGAGTTAATCCTTGCTGCTCCCAAGTTATATTCAAATCCTTCTGTCGCTGTTAGATCTCCAGAGATTAGAAGCCCGTTAGCATTCATAACCGGCTTGATGATCGTTTGACCAGCACCCAGAATGAATTGCTCCATCATGAAGCCTTGCTGACAGGTAAGTATGTTGAGAGCTCCTGTCGCTCCTGTAGCTACTCCAGCGGTATCTGCTGCGGTACTAGTTGATGGAGACATTTGGAAGGTGATGTCATCTCCTGACCAGTCTAGGAATTCAGCATCAATCTCTTTAACAGTTCCTGTGACCGTAATGTCTCCAGAACCTGCTGCAAGAACAAGACTTCCAGCTCCTGTCGCATCACCGATATTAATCACATCGGCTGTAGCAGCAGCACCAATATTAATTGTTTTAATGCCTGTACCACCACCGGCAATCTCAACTGTTCTTGCGCCTGTACCCGAACCAAACTTACAAGTTCCGGTATTGATCCCAGTTGAGCTGATATCGTAAGTAGATGCAGTAGCACCCTCTAATGAGAAGTTACCTGTTCCGCATACTAAGTCGAGGCTTCCAGCTCCAGTAGCGTCACCAATTGTAATGACATCTGCTGTCGCAGCTGCGCCAATATTGATGGTCTTGATTCCAGTACCACCTCCAGCGAGTTCGATTATTCTCACTCCTGTGCCTGAACCAAATCTACATGTTCCTGTATTGACACCGGTTGAGCTGATGTCGTAAGTAGATGCAGTAGCACCCTCTAGTGTGAAGTTTCCTGTTCCGCATACTAAGTCGAGGCTTCCTGCTGCAGTAGAATCACCGATTGTGATCACATCCGCTGTGGCGGCTGCACCAATATTAATGATCTTAATACCGGTTCCACCACCAGCAATTTCAACTGTACGAGCTCCTGTGCCCGACGCGAATCTACATGTACCGGTATTAACTCCAGTAGAGCTAATGTCGTAAGTCGACGCAACGTCACCTTCTAATGTGAAGTTCCCAGTACCACAAACAAGATCCATACTACCTGCACCAGTAGAATCACCAATTGTAATCAAATCCGCTGAAGCAGCAGCGCCAATATTGATTGTCTTCGCTCCAGTTCCACCACCAGCAATTTCGACTATTCGTGCTCCCGTACCTGAAGCAAACCTACATGTACCAGTATTAACTCCAGTTGAACTGATGTCATAAGTTGAGGCAACATCACCTTCTAGAGTGAAGTCTCCAGTACCACAAATAAGATCAAGACTTGCAGCTCCTGTGACAGAACCAATTGTGATCGTGTGAGCTGCTGCAGAATTACCAATTCCGATGGCTCTAGCCGTTGTACCAACCCCTAAGTTGACAGCAGCAGCATCATTGTCAGAACCCAAGTTAAGAGTCGTACCGGCAGTTTCGATAGTTGCAGAGGCAGAGGCAGTGAGTAATCCGGTAAATGTCAGAGCAACGAAAGTCCATCCACCATTAGAATCAATATTAGCAACTTCAGCGTCGTCAGAGTCGGTGAATGAAATCTTATTAACAGCACCGTTATCACCCATTTTCATGATGATGTCTTGACCGGCTACTGAGTCTATATTCATATCAGTTGCAGCAGCGACAGTGTAGATCGGGGAAGAGACTGATGTTGCTAGAACGATGGCCGCATCTAAATTGAAGGTTATCGTGTTTCCTGCGCCTGCCGAGGTTACATTTGTTCCACCTGCCAAAATAATATCTCCGGCAACCGGCGAAATAGCTCCTCCTCCATCACCCGTCAAACTGTCGACATCAGAAGCACCTGGTGAGGCGAGTGCCCATGTGGCTGTACCACTAATCTGAGCTAAGAAGAAAACCTGAGCAGTATCAGTCCGAACCCAAACTTGTCCTAATGGGTATTTAGTATCTGTAGAGGTTGGTGCTCTAGTTGCTGTAATTGGTACCGGAAAAACATTCTCAAATGCTTTTTCAATACCTGGGGATCTTGTGACTCTTGCCATGACTAACTCCTTTATTTAAAGATAACTTTATCTTATATAATTATTATTTTACTATCAATAAAATAGGTAGTTTGTCTATAATTATAGACATGAAAAAGACAAAGCTTTTCACTCTTAGACTGACCAATAAAGAAATAATGTATCTAAGAAGAGAAGCCTTTGAACGGAACATATCAATGTCTAGACTGGTGAAACAGTCTCTTGTTTTGTTCTTTAAAACTTATGGAGTGGAAAATGGATCAGGACAAGATTGATAAACTATTAGATCTTATAGACGTAACATTTAATGGTGAAGAAGCTAGTGAGTTGATGGAATTTTTAATAAGATCATTGGTTGTTGTTTGTGATATGACAGGTGAAAAGAAGAGAGCTATGGGAGATGTTATCCGGTGCTTTCATAAAATATATGAAAATTTATAGGCAGAAATTAATTATTTAGATTTTTTCTTTTCCGCTTTCTCTTCTAATTTTTTTAATTGTTCATCAAAATCTGCAATACTTTTTATTAACATTTTTTTATTATCATTAGCTGCTGCAGACACTACCCTTAAATAATAATATCGTAATGCTGGGTTAGTAGCAATTTGCCATATTACTTTATATCCTGTTGCTACAATTTTTCCTGTCACTACCAAAGTTGCAGCTTTTTGACCAAATTTAGCTAAGCCTAAAATCCATAATGTTACTGGATTAACTTTTGTTAAATCTACATTTTTTGCAATATTCATTGAAATTTGTTCACTTTGTTTTAAGCCTGCATAAGCTTGATTAGCAGTGATATTATGACCTAGCATAGTAGCATTTTGAGCAAGTCCATAGTCAATTACTGCTTGATCAACTGCATCTATTACTGCATTTAAAAGATGTTCATTAGATTTTAGAAGTGCAGGGTCACCTCTTATCTCTCCTAGATCATATTTCATTTCTATAAGGTCGACAAGGCTCATTCTTCCACCAACTATTTTTTCATCTACTCCATCCAATACTTCTAGTACTACTCTTTTTGAAGGAGTTCTACGTCCCATACCTAGATTTAGTTGTGTTCGAAGAGCACCTGATGTAGTTTCCACATTTCTTACAGCTGTATCTGCTCCTGCTGGAATAGACTGTCTCATTAACATATACTCAGTATCATAATAGTCCTTAATTCTTGGTCTATTGAACAATCCTGTAATCATCATAAGGGCTGTTTTTCCTACCGCCTGCCAACCTTCTCCTGCACCCATTTTTTTTAATGCATGTTTTCCTGTGTTTCCAAAGACAGACATCCAAAAAGCTCGTGCCATTGATATGGCTCCTCCTATTGGAACCATCAATGCTGCCCAATCTCCAACTACTTCACCCCATATTTCTTCCCATTCACCTTTTGGTTCAAATTTGTCTCCAAATTCTTCAATGGTTTTTAGTCGAATATCTTGAGAACCAGGGATTTTATCTAGTAATTCTCTTCCATATTTCTGAATAAAATTTTGTTCTCGATTAAATGGCCACACATTAGGAAGTTCAGGTAATTTATCTGCCATGAAGTTTACAAATTTAATAGTGTCTCCAGGCAATCCAACGACTGACTCTCTTGCTCTCTCTCCCGAAGTTGCACGGTTTCTTTTAAACCAACCATACCAATCCTCGTCTGGTTCGTTACTATAGGCAAAATCATCATCGTCGTCATCGTCATCATCATCTCCACCAAAAATAGATAAACTTTTTTGTTCTTCCTGATCCGGTGGTTGCTGATCCGGTGGTTGCTGAACTTGGGCTCCTTGAGCCGGCGGTTGTTGTACATCGGGTTGTTGAACTTCGGGTTGTGGAACTTCAGGTTCTTGAATTGCTGGCTGAGCAAATTGATCAACAGGAGCTGCTTCCTGAGTTTCAGGTATTTCAGGTCTTTTTATTTGTACTTGAGTTTCTACATCATCATGATCTTCAAAAACTTTCATAACCATCTATCCAATTGTTCATTGCTTGTTATTGTATAACCCATTTTCTCAGCATACTTTAGTGCTTTATCTTGGTCGCCATCAAATTTGCCAACAATTGCTTTTCCCATTTTTTTAGTTAAAAAAGTACCTTTAATAACTTTCTTATCTACCAATTTACCAATAGTTTTTTCTGTTTCTTCTAATTGTCTCAATTTGTATGCTGTTTTGTCATAAGTTTCTTTAATTAATGGAAGTGCTCGTTCTCGTGCTCTTTCTTCCCAACCTGGTTTTTCATAACCATACTTTTCCATATCTTCTTTTCGAACTTCTAGTCCTGCTTTCAATATGTCCTTTTTAATCTGATTTGATCCCACCATAGCAGCATGTGCAGTAAGGTTTGCCTCTTTTGAAGCACCCATTTGAGGAATTGATCTAGCTACGACTTTTTCTACGTACATATTAATACCTTTAGCCGGAATGTTTTTGAAACCTCCAACTAAAAGATGCTTACCTGCAGAATCAAATAATTTTCCTGTTGCGGTTATGTAGTATGTTAGACCTGTTAAATTATAAAAGTTATCTTGAGAAAAAAAGCTTTGATCTCCTGTTAAAATTGCATACTCCATCTTATCGTGCCACCAATCTGCATCTAGAGTTTCTTCAGCAAGTTGGGACATTTTTTTCTTCCAGTCTTTATTAGACTCTCGTGCATATAATTTATTTTCATTAGCTATTTTTTGAGCGTTTAATCGTTGATCTAAAATCATTTTCCCAATTTTTTCTGTATCCTTATTAGCTAACAGACCAGCTACTTGATTATCAGTTGCAGTGGCGATGGAAAATTCTTGCTTTCTTCTTTCTGGAGTTCCTTTAGGAGCAAGTCCTGGCATATCATCAGTTGTAAATACACCTTCCTGACCAGAGACAGGTTGATCAGGAACAGGTTGACTAGGAATAGGTTGACCATCTTGAGGTTGAACTGGTTGAGGTTGAACTGGTTGAGTTTGATCTGGTGGTGGGGCTTCATCATCTTTTACAATTCCTAAGCTCACTAATAATTCCTTAGTAGCTTTAGCTTCAGCTCTAGTTTTTAACTCAGGTGCGTAAAGTGCCTGTTGTGATTTTTGCACTTCTTCCGGAAGAGTCCCTGCTTCAGTCTCTTCTATAAAATGATCCAACGGAGACTTACCTTCTTTTTTTGCTTTAGCAACACGATCTCGATATGCGGACATTTTAGTAGCTTTAGTCCTCTTCTTAGAAGCTTCTGTCAATGCTTTTCCAACAGACTCGCCAACACTTCCTATTGCTGCACTAAGAGCACCGCTGTCCCTAAATACAATAGCCATTACTTACTCTCCAGTTGTACGATTCTATCGTTCAACTCTTTAACTGAGTTGATAAGAAGTCCTATGAGACCATAAAGATCGACACCATTAATACCGTCAACATCAACCTGAATCTCTTCAGGTACATTTTCAGCAATGACACCTACTTTGTCAGTATGACCACCAAGTGACTCGATATAATCGTAAATCTTGACTTCAAGATTAGAGACAATCTCAAGACCTTTTCCGTAGTCTCGTATATTCTCTTTAACTTCCTTTGAGGATGCTGCAAAAGCGGTTCCTGCACCAACTGCTACGTCTCCTCCAGCTTTAAGTACTCCTGGAAGAACTCCTTCAGACTGTCTGACCATTGCTTCGAACTGTGGATTCTGCATTAATTGCATGATCATAGTCATGAAGTTTTGTTGTCCAGACTGTTGCTGCTCAGCGAATTTCCCATAGAGATCTGTCTGTAAATTTGATGCTGAGGACGCTAGAGCTTGATTGAGAGCTGATGATGATCCTGCTCCCTGATCAGTCATACTTTGTTGAATAGCCGGTATCGTTTGTTGCTCAAAGTTTTGCATCGCTGGTTTCATGTACTGCGCTTGGAACTGCTCCTGAGCTTCTGGACTTCCGAGGCCGGCCCCTTGCTGGCTTAGGAGTTGCTGGAGTAGTGGCATGTTCTGCTCTATCAGTTGATTCAGGTTCTGTTGCTCCCCCTCTGTGTACTTCGGGGCAAACCCCTCGAACTGAGAGCCCCCTAACATTGTCTGTCCCATCTTCTTCCTCCTTCTTAATTTCTCCGGCATATTCCATCAGAACGCCTTTGGATCGTTTCCAACCGTATTTCTCGCTGTGGCGAGGATATCTGGTAATCCAGAATACTTTGTTTAATTTACATCCATCTTTAATTTCCCTTACTTTCTCTTCCAAAAGCTTAACAGCTTTACCTTGGCACCAATAATCTTTATGCATAGAAAATGTCTGAATAACAAGATCTTCAGACAGAGGTGCAACCACACACCATAACATACCAACGCTGTCATTGTCGTCAGTGATAATAAGATACAGAAGGTTATAAGGATTAAGCCTGGAAGAGCCATCACTGTGAAGCAGACAGACTCTACTTTGGAATTCATAAAACTGTTCAACCTCATAATCTCTATCCTTAATCTGTTCTATTAGAAATTTAGGAATATGAACAGGATCAAATATCCTGATAAATTTCAGTTTTTCAAAGTCTGGTTCAGTCGAATTCTTTTCCGATGTATGTGACATATCCTTTTAATCTCCCTGCTGGCTCCATTGCTATTGGAGCATTCGGTGCTGCGTTACCTGTTTCAATAATATTTCCGTCAAAACTGTCCGGTCCGCAATTAATGGTTAAATAATCAAGTCCAAATGCTATATTGTCTGATTCAACAATTCCTATAAAGGGTGTTAATTGACTTAAGGCGACTTCCCAAGGAAGATCCACTTTAATATTTCCTGTTCCTGTGTGAGCAGTCCATGCTATATCGAACCAAATCTGACATCTGAGTCCATTTCTTAACTGCCAGATCTCTCTATCTCCGTATGTCCCAACTCCAGCAGTAGTTGTTCCTGATATCGTTGGAATAATCTGAGACTGATCATTACTGTCAAATTCGACATAAGTGGTATCGCCATTAACAACTCCGACAATATCTTCATACATCTGTTGAAGAGTGAAGATCGTCTCTTCCCATTGCTTCTGTTGCTCTTCAGGTTCAAGGCTAAAGATCTTATCGGTATGAAGTGGGAATATAATGTTCGATGGAAGTGTCATCCTAGCTGCCTCACTCCTATTTTCTTAGCCCAAAGTCTCCAAGCATGGATTCTGAATTCCACGTTATCAGAGGATTCTGTAATCCTAATACGATGCTGAAATCCTATTCCTCTTGCATAAGCTCTTTTCCATACTCTTCTTGTCGTGAATCTATTTCTAACCACTTTCCCTCCATTTATATAAGCTGTAAAAGCAGAAGCATCTACTTCCGAGGCTCTGAAGGTATTAATTTGATCCTGAATCACATTAAATGTGACTGTAATTTCACGATTATTCATCTCGTCCGTACCTTGAACTCCATAAATGTATACTTTGTCTCCTGAGACAAGACCGTGATTACTGGCAGAAATTAAAGGAAGAGTCCAAACAAGACCATTAGCAACGTATGCTGTTAAGTTTGTTCCATCAATATCCTCACCATCTAAATTCTGAAGTTCAAATGTTGTCGCTGTCTTATTTCCTACTAGGAAGAATAAGTCGTTAACTTCAGTTGTTCCTGTCACTCCCTTAATTGTGATCTGATCACCATCACTGAAATTATCTGTATCTGTCACTGTGACAACTGGTGGTGTCACCCCTGTGGTAATATCTGATATGACTACAGAAACAGGAAGTTCAATATCATTAACATCTGCTATAAACCCTAAGTCAGGAAGACAATCTACAGACTGAGATGCATAGAAATCAACATCCAGATCTTTATAGAAAAAAACTGTGAATGTGCAGTTAGCATTAGCATCGACATAGAAATCAATATATCCAAATTGGGATTGTGCTCCTTCGTCTTTATAGAAATTCCAGGAAGCACTTTCAATTTTCAACTCAATTTCATCACCTAAATCGGCACTTCCCTTTTCTAATTCAAGAACTAATCCACTTCTATCCCCTCCAATAAAAATATCTTGATTTCCAGAAGTGAAATAATCTTTTATTGTTGTTTCTCCAACTTCATCTGCATCAATTTCCCATTCCTTATTAGGAAGAATAAAATCACTAATTAGATCATCATTGGTGATATTGCCGTATCCTAGAACATTCAATGCAATATCATAAATCGACCAGCCACCACTTTTTTCGTTAAAGATAAGTCCGCGATCGACTACATCAATCCCTTCATCTGACTGACCGCACTCTAAATACCACGACCTTTGGCGAGAGAAACTTCTGAATCCATAAACGCGATTTCATAGACGACCACCAATCCCGTCCGTAACAAGCTTAGCCATACGGTCCAGAGTGCAACAACGA
>SDBT01017505.1_pt1 | contig 11318 bp, 7 predicted proteins | sample 2277101 | NCBI WGS metagenome assembly SDBT01 (sample SAMN10404973, study PRJNA504765) | marine sediment metagenome | isolation source: marine sediment core GS10_PC15, 103 cmbsf | place: Arctic Ocean: Southern Knipovich Ridge | collected 2010 | reverse complement strand
GCGTGTTTTTTCCCGGCTGTTGACGCTCTCTATGCAAAATCCATCTGTCATCAGATTGCAGGCTACAGCTAATCACTGTACCATCGCTCATATTACAGTACTCCTCATTGCCCTTACTGCAGTTAAAACTGGCCATAAAAATAAAATCCGTTTCATCAAAAAGTTTCTGCCTTTCATCTAATTTTGTGACCGCCTATAAAATAATGGCTGTTAAAAATTAATTACTTCTATTTTAGATTTGTAGTACAAACGACTGAAGTACTCTTAGGCAATTAAGTATCAAACGAAGGCTAAAGCCGAACAGAAAAGAAAATAACTCAAAGATAAAACTAACATTTATTGAGTATTTCAAATTGAAAATCTACAATTCTTACCTACCAGGAACTCATTATTTTGATGGGCCTTTTTTATTCTAGCTTACATCTGAATTTTTAATTATTTAATATCAACCACTCCATACCAATCCTTATAACTTATCTTAGTTTTAAACCTTTGTGAGAGTTTTTGAAGATATTCGATAATCTCCTTTCCACGCTTGTCGTTCGCCAACTTAGGACAGGCGTAGTGCGGTCCTTGCATATCCAGAGTCACTGGTATAAGCTCTATCTTTTGGATCTTTTTTCCCCTTATGGTAAGCCTGGGGACGACTGTCTCTAATTCTTCACGGATATCTGTTTGTTCACTCCGTTTCCAGATAATGTCAGGGATTTCTGGTGTTTGGTATTGATAAATAAAATCCCCTAGGCTATAGAAGATAGGCTTACCCTTGTAAATCTCTATACCCCTCAGAACATGCGGTCCTGTGCCAAGGATAATATCAGCACCTGCGTCAAGAGCCTTGTGGAAGACAAGAATTTGGTTAGCAGGAATCTTATTTGGCACAGGATTAGCCCTAGAGTGTGAGACCCAGTGGACATGGAAGGCTACCATAACGATATCTGCATGACTTTTAGCCAAGCTGATTGCATCCTTCATTGCTGCTACATCCGTCTCAAGAGGTGCGCGTATTGCTTCAATACCACCATCTTTTTTCTCAACCAACACAGAAGGGGCTCCGATGGTAGATATGGTGGGTTCATTAAGGTTTATCCTTCTAGAGCGGCGAGAGGAATAGTATGAAAGGAGAGCAAACCTCGTCTTTCGGACCTGTTTAAATCCCGCTGCTCTGGCTGCTGAGAGGTTTAAGCCAGCACCAGCATAGGTAATGCGGCTTTGTCGAAGGATACGCAGGCAATCTTTAAGCCCTTCTGTGCCATAGTCAAATGAGTGGTTGTTTGCTAAACCAACCATGTTAATGCCGATTTTTGCTATCTCCCAAGCAAAATCTCTTCCTCGGCGAAAATTATAAAAGCTTCTTTTAAATTCTTGCTTTTCATTCAAGGACATTTCCAGATTACCGTAGGCTACATTTGCCTCTCTCATTATGCGATAAAGATTTTGAAAATAAGGCTCTGGAAAATGGTTTATCTCCCGTGTGAAGATCATATCTCCTACAGCTGTTAAGATAAGATCTCCCTCTGATACCTTCAATAGCTTATCAACCCTCTGATCCCAATTAATCTCTCCTGAAGAGCGAGTAACATCATCTCCTCTCTGACCAAAGCCTGCTCCTATTCCCAATTTCATGACTATTAATACCAGAACAACACTGCCAAGCTTTTTCAAAAAATTCCTTCCTGGTAAATTCATTTAATCACCTCCTAAAAATATTTTTATCTTTGTAATTGAAATCAATTACGAATAATCCCTAGCCAGCTGGATGTTGTGCTGAGCCGGAGCACATTCCGAAGCATGAAGACCCCCATCAATATAAACCACCGCCCTTCCCTCTGCAGCCAAACGGTGAGCTTCCTCATCATTCAGCCCTTTTGCCAAAGCCAGCTCTGTTGATATCTCTTTGAAACGGTCTAGCCTACCCATGTTCTCAACTGAAGTGATGATAGCACCAATCATAGGCTTTCCCATGGAAGTCTTCCCCAACTCAAAGAGCTTTATCTTTGGGGAAGCCTTTTCCAGGGCTTTAAAATACTCATAGGCCTGTTGATAGGACGCCAGATGATAATCGGCTCCCACCTTGAAGCCGAGTATTTCTTCAGGAAGAGGGACTTTCTGAGCAAAGGAGATATGCACGCTTATAAGAAAAATGAATATAGTCGGAAATATAACCCTTAAAAAATAATAACCTTTTCTAAACATTTAATTCTTCCTTTTCTAAATGAACTTTTATTCCTAAAGGCGTCAAGCTCTCTCCCAAAATTACACAAATGTAATAAATTGCGAAATAAATCTTCTTATGATCCGTATTGCTTGACGTCTTTTAACTCATGCCTTGTACATCTCTTCAATATGTGCCCTAATAGCCTTTGCGATTCCTTCAGGGTTATAACCGCCTTCAAGAACAGAAATCAACTTACCGCCGCCCGCAATGTTTGCGATCTCCAGCATGATTTTGGTGAGTTCGCGGAAGCCATTGTCATCTATCTTAAAACTACCCAAAGGATCACCCACACGTGAATCAAAGCCGGCAGAAATGAAGGTAAGTTCAGGTTTGAAATTTCTAGCCACAGACAATAAATCGTTTTTGAATGTGCCGACAATCTCTTTATTCCCGACACCCGCTGGAAACGGGCGATTCATGGTATAGCCTTTCCCCTTTCCCTCGCCAGTTTCTTCGCGTCTGCCGCTGTATGGAAACAAACCCCATTGGTGTGTGCTCATGAAGAAAACACTTCCATCTTGATAGAATATGTCCTGAGTACCATTCCCGTGATGGACATCCCAATCGGCAATGAGGACGCGCTCAATACCATATTTCTTCTGAGCATACCGTGCAGCAATCGCCACATTATTGAACACGCAATACCCCATTCCAAGATCCGGCGTAGTATGATGGCCAGGAGGCCGAACAGCACAAAAGGCATTCTTGGCCTTCCCCTTCATGACGGCATCCACTACGGAAATAACGCCCCCGACCTCACAGAGAGCGACATCATAGCTTTCCCTACTTATGGCTGTACTGCCTGTAGAAAGCCTCGTGCGACCGGATTCACAATCTTTTTTTACTCTTTTGATGTATTCTCTGTCTTGGACAAGGGCGACAATATCAAGGTCTGCTGTCTTGGCTTTAATAGTCATGAGTTTCTTGTACCAGTCAGCTTGTTTTACCTCCTTTTCAATCGCAATCAGACGCTCTGGCTTATCTGGATGACGTTCACCAGTCTTGTGGCTCAAGTAGATTTTATCGTAAAGAAAATAAGTCTTCTTTCCTTCCTCGATCCCGAGCAAGAATCCTGGGGCCAGAAGGAGGGCCGTTGTGCCTACTGCATCATATAAAAATTCGCGTCGACTAATTTTCTCTATCATGATAAGACCTCCTATTCTTAAGTCCTAAAAAAAATTGAAATGTACTTTTACCCTCATTTGCTACTTCCCTTTTGAAACTTGCAACAAAGGATTATATTTTATATCAAATTTCAATAGACTCCTCTGCTTCAATTTATTACAACCTTTGATCTGATTCATATTCATAAAATAGCTGATACTCAAACTCTAATAATAAAGGAACTCGTTATATAAATTGTTGCAATTATAAAGATTTTCGGAAACCAATTAAAACTTTCAGCCTCAATTTTCTTCTGTTCTCAGCAGAACTTTGCCGTTTAGGGCACTGTTATATTTTCTGTTTTCTATGCTTATTTTCCCATTGATGATTACGTATTCGATACCCGTACTGTATTTGTGAGGATTCAAATAAGTGGCATTATCCCTGATAGTCTCAGGATCAAATATAATGATATCAGCCTTGTATCCAACCAAAAGGGATCCCCTCTTCTTCATATTAAGCAGCTGGGCTGGAAGGGAAGTCATCTTCCGGATGGCGCTTTCAAGAGTCAACACCTTTTCTTCTCGAACATACTTGCGGAGGACCCTCGGAAAGCTCCCATAATTCCGAGGGTGAATCAGGGTATTCACATCATAGGAAATAGCGCTTCCGTCGCTTGAAAACATCAGCCAGTCCTGCGCCATGGCATACTTCATGTCATCCTCTGACATAGTTCCCACAGAGGTGAACATATTGTTTTTTTCTTCTATGAACAAATCTGCCGCTACTTCAAATGGGTCTTTCCTCAGTTCTTCAGCGACGTCCAAAAGAGTCTTCCCGATTAGATGGGTATTTTTCTTGGCGCTTACGATGGAAAGAGCATCCCATCCATACATGGCGACATAATTGCTTTTATCTGGGGCGCCTTCAGCGGTCAATTTCTTGATCTGCTCCCGTTTTGCAGGATCAATAAGAGCTTTTTCCAGCTCTTCCGCATGCACCTGCCTTAAATTCTTCATGATATATTCATTATAATTACTAGACCTGAGCCTTCGGTCGAGGTAAGATAAAGGCTCTACATCGTTTGGAATATTAAAATTTCTCCAAATTGGTCCTACTGCCGCCTTATCATAAGGGTACATGTCTGCGGTCATATAAATACCTTGAGATCGGGCTTCATTTATCAATCTGGCGGCCTCTTTCATCAATCCCCAATTGCTTTTCCCTGATGCCTTGAGATGGGCTGCATTAACACGCACCCCGGTTTCTTTGCCGATTCTGATGGTTTCTTGGGTAGCTTCTACCATCTGTTTTTCCTCGCTTCGCTGGTGGCTGGTGTAAATTCCTCCAAATTCATCGAGGACTTTTGTCACGGCAATGACTTCTTCAGTGCTTGCATACCGGTCTGGAATATACTGGAGTCCTGAACTCATTCCCCAGGCTCCCTCCTTCATCGCCTGACGAAGTATCGTCTTCATCTCTTCCAGTTCTTCTTCTGTAGCGGCATGTGTTTCTGTGTCCTTGACAGCTCTTCGTACAGTGCCAAATCCAACCAGCAAAACAGCGTTTGTGCCGATTCCTTGCTTTTCCCAAATCGATTTTGTCTCTGCAACCCTAAATGTACCTGACCCACAATTTCCCGTAACAACAGTAGTAACTCCCTGAGTAAGGTAATTGAGATTAGCATTGGTTCCAGGATCACCTAGCCCTCTATCGCAGTGGGTGTGCATATCGATAAATCCAGGGGATACAACCATTCCCCGTGCATCTATGATTTTAGCTGCAGTTTTTCCGTTAAGGTCTCCGATCTCGACGATGCTATCGCCTATGATTCTAATGTCTCCCTCAAAACCAGGTTTTCCTGAGCCGTCAACAATCTTTCCATTCTTTATAAGTATGTCAAAGTCTGTAAGGTTATCAGTGAAACATGCGTTAAAGGGAAATATCACAAATAGCAAAGAACTAAAAGTTATGAAATAGCGCTTTAACATCAATGGACTCCTTTCTAAGAATATTTATTAAATAGGTTTTGTTTTCAAACCTAGAAAAAATCTTGGAAGTTAACCAATTACAGAGCGAGGATAGCTCTTTTTAGCGCGTTCAGCTATACCCAGATCAATTTTCTTCGTTAAGAAGGGTTGTTCTTTAGAAGTTTGCCCTAAAACCTCTCCATTAGGCCCGACAATCCAGCCTGTACCACCTAGGTTTGGCCCATCCTTGCCTGGATTAACTCGAATTGAAGACATAGTAAAAGCACCGGACACGATGGCTGCGGCACGACCAGCAGCCAACCATTTTTCTGCCGTGGCTCTTCCTGTAGCACGTGGATGAGCAATTATATGAACACCTTTTTGACCATAATCCCTTGAGTGCTGGAAAAACCACATTTCGGTGCAAATAACAAACCCAATCAGTGCCTTACTGCTCTGGACTGGAGTGAAATCGCCATTACCCCTGTGATACCACGATGCTTCCCAAAACCCTCTTAAGTCAGGTACATAGTATTTATTATGGGCTGCCTTGTATCCAGAAGCAGATTCCCAGAGGAAAGCTTCATTAAAACGTTTGTTGCCTATATTTACAGCACCTGATCCGAGAACAATGGCAGGTGCAAGTTCTTTCAGGCGATTCTTCCATTCCTCATGAGACTTCACAGCAGCTTGCCAGACTTTTGGATCATATTGCCTTTTCCAGGCAAACCAAGGTGAAAAAATCAATTCTGGAAGTAACACCAAATCACTTTGTTCATTTTTTACATGGTTTGCAAGTTGCTTCCATTCATGTGAGAAATTGCCTCGATCGTTGTTTAATTCGCAAACAGTTACTTTCAAGATTTTCTTTTTCTCTTCAGTACTGAATAAGAACTTTGGAGCGGCCAAGCAAGCAGTGGCACCAAGAATATTGTGAAAGAATTCACGTCGGTTTACTTTTTCTTCCATGAAAGGATCCTCCTTTTATTATTTTTTGATGAATCCGAGGATATCGCTCCCTGTACGAAGCTTAAATCCTGTAATTTTTCTACTATTATTTCGAATAAAATCGATGTTTCTTCTGCCCCAGATGAATCTATCTGGTGCCATAACTTTTAAGGGCATGTTTGAAATATTCCGTATTTTTATAAAAAGTGCTCCTTCATTTATCACTAGTCTATATGCTGTAAGAAGCTCCTCACTATAATATTCTCCAGCATATTCTTCCAACTGGGCAGGCGTTAAAGAAAGCTCTTTGGCAGCTTCAACAGGAGCGCCCCTTCTTGGCCTTTCGGTCTCTTTTGCAGGCCCCTTGAACTGATCAGCAAGGTAGATATCAGCTATCTGACGAGAGAGTGAGGAAGGACTCATGGTGCTAAGATTTGCCAGGCAAACCACAGAAAATCTTTGCTCTGGAAAGCGTATGAAAGCTGATCTGAAGCCAACCCAACTCCCTGAATGGCTGACCGTTTTCAATCCTTTGTACTTACCTATTCTGAGACCAAAAGCATAATCTAGCTTTTTCCCGTTGTTTAGAATACCTGGTTTTTGAATGAGTTCCATTAATTCCTTTCCCAATCTGTTGTTGTAAAAAGCCTGATCCCATAGAAAAAAATCATAAACTGTTGTGTATACGCCTCCGGCTCCCATAGTATTCCAGTTTGTTGTATTGATCCGGAATCCCTTTTCTAAGAGAGAATAAGCGTCAGCACGATTTTTTACAATCATAGTGAAGTTATCCCGAAATAGGGTATTTTTCATGCCTAAAGGCTTGAAGATACGTTCTTGAGCAAAATCATTAAGGGATTTACCGGTTACCCTTTTCACAATTATACTCATAAGAAAATAGCCAGAGTTGCAATAGGAATATTCTTCACCAGGATCAAAATTCAGGCTTTTTTGTCTGGCAAGGATTTCGAGAGTCTCTTCCATGGTAAGAGAATCCCCGTCAGGTCTATAGCCTTTAAGAGAAAGAAGCGACGTGTAATTGCGCAGTCCGCTGGTATGATAGATCAAATGCTTAATGGTGATTGGCTTTTCGTATTGAGGTATTTCTGGAATATATCTGTGTAAATCATCATCAAGAGAGATCTTTCCTTCTACAGAAAGAATGGCTATAGATGCTGCTGTAAATTGTTTGGAGTTAGAGCCAATACGGAAAACTGTCGCAGGCGTTATAGGTATATTGTGTTCCAGGTTCGCCATCCCATAACCTCGCTTGTATATGATTTTTCCATCTTTGATAATCGCTAACGCAGCTCCTGGTGACACTGTCGAATCCCATTTGGCAAATAACTTATCAACCTTATCTGTTCTCTCGTCAGCGGTTGCAATTGATAGTATAATGGCTATGAAAAGAAGGCTCCATAGAAATCTTGATTTAATCGCAGATTGTTTCATGAGAATCCCTTTCTTATAAAAATAAATTTAGCCCTTAACAAACTTTTGATTTTTCTCTTAGCTTCTGGAATACCTGAGCATGCTTCCTTTCCACTTCATGTTAATATCTGAAAGGAAAACTACATTATTTCCGTTATCCTGTTTTAACGGCTGTGATCAGGGGGATTAATAACAGAATCAAACCCATTAAAAGGAAGGCCCGCGACTTTAGAGATGTTGAATACTTTAAATTAAAAAGCAATGAGCGTAACCTCACGATATACTTATTGTTGCGATGAACAAGAAAAGAAAACAAAGGGGAGGTATGAAAACTCCCCTTTTTGTTTTCCATAATTAGAAGTAGATTCGGACTGTAGCCCTGTACTGCCTTCCCATATTAAATCTATCAGCCAATCCAAAATTGCCGTGAGTTATTCTGCTTACTATACGCTCTTCTCTTCCTAAATTTAAAACATTGTACATGTCTACTACAAATCCAAGCCGGAAATCACCTTTGAGCGTGAAAGTCTTTTCCACCCTTAGATCGAAATTTAGGTAATGTGGATATTGATTAATACCACGTTTTTCGATATTTATGCTAGGATTCCCTAGAACAGGAGCTCTTAAATTTCTTGCCCACCTGGTTCCACTTCTGTAATTGAAGGTAGGACTTAATGTGATATCCAGTGGTAGAAGAAATGTTCCGTAGAGTTTGAAATTATGAAAGGGATACGCAACAGGTTCTCCATTCCAAAGGGCATTCAATTGGGTGTTTGGATCAGAGCTTTGAGAAGTTTCCGTTGTTTTACTCCAAGTATAAGAACCAGCAAGCATCCAGTTGTTTGAGAATCTTTTATTGAATTCAACTACAAAGCCCCAATAATCTTTTCTTGGGTCTACTATTATAGAATCATAGTCACTCGCTTTGGGATTTGTTATATAGAATGTATCGGCTGCTGAGGGAGAAGTTTTATTGTATGCCTGTTCTGTCTGCTCTACTCCATGCTCATCTGTAAATGTAAATGTAACTAAATCATAAGTAGCAGCGGAGTTTATTCGGAAAAGAAAATTTTGCCACTTCTTATAAACAATATTCATTCCCACTGATAAATCTTTTCCTACCTCTCTTTCTAGTCCAATAGTAAATTGATCTACTAGAGGATATGTTAAACTTGTATCTATCGTGGCTGGATTAGAAAAATTCTCTCTAAACTGTTCAACTTTACTTCCATCCGGCATAACCTCATACATAATCCAATCATTCATACCAGTAGTCGCTGCATGCCACATGTTGGTGGTGAATTTTTTTTGGTATCTTCCATAATGCGCTTTAAGAGCGGTTGTGTGGTCTCCGAAGATATCCCAAGTAAGGCCTATTCTAGGTGAAAAAGCACTTGCCTTAAAAAGAGTTTTACCCACGCTCACAAGAGAACCTCTATAAAGATTGAATCGTATTCCAGGGTTTATCGTAAAATTTTCAGCAATTTTCCACGAATCCTGAACATAGACTGAAACTCTGGTACCTTTAGGCTTTCTGATAAATGAGTATTCGTAAGCATAATCATGGAATTGGTTGTCAGCAAAGCTGTAGCGGTTGTTTACGTACCAGAAACCACCGTTGTATTCGCGCTCTCTTCTATCCGATAATGTCGAATATTCAAGACCAAATTTAAAATCGTGATCACCCTTAATAAAATCATCAGCATGATGGGATAAGGATGGGTTTACTGTAATACGATGGCCGCCTCCTCCCGTCCACCTGTAATAATTTTTACTGTACATTCCTGTGCTCGCATCGTAATATCCAGATACGTCCCGGCCAGGAAATCCACCGGCGTAACCTCCACTATTAGAATGTTGAGAGGCTGCTCCAACCTTAAACTCCATTAATGTAGTATCTGAGAAAGTATGGAGCACGCTGAAATTATAGACATAAGCAGGTGAATATTCATAACTCGATGCCTCTTCGGACCTAAAAGGTCCCATATCTTTGTTATCGTAGATATAACCACCATAGTACATTCCAGCCTGAACTCTAGTGGATGGAGAAGGCTGCCAGGTAACTTTACCAAAAAGTTTAGGGTTTTTCTGAGGGGAGTCTTGAAACTCGTATCGATATACATTGTATACGTACCTAAAGGAACCATAAAACCAGAGCTTATCTTTAAGAATTGGTCCACCTAGTTCGAAATACGGATCTACTGTCCTCATCCGCCGGGGTTCTGAATATAATTTAAATTTGGGATCTTCGAAATCGATATTTGTGTTGAGCCATGCGTAATCTGAGAAAATAATTGTTGCTGATCCATCAAAAGAATTCCCACCGCTCTTTGTAACCATACTCAATACAAGGCCTCTAAAACCGTCGTATTCAGCTGGAGCGCCCAATCCCATTACTTTTCCCTCCTCAAAAACATTGTGCGGTACGAGTGCCCAGCTACTTCCACTTGACTGATGAGACATCTCAACGCCATCCATCAAATAAGCACTCGTAGTCCTAGATTCAGCGCCATAAGCTGCAACCCCATGGTAAGTTGCTGAAACAGTACCAGGTGCAAGATCCATCACCCAATAATGATAATAATCACGGGCGAAAATAACATCTTTTATCACTTTTTCATCAACCAGATGAGTACCAACTTGTGAGTCTTTCACATCAATAAGTGGTACTTTGGCTATTACCGTAATCTCTTCTTCCAACGTCCCTATTTTGAGCCCAAAATCCGCAGTCAAAGTTTGTCCTGCATACAACCTAACGCCTTCTCTTCTTGCAGAAGTAAATCCTGAAAGTGAAGCATCTACATCATAGGTTCCTGGTTGGAGCCCAGCAAATCTGAATTTTCCCTCTGCATCCGCGATTCTACTCTGAGTACCTCCCATCATATTAGGAGAAGCTATTGTAACCTCTGCACCAGGGAGAGCAGTACCTTCTTCATCAGCTACTCTACCTTCGAGAGCACTCGTCTCTCTAGATTGTGAATAAGACAAACCAGAGAGAAGAACGAGCGATAAAATAAAGCAAATAAAATTCTTAAAGTACCTCATCAATACCTCCTTTTATTTTATTGAATAATAATAAGAAATATATGGAAGATCCTTCTCATCTCTCACCTCCTTTCTTTAATTTTTGTCCAACTATTGTTCCTACAGAGTTTATAAAGTAATTATAAGTTGAAGTCAATCTTTATTTACCTCTAATAAATTTAATTATTTTCCATCCTTTGTTATTATTAGAGCGCCTTTTCATTTCGGAGAAAGAAGGTGAGTTGAGGTATCGGCATGGGAAAGAGAATATAAAGCAAGAGCGGATGGATTATCTGGAATTCATTGCCAGAGTCACTTCCCATATTCCCGATAAGGGACAAGTCATGATTCGCTACTACGGCCTTTATTCCAATGCCCACAGGGGGAAGATACGCAAGACTGTCTCTGTGCTCTCCCCTCCCCCTATCATTGAAGAAGAGCTAAGCTCTGTGCCCTCCAAAGGCTGGGCGGAGATGATTCGCAAGGTTTACGAGATAGATCCCCTCCTCTGTCCCCAATGCGGTGCAGAAATGAAAGTCATTGCTTTTATCGAAAATCATAAAGTCATAGACAAGATCATCGACCACCTCAAACTCAGATTCCAAGCCGAACGCCCCCCTCCA